>Ga0209985_10000086_pt1 | contig 100388 bp, 81 predicted proteins | sample NOAtaG_FD_187305 | JGI IMG/M metagenome (GOLD analysis project Ga0209985, IMG submission 187305) | Freshwater lake microbial communities from Lake Erie, under a cyanobacterial bloom - NOAA_Erie_Diel6S_1000h metaG (SPAdes) (version 2) | ecosystem: Environmental > Aquatic > Freshwater > Lake ... | reverse complement strand
TCATGTAGCCTCTGCATTTACATTATTACCTTCCGTGAAGTGTTGGGCTTTTGTTTCTTTTGCAACATCGCCCAGGTAAAGTATGCCTCTTATGCAGTTTCTATTCGTAGGCTCGAGAATTTGCCTTAAGCTTCCTTCAGATTCGCAGTTGCCCGCGACACCCTTGCTCTTAGCTAATGATATGCACTTCAGCACTCATTCGGGACTTGCACCCTATAGCCAGTAAACATGCCTGACGCACAAACAAAAAGCCACCTTTCGGTGGCTTTGGTTTTTTTGTTACCGGCAGCTGCAGCTTAAAATTACTTCGAAAACAGCTTCGCCACTTCATTCCAGTTCACCACGTTCCACCAGGCCGCGCAATAGTCGGGTCTGCGGTTTTGGTAATTCAAATAGTACGCATGCTCCCAAACATCCAGCCCAAGCAAGGGGGTGCCTTTAACTTCGGCAACATCCATTAGCGGATTGTCCTGGTTAGGTGTACTGGTGATGGCCAACTTGCCACTGCTGTCCTTGATCAACCATGCCCAGCCTGAACCGAATCGGCCGGTCGCGGCTGCATTAAACTTGGTCTTAAACTCGTCAAAACTTCCGAACGCGGCATTGATGGCATCGGCCAGCGCACCGCCTGGCGCACCACCGGCATTCGGGCCCATAATCTGCCAGAACAAACTGTGGTTGTAGTGCCCACCCCCGTTATTGCGAACGGCCACCGGGTATTTCGAAATATTTTTGCAGATCTCTTCAATGGAGAGGCTCTCCTCCGGTTTGCCGGCCACCGCATTGTTCAGGTTGGTAACATAGGCGTTGTGATGCTTTCCATGATGAATTTCCATGGTGCGCGCATCGATATGAGGTTCCAGCGCATTGAATGCGTAGGGAAGTGCGGGTAATGTAAATGGCATATAGCTACTACTTGTTTTGGTTGGTAAATATAGCAACAGTCCGGACGGGCAGAAAGTTTTATGAATTTATCGCTAATCGAACCGTTGAGGATCACATTTCGTTAAAAAACCGGAATCTTTGCGAGCATGACGAATAAATCCTCGTCCCCGTTGTTGGCTTACCTGGCATTGGCTGCGGTGTGCATCATTTGGGGCACCACCTACCTGGGTTTGCGGATTGGGGTAACTCAGTTTCCGCCTTTTCTTTTTTCCCTTCTTCGTTTTCTCATTGCCGGACCGCTCCTACTGGGCTTCATGCTCACCCTGGGCAAGGCCCGTTTACCGGATCGTGCCACTTTAGTCAATCAGGCCATAGCGGGCTTCTTCATGGTTACACTCGGCATCACCGTGGTGGGGTGGGCCGAGGTATACATATCCAGCGGATTGGCAGCCATTATCTGCTCGTGCATGCCCATTTGGACGATGCTGATCAACGTGCTGGTTACCAAAGATGAACAACCGAATTGGATCATTCTAACGGGCCTGGCAGCCGGCATCACGGGCATTGTGATGATTTTCGGTGAGCACCTGACCGAGCTCTCAGACAATAACTATACGGCAGGCATTGTGGTCACCTTTCTGGCCAACCTGTCATGGGCGATCGGCAGCGTGTGGATGAAAGAGAAGAATACCGCAGGCAACCCGTTTCTCAATGCCGGATTGCAAATGACGTTTGGTATGCTTTTCATCATCCCGCTCACCCTGATATTCGATGATTATTCGGGCATCACCTGGACCCCATCGCTCATCTATGCCCTGTTATACATGGCGCTCATCGGCTCGGTAGCGGCTTACGCCTGCTACGCGTATGCAATCAAACATCTGCCGATGACGCTCGTCTCGCTTTACGCCTACATCAACCCCATTGTGGCGGTGGTACTCGGATGGCTGATCCTTGACGAAAAATTAAACTTACGCATGGCCATAGCGATTGCCCTTACGCTGGTCGGGATTTATGTCGTCAACAGGGGTTACCAACACCAGTCCGTGCGCAAAACCATGTCAACTTCCACTTGAATACCCTTACGCTATGACTATCAAACGCTATCAGGTTGACGCATTCACCAATCGGATTTTTGCCGGCAACCCTGCTATAGTTTGCCCGCTTACGCAGTGGCTGCCGGACACCGTGATGCAAAACATCGCGATGGAAAACAACCTCTCGGAAACCGCCTTCTACGTGAAGGAGGACACGGGTTACCGTATACGGTGGTTTACTCCCGCGCTGGAGGTAGATCTTTGCGGCCACGCCACGCTGGCCACCGCTTATGTGATGTTTCATCACGAAGGCTATCCAGAAAATGAAATCCAATTTCAATCGCGCAGCGGTTTGTTGGGTGTAAAGAAGGAAGGCGATTGGCTCACACTTGATTTTCCGGTGCACCCGGTAAAACCTGAAAATGATCTCGCAAAATTCCGGAATTGCTTTGCTCATCAACCTGTCCAAGCCTTTCGCGGCAAGGAAGATTATCTGCTCGTATTCGCCAGCGAGGATCAGATTGCTGACGCCCGTGCAGATATCAGCGCCATTCTCCGCCTGGATGCCCGGGCGGTGATCATTACTGCACCCGGCAATACGGTTGACTTTGTCTCCCGGTTTTTTATTCCGAAAGCGGGCATCAACGAAGATCCGGTTACCGGCTACGCCCACACGGTGCTGGTACCCTATTGGGCGGGGGTGTTGGGAAAAAACTCCTTCGAAGCGCGCCAACTTTCAGCACGCGGTGGCGAGCTTCGGTGCCAGTTACGGGGCAACCGGGTTGCGATTAGCGGCCAGGCACGTTTGTTCTCGATGGGCGAAATATTTCTCTAACATGACGGAACTCCAAAAACGACTGATGGAGGATCAGCTCAATACGGAGTTGTTCCAGGAGTTGGTGCACCAAGGTGTTGCGTATCTGCGTGAAGCGCGACAACGCCACGTGTATCCTACGGCAGAAGCGCTTGAGCAACTCAGCGTCTTTGACGAACCGCTCCCGGTTCATGCTGCTCCGGCCAAAACCATTCTACATCAACTTCACCAGGTGGGTGCACCGGCTACCGTAACCTCCGCAGGTGGCCGTTACTTTGGATTTGTTACGGGCGGAGCGCTTCCGGCCGGCATAGGAGCTAAACTGCTGGGCACGTTTTGGGATCAGGGCACGGCTATGCAGGTGATGTCCCCCATCGCTGCCAAACTCGAAGGCGTAGTCGAGAAGTGGTTGAAGCAAATCTTTCGGCTGCCCGATTCAACCGTGGCGGGTTTTGTGACCGGCTCGTCAGCGGCAAACCTTTTCGGCCTGGCAGCCGGGCGCTTTCGCCTCTACCAAAACTTGGGCTGGGAGGTAGCGCGGAGGGGACTCGTAAACGCACCTTCACTCAAAATTGTAACTGGTCGAGAGGCTCATTCAACCGTGCTCAAGGCCATAAGCTTGCTGGGCTTTGGTGTCGACTCGATTACCTATGTCGATACCGATGATCAAGGACGTCTTCGTCCGGAACTTTTACCCGAACCGGATGAACGTACGCTGTTGATTCTTCAGGCTGGCAATGTTAACAGCGGTTCCTTTGATGACTTCCGTGCGATGGCAGCCCGGGCCGAAAAAGCCGGGGCGTGGGTCCATATCGATGGAGCCTTCGGCTTGTGGGCAGCAGCCGCTCAAAAACTCTCTTACTTAACGGACGGCATCGGCTTTGCGCATTCGTGGGCAGTGGATGGCCATAAGACATTGAACACGCCCTACGACTGTGGTATGGTGTTGTGCCGGGATGCGGAAGCCTTGCGGGGCGCTTTACACATGCAGGGAGGCTATCTGGTAACCGGAGCTCAACGCGATGGAATGTTTTTTACGCCTGACATGTCGCGCAGAGCACGCATTCTGGAGTTGTGGGCGGTGATGAAATACCTTGGAGAGGCTGGCATAGATGAGTTGGTTACCACCTTGCACGAGCGTGCCCGCCAGTTTGCCCGTGGCCTTGCCGCAGTGCCGGGAATTTCAATTTTGAATGACGTGGTGTTTAACCAGGTGGTAGTGGCGGCGGATTCGGATGAAATGACCGAGCGTTTGCTGCAAGGTGTACAAGAGCAACGCGTATGTTGGGTGGGTGGCTCGAGTTGGCGGGGTCGAAGAGTGATTCGCATCAGCGTGTGTTCATGGGCAACCACAGAAGAAGACGTGGCGGTCTCTGTAAAATCATTTGAAAAGGCAATGCGCACGTTGCAAACAGCCCAAGGTGGGTGATCGGTCACAGGCTTTAGAAAAAATAAAGAATATTGAAATACCTTTGCGATAAACCACTGAACATGACGCTTACAGAAACCATTCGCATCGAACGCACACCCCACTCCCGCCTGGCGGAAACCGATTTTCAAAACCTGGAATTCGGAAAATACATTTCGGATCACATGGCCATTTCGGATTTCAAATCCGGAAGTTGGGGGCCGCTGTCGATCACGCCTTTTGGCGAACTGCGCATGACACCTGCCATCCTGGCCCTGCATTACGGGCAGGCGATTTTTGAAGGCATGAAAGCATTCCGCACGGTCGATGGCCGCGTTAACATTTTTCGTCCGAAGAAGCATCACGAGCGGATGAATAAATCGCTGGAGCGGATGTGCATGCCGGCTCTGCCGTGGGATTTGTTCATTCAGTCGCTGCGCACACTCATCGATCTTGACCGCGAGTGGGTACCCCGGGCCGAGGGATCGAGTCTCTACATCCGCCCGCTGGTGTTCGCATCCGAATCACGACTGGGCGTAAAAGTTTCGGACGAATATAAATATGTGCTGTTGACCAGCCCGGTCGGGCCCTACTACAACAAGCCTTTCCGTCTGAAAGTGGAGGATCACTACGTGCGCACCGCGGAAGGTGGGCCGGGGTATGCGAAGTGTGCCGGTAACTATGGAGGCGCCTTTTACCCAACCCAGGCAGCAAAAGAAGAAGGTTTCGATCAGGTTTTGTGGACCGACAGCAAAGAGCACAAGCATATTGATGAAGTGGGCATGATGAACGTGATGTTCGTGATGAACGGAAAACTGGTAACACCTCAACTGTATACCGCCATTCTCGATGGCGTCACCCGCGACTCCATACTGACCGTGGTACGGGAGATGGGATTAATAACCGAAGAGCGAAGAATCAGCGTGGCTGAACTGGAAGAAGGCTTTCGCAGTGGCAAGCTGACCGAGGCCTTCGGTTGCGGAACGGCCGCTGTCGTAGCGCCTATTACCGGTATCCGCATTCACGGCAACGATTATAAACTGGCCACGCCTGGTCCGGAAAGTATTCAAGGGCGCATCAAGCAAAAACTGCTTAACATTCGCACCTGTGCCGAGACCGATGTACATCATTGGAACTATTTGATTTAACGTACCATGATGGAAAAATTTCCTGTTACTGAAAAAACGGAAATCACCCGCCTGCCCAAGCGCGGGGTGTACGACAAAGAACAGGTGTACGGGATTTTAGACGAGGCCCTGTTTTGCACAGTGGCCTTCGTTCGTAACGGTGAGCCTTTTCAACTACCAACCGGGTTTTGCCGCATCGGCAACACGATTTACCTGCATGGCTCGGTGGGAAGCCAATACATGCGCGAACTCGCCACGGGAATTCCGGTTTGTATTTCGGTGATGCTGGCGGATGCCCTGGTATTAGCCCGTTCGGCTTTCCACCATTCGGTAAATTATCGCTCCGTGGTGGCCTTCAGTCACGGCCGCAAAGTGGACAACAAAGAAGAACTGTACAAAAGCCTCGAAGTTTTCACCAACAAAATGTGCCCCGGCCGATGGGAGGATGTGCGTCAACCCACGGAAGGGGAATGGAGAGCAACGATGGTGCTTGCCTTTGATCTCGAAGAAGCATCAGCCAAGGTGCGTACCGGGCCGCCAAAAGACGATGAAGAAGATTATGACTTAAACATTTGGGCGGGACTTCAGCCGCTGAAGACGGAGCGTCTGCCCGTTAAAGCTGACCCTGCCTTAAAAGCAGGAATAGCTGTGCCCCGTTATTTGAAGTAGCGCAAAAGAGTATTTACTCAAATTTTAAGGATGAGAAGAACGACTAAGCTACTGCTGATGGTCCCTGCTCTCTGGGCGAGTCTATTCGACATCCTGATTACAATAGTACTTCAGCCAAAAGCATATTGGAATGGAGACTTAAGTGCGGGTAATGAGGGAAATCCCATTGGTTCATTTTTCATGAAGAACCACATCTCCGGAATATTCGTCATTTCAATTTTCTGGCTGGTTTTGATCGGACTGTTAGGGTACTACCTGCCCAGGCAACTGGCCAAGATCTTCCTGATGTTCGTTTTGATTGCTCACAGTTATGGAGCCTCTACCTGGCTTTCAAATAAATTTGGGTTTTGGTATGCCATGGCGTTCATATTGTTCAACTCAGTCCTGTTTTATCTTATTGGAGATACTGTTGGGAGAGGGGTTCAATCACAGAAAGAGGTGAGTGAGTCAAAATGAACCATCTTCGTTTTAGGCGATTTGTAGGGAGTTGCCAAGCATCCAACCACATCAAGTGGAGTAGTAATCTTCACTGTTTCGCGGGCGGCAAATTTTGCTGCATGGGGGTTCTGAGAGGTTATAATTCAGGGTTTTACGGGTGGAGTCTTCCGAAATAACAGATAAGCGCAATCCTAGCGGGGTTCCCTGTTTCCCTGATTGAACAGAAAAAATTTTTTACCCAATCCTATCAACTGGTAGCCTGTTGGTGGCCAAAGAAACTTTGGGAGAAATTGAGCCGTAACAAACCAAAGGTGGAAAAAAACGAAAAAAAGCGAAGTTAATTCGAGTAAAGTTTAACCAACCTGTAACTGTAATACTTTCAGTTTCAATCTTCCAGCCGACATTCAAACCAAAACAGGCAGTTTTAGGTTATATTTGACGAATCAATCTGAAAAAATCATGGGAAGACCACCAGTATTACCTAAAAAAAAGAAAGACGGATTTTGGCTGGAAGTGCGCAACAAGGGTTCTAAAACCGGCACTATTTTGATTCGCGAAAGCTACCAGGCCATGATGCAAGCGGCCAAGCAGTACGAAACCACTAAGGATGTAATCATTCTGGGTGAACATCGCAATAATAAGAAAGTAGAATCAGCCGAAACGACTTCGCGCAAGCGCAAGACGGCCAGTTAAAACGGCAATTCGTCTGTGCTGGCTGGCACGGACTGATCAAACCGATCATTCATTGGGGGTGGCGGGTTTTCCTGGCCACCCTCCGTTTTTTCTACCCGCCAGGCACGGGCCTCGGTGTACCAGCGGCCATTATACTCACGGCTTTCCAAATCAACGGAAACGGTTACCACATCGCCCGCGGCTAAACGGTATTGATCGATTTTATCGCCCCAAACCGACAGGCATACTTTTTTGGGATACTGGCCCGGAGTTTCCAAAATGAACTCCTGCTTCCGCCACGTGCCGCGTTTTCCCTGCCCGGTTTGCTGCGCCAGCAACTGTGCCACCCGACCTTTCAATTCCATTGCCATGAGTACTAATTTTTGTTTTGCTAAAGGTAACTAACCTTTTCGGATTCGCTGAAAAAAACGATCGATCAATTCCTTGCTTTCGGCTTTGCGGAGGCCTTTGACAATTTCGGTACGCGGATGCAGCAAGGGTTGGTTCACGAGGCTATAGCCCCGTTGCACATCATCCGCTGCATAAACCAACCGCTGCAACTGCACCCAGTGGAGGGCCCCTGCGCACATTACACAGGGCTCGAGCGTGACAAAAAGTGTACAGTCGGTTAAATATTTGGAGCCTAAAAAATTGGCAGCTGCCGTGGCGGCCAGCATCTCGGCATGCGCGGTGGCATCCGTGAGGCGCTCCGTCTGGTTATGCGCCCGAGCGATAATCTTCCCCTGGCACACCACCACGGCCCCCACCGGTACTTCCCCGTCTGCGAAAGCTTTGTGCGCCTCTTTCAGCGCTTCGCGCATGAAATAATCATCGCTGGAGAAATCCATCGTTATTTTACCCGTAGACTTTTCATGACGGCATGGGCCTGTTTTTGCCATTGCGGCATCACCGGCTTGACGCACGAAAAGGAGAAAACCAGCGTTCGCTTGGGCTCCACCAGATATTGAACAAAAGAGTATTTCACCACCGGCTCCTGTTCACCCAATTTGCCCCTCGTGCCGTTCACCCGCGATTCAAATTCAAAAAAGATGTACGTCTTACCGTGTATTTCCTGGGTTCCTTCGGAGATGAAATAGACTTTATCATAAAGATTGGTAATGCCGGATTTAAAGAACTGGCTGGCTACTTTAAGGTCGCCATCCGGCCATTGGGTGGCCGACAAGCTAACGGAGAAATCAGCCTGCCGGTTCTGATCGGTAAAAGCGCCTAAGGGCGCCCGAACCGATGGAAATCGCTGAACCAGATCATCCTCCGTCATGGGTTTCAGATCTTCCGGCAACATCACGGTAATCTCCTCATTGATTTTCACCTTAACCAACTTTTGCGGGGTAAAGGCGGCCAGCACCGTCAATACGAAAAACAGGGAATAACGTAGCATGAGTGAATTTTGGGGAATAACGGAAAAAACGTGCTTATCCTGCATAACGGCACAAGTTCTGTTTATTTTTGCCCCTCAAAATTAACCAAAAAACCATGCTTCGGACGCACACTTGCGGTGAACTGCGCTTGGCCCACGTGAACCAGACCGTTACCCTGGCCGGTTGGGTACAACGCACGCGCGACAAAGGAAGTTTATTGTGGATTGACCTGCGCGACCGGTATGGTATCACGCAACTTTTCCTGGAAGAAGGAAAGTCGGATCCTCAGTTGATCGCGGCCGCCCGCAGCCTTGGGCGCGAGTACGTCATCCGCGTAACCGGAAAAGCCTCCGAACGAATTTCGAAAAACGACAAATTAGCTACGGGCGAAATTGAGGTTAAAGTGGAACAACTAACGGTGTTGAATGCCGCCAAAACTCCACCCTTTACCATTGAAGATGAAACCGATGGTGGTGACGATCTGCGCATGAAATATCGCTACCTCGACTTGCGCAGAACGCCCGTGCGCGAGAGTCTGCAACTTCGCCACAAAATGGCACAGCAAACGCGGGCTTACCTGGACAGTCTCAACTTCATTGAGGTGGAGACACCCGTTTTGATTAAATCGACACCGGAGGGCGCGCGCGATTTTGTTGTGCCATCCCGGATTCACCATGGCGAGTTCTACGCATTGCCGCAATCGCCCCAGACGTTCAAGCAGCTCTTAATGGTCAGCGGTTTTGACCGTTACTATCAAATTGTAAAGTGCTTCCGCGATGAAGACTTGAGAGCCGACCGCCAGCCCGAGTTCACGCAGATTGACTGTGAGATGGCCTTCATTACACAAGAGGACGTGCTGAGCACGTTTGAAGGGCTAATTCGGCACCTCTTTAAGAGCGTAAAAGGAATTGATCTCACTTCGGTGCCGCGCATGAGTTATGCCGATGCCATGACCCATTACGGATCGGACAAGCCGGATACGCGCTTTGACATGAAGTTTGTTGAGTTGAATACCGTGGCAAAAGGCAAGGGTTTCGGTGTGTTTGACAACGCGGAACTCGTTGTTGGCATTTGTGCCAGCGGCTGTGCCGAATACACCCGCAAGCAACTCGATGAGTTGACGGAATTCGTGAAACGACCCCAGGTAGGTGCGAAAGGCCTGGTATACGTGCAATACAAATCAGACGGCACGTTCAAGTCATCGGTAGATAAATTCTATGGGCCTGATGATTTAAAGCAGTGGGTTGATGCGCTACACGCCAAGCCAGGTGATTTGATCTTAATTTTATCTGGTGAAAAAAATGCCACACGCAAACAGTTAAGTGAGTTGCGCCTGTTGATGGGGGAACGACTTGGACTGCGCGATAAAACAAAGTTCTCGGCACTCTGGGTGCTGGACTTTCCGTTGCTGGAATGGAGCGAAGAAACCAACCGGTGGCATGCGATGCATCACCCGTTTACGTCCCCCAAGCCCGAAGACATGGCATTGCTCGACAGTAACCCCGGGGTTGTGCGTGCAAATGCTTATGACATGGTGCTGAACGGCACTGAAATTGGCGGTGGTAGTATCCGGATTCACGACCGCGCTACGCAGCAACTGATGTTCAGCAAACTCGGCTTCAGCGATGAGGAAGCCCGAAAACAGTTTGGCTTTTTGATGGATGCGTTTGAGTTCGGGGCGCCCCCGCACGGAGGAATTGCCTTTGGCTTTGACCGACTGTGTTCACTCTTTGGTGGAGCCGAGTCCATCCGCAATTTCATCGCCTTCCCGAAAAACAACGCAGGTCGCGATGTGATGATTGATACGCCTTCGACTATTTCGGAGGAGCAGTTGAAAGAATTGGGGATTCAGGTGCGCGATTAACGTCAATCAATCAACCGCAAGGTTTGGTCGGCATTGATGGAAATGTCGTCCTCTCCTACTTCGTCATACGGATTTTCGAGGTGGTCTTGAACGTTATCCAGGCTTACTAAGATAAAGCTGTAGAGCACCGGCATCACATATTCCAGCGCGGCCGAGTAATCGTGAAACGTGCTGGCAAAGTACGGGCCATACACCACCGGGAAAATGTAAATGAAAAACTTGCTATACATCCGAAAGGTGATGGGCGTGCGGTAATTATGAATGATCTTCATGTTGTCGAATGCAATGATCATCTTGCTCACATACTGACTGACGCGTGAAATTTCCCCGCTTTGCACACCCAAACCCCGCAGTTCCATCGTCAGGCGCGAGAGTTGGGAAAACATGTCATACATCTTCTTTTCATTCACACGCCATTCGTCCATGTTTTTGGAGCGAAACATATGCCCCATCAGTTCCTTCATTTCGCCAATAAGTGCCCGGCAGCGCTGGCTAATGTCGCTATCTGTGCGGCCTGACCAATCGCGCGTAGCGTGGTAGATGGCAATCGCATGACCTTTGAAATCACTTAGGCGCTGCAAAGCCGTCTCGCGCCTGGTATAGGCAGAACCTATGGAAAACACCACCGGAAACACAATGGCCACGCCTACGAGCAAATCCGGAAATTTGGCCGTGAGGCCGAAACGAAAACAAACGTAGGCTGATATCACCGAGAGCGCAGTGATGATTAACGTCTTGTAATTGATAATCAGGATGAAACTTTTCAGTACGCGTCTCATAGAATGATTTAGGCGTGATGAAGTTTCCAAATTCCGCCCATATTACCAAATTGGTAAGGGAATTTTCCCTGGGCGGTAAAGTCACCGCTTGAGCACCTCGGACAAGAAACCAAGCCCATAACCGGTTAACTGCACAAATGCCGATGGCACAGACAGCCAAGCCACACGTGCCGAACCGGTAACACGCCAGGCATCAACCAGGATGGCGAAGAAGTAAAGGCCGAAAGCAGTAGCAAATTCAACCGCTGCGAAAGGAGCCAGAATGGCCGTCACTGGCAGCAAGATGAGACCTACGGTAAATACTGTTGGAAACCAGTGGGTAATCTTAACTTCTCCATCGTGTGCGCGGCCAACCCGGACTCGGCCGCGGCCAAAGCCATTCACCTGGCGAAAGAACTCGCGCAGCGTGGACCTGCGTTTGTGGTAAACAAACGCATCGGGTATTAACACCACCCGAAAACCAGCCTTACGCATGCGTATGCTGAGTTCAATATCCTCGGCCAAACGATCGAAATGAAATCCACCCGTTTGCTGATACACCTCCCGACTGATCCCCATATTGAAGCTGCGCGGCTGAAAACGATCAGCTTGATTCTTTCCACCTCGGATACCTCCGGTGGTCAGCACCGATGACATGGTGTAGGCCATCGCCTGTTGTAGCGGTGTGAACTTGTCATGACCCCGATCCGGTCCACCCCACGCATCAACGGGAGTGTGTTTTAAAAAATCCAGCACACGACTGAAGTATTCGGGCGGAAGCAGGCAGTCGGAGTCGAATACCACCAGGTACCGACCGGTGGCGCGTTCAAAACCAAAATTACGGCTGGGACCCGGGCCGCTATTGGGTTTCACAAAGTATTCAATGGCCAGTTTATCGGTGAACTTTTCATACACCGCACGCGAAGTCACCGTGCTGCCATCTTCGACAATCAGTACATTAAAATCCTTCACGGTTTGGTTGACCAGGCTATCCAGCAATTCCTCTAACTCCTGCGGTCGGTTGTAGACGGGAATAATGACGGAAAAGAATGGGGGTTGTACCAAAGGATTAGAGTCTAAACAGTTTTCGTAAAGTAGAATCAACGACCCGCAGTGCTTCAGCAGAAATCGTCCCTATTCGACCCAGCATCAAATCTCGGGAGAGGGTCGCCAGCTGGCTGAGCTTTATCAAAGATGGCTGCTTAAGCCCATTTTCCGTATCAGGCTCAATTTTCACATCCCACGACTCCTGCCATTTGAATTGTGTGGTGACAAATGGAACCGTTACATCTAACTCATCGACCGCCAATACGAGGGCGGGTCTGGTTTTTGCTCCGGATAAATCCGTAAACGGAAAAGGAATCAGAACAATGTCACCCTTCTTCATTTATAGCGTTCACGAAGGTCATTAACCGTATAGATGTCCTCTTCGTCCTGCAAGAATTTGTAGCCCGAAGAACCGGAGATGAACTGCTCAATTCCCTCGTTGAGAAGGCGATCATCGAGCTTGCGCAACAAAAACTCAGCAAACTCCGACACTTGTTTCACTTCCGTTTCTGGCAAACGAGCCAAGTGATCAACGGTCTTTTTTATTAACAAATCCTTCGACATCTGTTAGTTGCTTGGTGTTCAAAGTTAGCGATTTCGACCTGTTTTCAAATGACCAAACGCCCGCAAACCACTGCATCATCGGAGTATTAGCAGGAAACTCATACCTTGCCAATATGAAAATATTGTCGCGAATAATTCTTTTCAAAGCCGCTTTTCTCGTTGTCTGTCATTTTCATTCTGGAGTTTTATTTGCCCAAAAACCAACCTGGCAGGCAATAGCCGAAAAGCAGGCTATCGCTTCGTTTCCGGAATTCTACGAACTGCTGAGCCTGCAAAACGATGCGCACGAACCAGCCGACATCGAGAAAAATGTAATCTGGTGCGAAGCCGCTTTCACCAGGCGGGGATTCACTACCCAACGGCTCAACACCCCGACTGTGCCCTTACTGCTGGCCGAGCGACCGGTAAAAAATGCAAAAAAAACCGTGCTCATTTACCTGCAGATCGATGGACAACCCGTTAACCCCAGTTCGTGGACGCAGCCCCACCCGTGGAAACCGGTATTGAAAGAACAACAGCCCAATGGTGAGTGGGGAATTATTGACGATCAAAAACTAAAAGGCACCCTTAACCGCGACTGGCGGATTTTTGCGCGCTCCACCTCCGATGCCAAAGGTCCGGCTATGGCCTTCCTGGCAGCGCTTGATGCGCTAAGCGCACTCAACGCATCCTCCAACTATAACCTGAAGGTGATCATGGATTTCGAGGAAGAACTCGGCTCACCTAACCTGCCGAAAGCCGTCCAACAGTATCAGCAGGAATTAAAAGCCGATATGTTGATCATTTTTGATGGGCCGCGTCATGTGAGCAACCAACCCACCCTTACGTTTGGTGCACGCGGCATTTGCGATATCACGTTAACTACGTTTGGCCCACGCACCCCGGTACACAGCGGCAACTACGGCAACTACACGCCCAACCCGGCTATGCGTTTGGCCCAACTTCTGGCGTCTATGAAAGATGCAGACGGGCGTGTATTGATTCCGGGATTTTACGATGGCGTGGTGTTGACAGACGAAGAGAAGAAAACACTCCAGCAAGTACCCGATGATCCGACCGAGATCAATCGCTTTCTCGGCATTGCCCAGCCGGATGCCATCGGTGGAAATTTTCAGGAAGCGATGCAATACCCCACGCTTAATATACGTGGGCTCAACTCGCTTTACATCGGTGCAAAAGCGCGCACGTTAATACCGGCATGGGCAACGGCAGAAATTGACATCCGGCTGGTGCCGTCCAGCGATCCCGAGCGGCTGATTAACCTCGTACGTGAGCATGTGAAAAAACAGGGCTTCCATCTGGTAGAAAAAGAACCGACTGAAGAAGAACGCCTGACCTATCCACGCCTGGCCGCGATGCAATCCAGTATCTCTTACGGAGCATTTCAGACCCCTTTTGATTCCGAAACTGGTCGTTGGCTGAGCCGGGCCATGGTAAAAGCCTTTGGCCACGAGCCTATTAAAATCCGAACCGCAGGCGGAAGTATACCGATCTCGCCTTTTGTGGTCACGCTGGGTATTCCGGCCGTAAGCGTACCCACGGTAAATCCGGACAATAATCAACATGCCGAAGATGAAAACATTCGCGTGGGCAATTATCTGGATGCGGTAAAAACATTCCTGGCCATTCTGATGGAGAAACTGTAACACCAAGTTTGAGTAACATGGACAAACGCACCTTCCTCAAAAGTTCGGCTGCTCTCGGGCTCAGCAGCCTCGTTTCATTCGACTCGCTGGGCAACTGGTTGACACAGTACGAACATCACTCGGCTGAGAGTCTCGCCCGCGAGGATGACTTCTGGCTGGGCTTGCGCAGCGGCTATCGGCTCAAACCGGATTACATCAACCTGGAAAACGGGTACTATTGTTTTGTGCCCACCGAGACGCTGGAGAAATACATCGAACACATCCGCGAGGTGAATTACCAGGGTTCCTACTATATGCGAACCGTGCAGACGGAAAACAAGAAAAAGGTCATTGCCCGGCTGGCGGACGTGGCCGGCTGTCTTCCGGAAGAAATGGCGCTCACGCGCAACACCACGGAATCGCTGGATACCGTTATCAATGGAATTACGTGGCGACCGGGTGATGAAGCGGTAATGGCCGAACAAGATTACGGCTCCATCGTGAACATGTTTAAGCTGATGGAAAAGCGGTATGGCATTGTAAACCGAATTCTTTCGGTTCCCAACCACCCCGCTTCAGACGATGAGATCGTCAATCTGTACCGCGATGCCATAACGCCCAAGACGCGCCTGCTAATCGTTAGTCACATGGTAAACATCACAGGGCAAATTCTGCCCATCAAGAAGATCTGCGATATGGCGCATGCGCGCCAGGTTGAGGTGCTGGTAGATGGTGCGCACACGTTTGGTCACCTCCAGTTTAAGATTCCGGATCTGGGGTGTGATTACTACGGAGCAAGCCTGCACAAATGGCTCAGCGTTCCACTCGGCTCCGGCATTTTGTATGTGCGGCAGGGAAAGGCCCCGGGTCTGTGGTCGCTGATGGCGGATTGGCAAATGAAGGATGATATCACACACCTGGCCCATACCGGAACGCACCCGGTGGCTACGGATCTTACGGTGCTGGATGCTATTGAATTCTATCAAAAAATAGGCCCCGAACGGAAAGAAGCGCGGCTCCGGTATCTTCAGAACTATTGGACATCCCGGGTTCAAAAGATAAAAGGTGTCGTTTTGAACACGCCCCCGGACCCGACACGAGTTTGCGGAATCGCCAATGTAGGCATTGCCAGCATGAAACCCGGTGACATGGCCAAGACGCTGCTGGAGAAGTACAAAATCTGGACCGTAGCCATCGATGGCCAGGGCGTGCACGGTTGCCGGATTACTCCCAATGTGTACACGACCACACAAGAGCTTGATACGTTTGTTCGGGCTCTTACGGAAATGGCGGGCTAAACGGGACGAAAAAGTCAGAGACAAACTTTAGGGATTACGCCAGTCGTTCTATCTTGCCGGCCTGATGGAGAGTTACGTTGTTTCGGCCCGCAAGTACCGCCCGCTTGGTTTTGACGAAGTGGTGGGTCAGGAGCACATCACCACCACGCTCAAAAATGCCATTGACAATCAGAAGCTTGCGCAAGCCCTGCTGTTTTGCGGGCCGCGGGGTGTGGGCAAAACCACCTGCGCACGCATCGTAGCGCGGCTTATCAACGGCTTTGAAGAGAAAGCGGAAGTCAACTCGCTTAACATTTTCGAACTGGATGCGGCCAGCAACAACTCGGTAGATGACATCCGCAACCTGATTGACCAGGTGCGCTACCCACCGCAGTTCGGCAAGTACAAAGTGTACATCATCGATGAGGTGCACATGCTGAGCAACGCAGCCTTTAATGCGTTCTTGAAAACGCTTGAGGAGCCACCTCCGTATGCCATTTTCATCCTTGCCACCACCGAGAAACACAAGGTAATCCCCACCATTCTCTCTCGCTGCCAGATTTTCGATTTCAACCGGATTCAGATTCAGGATATCAGCCGGCAACTGAAGAAAATTGCCGACCGCGAGAATGTAAAGACAGAAGACGAAGCGCTGCACCTGATTGCCCAAAAAGCAGATGGAGCGCTGCGCGATGCGTTATCGATCTTCGACTTGATGGTCACGTTCAGTTCCGGCAAAGGCGTGACGTTTCAGCAGGTGCTGGCTAACCTCCACATCCTCGACTACGATTATTATTTCAAAGTGGTTGATAGTTTGCTGACTCAACAGCACGCGGGCGCCCTCCTGCTGCTGGATGAAATTTTGCGCAAAGGTTTTGATGGACATCATTTTATTGTCGGGCTGGGAGCCCACCTGCGCGATTTGCTTGTGGCAAAAGACGAGCGCACCGTCTATCTGCTCGAAGTGCCCGACATCATCAAGAAAAAGTATGCCGAACAGGCTCGTCAGGTGAGCGACTCCTTGCTGCTCTCCTGGCTCAATATCAGCAGCCAGTGCGACATCAACTACAAGGCCAGCAAGAACCAGCGGCTGACCGTGGAACTGGCACTTATGAAAATGGCCCATGTGCAACATCTTTTCCAGGGTCAAGTCCTCACCGCTTCCTCCCCGGAAGCGGTAAAAAAAAAATAGTTGATCCTACAGCCGAAGAGCAACTTCCTGTTGCGGAGGTGAGCCAGGAAGCAATTCCGGCTGGCCAGACTACCCCTGAACCAAGCGATACGCGCACTGCTGCGCCTATCCCAACAGCCGCTGTTAAAGCCAAAACCACGCTTAACCTCAAAGCACTTGGCAAGGCTAATGAAAAAAACCAAACGGAGGCATCGGTGGCCCTTGCTACCCCGCTGCTGAATGAGTCCGTTACGGCTGCGGAACTTGAGCGTGTTTGGCAGGAGTTTACAACGCAGCGTAAATCACAACCGGCCGAATTTCAATTGTTGAGTCGCGGCTACCGGTGGGACGGACAAAACCTGCACGTGGAGTTAACCAACCCCGTGGAGGAAATGCTGCTGGAAACCCTGAAAACGGACCTGCTGGGATGGCTGCGCGAGCAATTGCGAAATCAGTCTTTGAATTTGCAGGTAACACTTAGGGCGAACGAGAACAAAAAAGTGGTGTATACCAACCGTGAAAAGTTCGATTACCTGTTGCAGCAATATCCATACCTGCAGGAATTGAAAGAGCGATTGGGCCTTGATCCGGACTTTTAGCGATCAAAAAATCTTTTTTCTAGCCTAACATTTCTCCCCGCTCTTCCGTTTTAATAGTAATACTCTCGAATATTGTGCGCAGGCTTGTCTTCATTTTATTGATATTCAGCTGGTTGGGTGTGGATCTGGCCAGTTCGATTACATCCGACCGCTTGTGCATTGAATCGCACGCAACCGAAAAGGTTGAAGAAATCGATTCGAGGGCGGAAGAAGTTCAATGGGCAGAAAGTCGCAAATCTGTGGCTCGCGCTTCGCGGGCGAAAGCCAAACCCTGGCTCGGGTTATCCGTCTTTTACCTTCCATCGAAAAAAGAAAATTTTGCTGTTAATCAAACGCGGACAATTCTGTACCGCAACCTGCTGATTTAAGTCACACCTATTTCGTATCGCGCGCTGCCGGCTCAAGCTGGCGAGTCGTGCTCATGCTGAGTTTTTCAATTATCAAGTGTTATCTCAACTACTATGAAACGATATCCACATCGGTTCGATCGCACCGACTATGTTGCCTGGTCGTTAACCGCCTTCTTTTTCCTGCTGTTATCATTGGTTTCGGCCAATATAACCAACGCTGCAGTACCGAATGATCCACAACCCATCTATCGCAACTATGGCCGCTAAGTTTAGTACCTCGCTGCTGGAGTATTGCAAAATCGTACTTCAGCGCGTTAGCTTCGAAGCCCGACTGTTTCGGAAAGAATACCGCAAGTCGCTGCTTCGACTTTCGCCTCAGGAGGGTAGCCACCTGAAGGCCTGGATTCGAGAACAACGCGAACACATTCAACAACGAAAATTCAATCTTATGAAAACAACATCGGTTATCATATTTCTAATTGGTCTCCTTCTCTTCAGCAGCTGTGCGGTCGTACGGCAAGGTGAAGTGGGTATGAAACGCAGGCTGGGCAAACTCAGTCAGCATGTTATTCAGCCGGGTGCCGTGGGATTCAATCCCTTCACCACACGAGTGATCAAATTGCCCATCCGCACCATGAACATGGAGATTTCGTCCAACTTACCCTCCAAAGAGGGATTGAATGTTTCAGCCGTTATTTCCATTCTGTACCGCATCGAACCACAAAAAGCTCCTTCAATCGTGGAAAACCTCGGATTGAATTATGAGGATGTTGTCATCAACAGTGTGTTTCGGTCGGCCGCGGCTGATGTATGCTCGCGATTCTTTGCCAAGGACATGCACTCGGCCCAGCGGGCCACCATTGAAAAAGAGATTACCGACCAAATGGCTCGCCTGGTGCAAGAAAGGGGTATCGTTGTCGAGGCTGTTTTACTCAAAAACATACAGTTACCAGCCGGCCTGGCGCGGGCAGTTGAAGAAAAGCTGGAGGCTGAGCAAGATGCCCAGCGCATGGAATTCCTGCTGGAGCGTGAAAAGCGTGAAGCACAGCGCAAGATGATTGAAGCACAAGGTATTCGCGATGCCCAGAAGATTATTTCCGAAGGGCTCAACCGGAATATTATTGAGTGGCAAAGCCTTGAAGCGTTCAAGGAGTTGGCGAAATCCCCCAACTCGAAAATTATCATTACGGATGGTAACGCTCCGATGCTGATCAATCCGAAAGAAAACTGACATCACGTACCGCGCGGGCCTATGGCGCGGGCCATAGGCCCGCGCGGTACATAACTCAACCTGCCATGAAAAAAACCGCACTAGCCTTTTTCCTCTCTTTTATCGCCCTACAAGCCTACGCACAATCCGTTCCAGGCAAATACACCTCCCTTCGGGAAGCACAGCTAAATGCTAATGCCTGCGAATGGCTGGACTTAAGCCGGCAGACACTCGGTGCCTCCATCGACTCGATTGCCTTGTTGAAAAATCTGAAATATCTGGATCTGAGTCGCACGGGCCTTTCGACACTGCCAGCAGGTATCGGCAAGCTCACCAAGCTCAAGTACCTGGTACTGTCGCATAATAACATCCGGAATCTGCCTCCCGAAATAACCGAGTTAAAGCTGCTACAGTCCTTATACCTGGATCACAACCCTTCGCTGGATGTGGCCGAGGCCATTCAATACCTGGCCGCCCTGCCAGGTTTACGCATGTTAAGCCTTGCTGGAGATCATATCGCCACCATTCCGGCTGATATTGGTCGGCTCAGCAAACTGGAGAGCCTCGAACTTTCCGAAAACGAATTCTCAACACTTCCGGAAACAATGGTCCAATTGAAAAACCTGAAAGTTTTGTACATCAACAATGACGCTTATTTCAATTTGCAAGACAATCTGAGTATTCTCTCCCGCATCAGCAATCTTTCTGAACTACACGTGGAAAATGACAACATGCAGGAGATTCCCGCTGGTATCAGCAAGCTAAAGTCAGTTGAATATCTGTTTCTGATCGGCAATAACATCCGTGAAGTACCAGATGAAATATTGAAAATGAAGAAATTGAAATTGCTTGACCTGAGCGATAACCCGATTCCACCGCCTCTGTATGATCAGTACCAGGAAAACCTGGCACCAAAAATCAACTTTCGGCTGAAATGGAAAGATAACTGATCCTCTGCCGTCACTTCGTGAGCTCTGCAGTACACAGCACTCCGCTGTTTATTCTACTATCATGACTCCTTTTCAATACATTTTCAAAAAGATGCCCCGGTTGCTCTTGCTTGCCACCGGGCTATGCCCTGCGGTATCCGTTTACGCGCAGCAGAATCTGTTTAACATTCCCTCAGGCGACATCACACCTGAAAAAAAGTTTTTCTACCAGCACCAGCTCAATTTTTATGCGGTCAATCAACTGGAAACCAAATCCCACCTGGTCTACGGATTGGGCAAACACTGGGATGTCGGAATCAATTTTGTAGATCTGCCGGTGCAGTTGGGTGACGGCCGCTGGATTTCCTACAACGATGAAAGCAACCGAAAACCCCTTTACCCCTTGTTAATGGCAACTGCCCAAAAGCAATTCAGCCTCGGACAACGATGGCAATTGAATGTAGGTACGCAATTGGGTGCCAACATCAGCAGTAACGTGGAAACCAAGCGGCTTGCGTTTATGAATTACGCGTTGGTGAAGTGGAAAGCTAAACGGGGTTACCTCTTGGGCGGCCCTTATCTGGCCAACGATGTTTTTGTGGGCGGACCACCGGAATTAAGGCCCGGATACATGCTGGGTTACGAGTATCGGATCAACAAGCGTTGGCTGTTGATGGGTGATTTTATCTCCGGCACACACAAAAAGTCACAGACGGTTTTGGGGGGCGGGTACAACCTGAGCAACCGGATACAGATCTTTGTCGGGGCTCTATTGGCATTTCCCAATCGAAAACTACAAGACGGCCTGGTAATCGAAGTAAACTGGTACGGATGGGATTTTATGAATGCCCACTAAACTCGAATATAGATCTTTTGCTTGTCCAACACATAGCCCACAGCCCAGCACGACAGCATTATCCACAGGCCCTGCACGCCCGAGCCGTGATAGGTGCCCGCCCACGGTTCGATCAGCTGGTGAAAAATCCATCCGTAAGCGGATTGACCCTCGATACGAAACAAGAACAGCAAATCAACCACCACACCCGAAAGTACGTAGATGAACAAGGTGTTTTTCCCGAACACCTCAAAGAAGTAGGTCCACCTTGTCCAATGGCGCAGATCAACTACATAAATCAGTGTTGCCAGCACCGCAAGATCAATGCCGCAAGTGAGCAGTACATAGCTGCTGCTCCAGATTTTCTTGTTGAACGGAAAAAAAAGATCCCACCAAAAAGCCAGCATCAAGAGAGCAGCTGCCGCTACAAAAAGTCTGGCTATTCCTTCACTGGCGTTGGCCTGCCTTCGGAACCAAACCAACGCCCCATAGCCGATGAGCACATTAACTACTGCCGGCAACGTGCTTAACAACCCTTCGGGATCAAATGGAATTCCCTCGCCTTTGTACAAATGGTTTGCTCCGAGGAGCCACAGATCCAACTTCAACACGGCATTGCCCTCGAGCGTGAGGTCGCCAAAGCCAAGTAGCAAAAACCAATAACCCACCAGCAACCCGACCGAAGTCCAGATGAGCGCGCGGGTCGAAAAAAAATAAACCAACAAAGCACCCATTCCATAGGCCAACGCAATGCGCTGCAAGACGCCAAAGATCCTGACCGTCTCCCATGATTTGAAGGTCAACACTCCGTCCACATAGTTGAAGAAAGGGAACCAGCCCAACAAAAATCCGATGAGAAAAATCAAGAAGGTCCGCTTGCCAATCTTCCACAGTACAGCCCGGGCACCCTCATGGGAATAGCGCGGCAAACTCAACGCAATCGAATTGCCAACCACAAACAAGAAGGTAGGAAAGATCAGGTCGGTGAGGGTAAACCCGTGCCATTCGGCATGCAAAAGGGGCGACCAGGCCAACTCGTAGCTACCCAGCGAATTCACAATAATCATGAGGGCTACGGTAAGACCGCGAAGCAGATCCACCGAGAGGTAACGTTTCTCCATAGGCAGGCAAAAATCAAATTTATCTGATAATCAGGATCTTTCAATTTTTTGGTTATTTAGAATTATTCCAAATAATTTGCTCAATAAGCATCTGTGTTGCATCTTCGCGCTATTAAGAATAATTCTAAATAACATGGATAAGAATTTTGTAGCCATCAACTACATCGCTTGTGAAACGCACTACCGCGAACGTTTCGAGCAGTTATTTGCCACCCGGGCCCACGCCATAGACCGGATGCCCGGTTTTGTTGACATGCAGGTATTGAAGCCCAACCAGGATGGCGAGTACCTCATTGTGAGCCATTGGGAATCGGAAGAGGCATTTAAAAAATGGACGAATTCGCCCGAATTCATTGAGGGTCATAAGCGTGGCTTTGAAGATATCCGGCAAGCACGTGAACGTGGCGAAAAACCCCCGATGAGTTCCTCGTTCAAAACGTACGAGGTGATTGCGAAGTAATGTTCAGTGGCGTACAGCCGGGTGTTCAGAAATGATACCCGGCTTTACGTGTTCATTTGATTTTGCGCTCCCCAGCCACTCCCAATCGGTTGGCCGCAAAATTGCCTGGGAAAAGGAAAACACAAACATGCGCGTATTTTTCGGCCTCCTTCTGTGGTTCTTCTTGCTGGTTGTTTGCTGGCCGCTGGCTCTGCTCTTCATTTTTCTGTTACCCCTGGTTTGGCTTATTACCATTCCTTTTCGCATAGTCGGTTTCTCCCTTGACCTGACATTTCAAGTAATCCGCGGTATCGTGCTCTTTCCGTTTCGGTTGTTGAAAATGACAGCGTGAAACCTACCCTAACTACATAAAAAAAGCATCCTTCGATCTGCCTTTTCGTTTGGAAAACTATCCGGTGTTATTCGAATGACCGGCTCTCAGCCGGCTGGTACACGTAACGGAACGTATAAAAACGGTCCTTATCCACCATATTATTGGGCGATGCCGGAGCATTCTCATAGTAGCTGAGTATCTCCATCTTCACATATTTGCCATCGGCCGTGCGAACCACAATAACGCGTCCTGCAATTGGAGAAACGATGGTGGACGTTGCCGCACCCGTATTTTGCCACCAGTGGTTAGTTGCGGTGCTGCCCGTTATAAGCGGGCTGCTCAGCACCGCAAATACAGACGGTACTGCATTTTTGTTATCCTGAATAAAACCTGACTCAGGCGCCTCGCGAATTTCATCGAACGTGCCCACCACTACTTGTGCAGCAGCAGTGCCGGGTCCGCTGGTACCACTGTTAAAAATGATAGATGTGGCGCGGAAGCCGATATCCCATGAACCAGACGCACTGTCGGCATTTGGGATAATTTGACCAGTCCGAAAATTGAAGAGCGTATATTTTTTGGTCTCAGCCGGCCGGGTAGGTGGTCCTCCCTGATTAAACACCAGTGGTGCATAGTCGGCATTGAGATTGGTGATGGTTTGAGCTATAACCTCCGGTTGTTCCTCGGATTGCTGACATCCCCACATACCCATCGCTAAAACAAGGACACACTGTGCGAAAACAGATTTATTCATATGTAGATCTAGTTTGACTTTTCAGATTTAGAAAAGGTATACGAAAGACTGGCGTACCACAATCGCCCGGGTACGTTGGGAATAAAAACGGGTTCGGTGTAGTCGAAAACATTGTCCACTCCACCCTGTATGCGAAAGCAGTTCATGATGGTTTTAGCAACTGCCACGTTAACCAATGCGTAGCCTGCCACGAAATCATCGTGCACATCCAACACGTTGTTACCCGGCCTGTTGGATGGAGGTATTACTTCACCCTGCACATTGCCAATTACATCACCCACACCAAACTTGCCCCGGTAAATCACGCGCACATTGGCTTCCCATCCGCGTTCGGGCAGCCGAAAGAACACCTTGACATTACCCATGTGACGCGAACGATTGTATAAACCAAAATACTCTGATGTACTCAAACGTTGCGAGGCGAGTGTCTCGGGGTCTCGCCAAAAAACCTCGCCTCGCCTGATAGACCCCAGGACGTCTTTGTCCATGGCGTACAGCAACTGATAACCGGCCGACACCTGCCAACGGCTAGTCAGGTTGTAACTTCCATTAAGCTCGAGTCCTGTTGTAAATGCCCGATTGATATTGCGGTAGCTATAGATATTCTGGTTGGCCGTGGTTGTGGCCACCACCTGACTCTCGATCAGATTGTCAATCGAGTTATAAAACAGGTTAGCATCGCCCTGTAGTTTATCATTCAGACGAAATGACGAACCCAGATTGACTGACCAGGACTGCTCCGCCTTCAATTTGCCCAGCAAGGAGGGATCAAAAGCCCAACTCTGAATAAGGTTGGCCGTAGCCAGTTCATTCAGGCGTACGTTGGCAACTTCAGTACCCAGCACACTGTACCCGCCACCAGCGGTATTGAAGAAGTTGAAATAAAGTTGACGAAAATCTGGTGCTTTAAATCCGACACCGCCTGACAGTTTCACCGACCAGGTTGGCTTTATGTCGTACCGCGCAGACAATTTTGGGCTAAACTGGCCACCATAAATCGTGTTATGATCGTAGCGACCACCCGTAATGACTGACCACTTCGGAGTTGGCGTCCATTCATGTTGGAAAAAACCGTAAGTGGTACCCTGTTCACGGTTTCCCTGATCACCATAGCGCGTAGTGGCAACGGTTTCAAAAACATAACCGCCCCCAACCGTAATGGCCTGATCCGGGGTTAGAAAATATTCGCCCACCGCCTCAGGCCGTACAAAAGACTGTTGAAAGCTGTCCGAATAGTAGCGACTGCCATCGCGTTCGGAATTCAGGAAGCTTTCGGTAGCGTAGCGAGTTGAATAAAATCGACCCGTTACTTTTAGCCGATCAGAAAACCGATGAGACAGTGTTGGATTGAGATTCCAATCGCGGGCAAATCCACTTCCGGAGGTGCGTATCTGTTCGCCATTCGATGCCACTTCGAAGTTAAGGTCCTGGCGTTCATCAAAAAAGCGAGCTGAAACGGCAAACTCGGTCCGGGGCGTGATGCGATACGCAAATTTTGAATGAAACGTGTTGTTGCGAAAGGGAGACACCGTATTTCCAAAATTCTCGGGAGAAAGATCGTACCCGGCCGTGCCAAAGCGGTTCGCAAACAAATAAGCCGAGAATTTTTTGTTGGAGAATCCGACCTCTCCATTGAGATCGCTGGTTTCATTTGCGCCATATCGTGCACTCAACCCCATCTTAAAACCGGGCTGGGGCCGTTCGGTAATGATGTTGACCACACCAGCCAACGCATCGGAACCGTATAAGCTGGAAGATGGCCCCTTCACGATTTCAATCTGGCGAATGTTACCCACCGCGATGCGCGACAACTCCAATGAACCGGTGTACCTTCCGATAATCGGTTCTCCATCGAGCAAGATCAGGGTGTAGTCCGGATTGAACCCCTGCAACTGTAACCCGCTGCCTTGCCCGTTCACCTGCGGCACCACCAGCAGACCGGTCTGTTCGGTGAGCACATCCTGAAGCCTGACGGAGCCGATAGACTTGATCTGGGCTCTGCCCACCAGCGTCACCGGCATCGGCAAAGCGCCCAACTCTCGCTCGGTGCGCGTGGCGGTCACCACTACTTCCTCCAGATTCCGGTTGGCGAGCGTGTCTACACCCACCTGGGCATAACCCGACAGGGCCAGGTGAAGGCAAATGAGCAGGGGTACAACGCGCATCGGTCGCAAAAGTGCCTCAATGAAAATCCAATAAATACCTAAATCAGTATAAAATTTCCCAAAGAGAACCAGATGCCCACTTTGTTGTTATTCAGAGGTATTTTTGAATGAATATTGCGTTATTTTAAACCAAATAAACATGACAAATGTCATTTAGTATGAAGACGGACTTGTTAAGGGCAAGTGATCGAGTTGAAAATAGCCAAATCGGGAATTGGTCGGTGTTACTGCAGGAAGAGGCTTTGTCATTATCGATTTTGGCCAATGTGGAAGACCAGTCGGCCCGGCTGGCGGATTCCGTTCAGCAGGGAATCATTCACTTTTACTTCTGTCTGGAAGGGCCCGTGGTTTTTGCCTTTGGGCCGCACTACTCCCGGGAGTTGCAGCGCCAAAAAACGTATTTCTTCTACAACCCGGATGCTACCCTGCCTTTTGAGTTGATTGTGCCGCCCGGTGGCCGGCTGGTCTCACTGGCCATTACGCTGAAAAAACTTCACGAGTTGTTCACCCACGACCCCCTGCCGGTGCTCAACCCGGAAAACAGCAGCAAAAAGTTTTATGATGAACGTGAAATCTCTTCACCCCTTTTGGTTACGCTTTCCCAATTGTTTTCTCAACAATTGAGCGCCAATGTGCAGCGCATTTACTATGAAGGAAAGGTACTCGAGATCATTGGTTTATACTTCAGTACGAAACAGCCGAACACCGAAAGTTGCCCATTCCTGAACGATCAGGAAACCGTGCGAAAAATCAAGCATGCCAAGGAATTTCTCTTAAGTAATTTGGAGGCCCCTCCCACCCTGAAAGAACTTGCCAAACAAGCCGGTTTGAACGAGTATCAATTGAAAGTGGGGTTCAAAGAAATATATGGCAACACGGTTTACGGGTATTTGTTGGATCACAAACTTGATTTTGCCCGCGTGAAACTGGACAGCGGAAGATTCCAGGTGAACGAAGTAGCCTATCAAATCGGGTACACCAACCCCAGTCATTTCATTGCAGCCTTTAAAAAGAAATTCGGAATCACCCCAAAGAAGTACCTGATGAGCCGTAGAGGCTAGTCAGAAGATACCCTTTCTGCGAGAACTCCTGCGAGGGGCTGATCCAAACAAGACACCAAAAACCCCACGCACCAACTCGCGGCCAACCTGCTTGGTTACCGGGGACGACAGCACCTGCTCGAACGTGCTTTTTTCTCGCCTGGTGTTTCGGGTAGTGGTCTGTTCCCTGGCATCGCTTCTCGCAGCTGCTTCTTCTTCCTGCTTCTCGCGGGCCGCCTGCATTTTTTTGTCCAGCAATTCGAATGCACTCTCGGGGTCTACCGCGTCCTTATATTTTGGATACAGTTCGGATTGCTCGAGTTGCTGCTGATACTCCGCTTGAGCTAACGGCCCCATGAATGAGGCGGGGGGCGCCAGATGGGTGACTACGGTTTCCGTGGGTATTCCTTTTTCATTCAATACGGTAATAAATGCCTGGCCGGTCCCCAATTGAGTGAATTGCTGCTCCATATCATAAAACTCACTCTTAGGGAAAGTCTTGATGGTTTCCTGAAGCGCCTTCACATCATTGGGCGTGAACGCCCGAATTACATGGTGAACGCGATTGCCCAGTTGGGAAAGTACCGAGGCCGGAACATCCTGAGTCAGCTGCGTACAGAAGAAAACCCCGACACCTTTGGACCGAATGAGTCGAATGACTTGATCAATCTGATCAAGAAATGCTTTGGGGGCATCTTTGAACAACAAGTGGGCCTCGTCCAGGAAGAATACCAACTTCGGTTTATCCAGGTCACCGGCCTCAGGCAGCGATTGATAAATTTCTGCCAGTAAGGAAAGCATGAATGTTGAGAATATCGCGGGTTGGCTCTGCACGTCCGACACGTTGAGAAGGCTGATCACCCCGCGGCCATCCACTTTCTCAAATAAATCATCAATGTCGAACGACTTTTCGCCAAACAGCTGGCTTACTCCTTGCTGCTCGAGCGCCACCATTTTTCGAAGGATGGTACCCGAGGTTGCCGGTGAAATTTTCCCGTAGCTATCCTTAATCTCCGTGGCGCCCTCTCCTTCCGACAGATAGGCAAGCACTTTCTTCAGGTCGTTGAGGTCAACGATCGGCAGGTCTTTATCATCGGCATATTTGAACACCACCATCAATACCCCGCTCTGCACTTCGTTAAGCTCCAGCACTTTGCTCAGCAGCACCGGCCCAAACTCGGTTACTGTAGCCCTCATTTGTGCACCCAACTTGCCACCAAGCGAGTAAAGCTCAACGGGAAAGCCAGATGGTTGATAGGGTATTCCCAACGCTTTTGCCCGTTCCTGAATTTTGTCGTTGGCTACGCCTTCTTTTGCCATGCCGCTGATGTCACCCTTCATGTCGGGCATAAAAACAGGGACACCGGCAGCCGACAGTTGCTCCGCCAGAAGTTGAAGCGTCCGCGTCTTTCCCGACCCTGTGGCTCCCGTAACCAGGCCATGACGGTTCATCATCCGAAGGGGCAGGTTGACTCTTGCCTCAGACACAATTTCCGCTTGGAAAATTCCGGCACCCAAGTAAATGGAGGCTCCGGAGGAGCTGTAGGAACGGGTAATCGATTCAATAAACTTCTCGCGTGACATACGGCTTTTTGTTTTTCAAAGAAATCAAACTTCGAGATGCGCTCCTAACGGAGCTTTTTCTTTAGCAGCCAGTCCACCTGCGGGTCATCGCCCATCCAAAAGGTGTGTTCACCAAATCGCTCAAAACCATAACGGGCATAAAAGCGCTGCGCCCCGAAGTTTTTCTCCCAAACACCAAGCCACATCCAATCGACCTGAATTTTTTGGGCATATCGCAAGGCTTCTTCCATCAGGGTGTGACCGATGGATCGCCCTTGCCACCCGGTGGCAATGTAAAGCCGTTGTAACTCAAGGGTGGAGGCCCCCAGCTTTTCCTCCACTTCGCGGCTGGTGCGCAACCGCACAAAGCCCACGATCAGATCGTCCTCGCAAGCGACCAGAAGCTTTGACCCGGGCTCGTCAAATTCGTTTTCGAAGGCACTCTCACTGTAGGTGGTCGTCAGGAATGCCTCCATGTTTTCGGGCGTGTTGAACTCCGCAAATTTGTCAACATACGATTCAACGGCAACCCTGTGCACCGCGGTTAAATCCGATCGCAACGCATCTCGAATCTGCATGGACAAGACCTTAAACCGGTCTTTACTTCTTCTCTTCGAAATTCTGGAAGCTATACGCTACACCCAGTGTAAAGGCTTGCGCCAACTGGACGGCTGTATCCTGATCGTAATCGTACAATACTATTCCCCCGAGCGTTACATTCATGAAACTGTTCACTTTTGCCGTAAGTGACAAATCCAGCCGGTGATCAATTTCTTGAAGGCTCAACGTCTGATAATTCGCAAACATGAGGTAACGCCACTTCAAATTCAGGTTCTTGGCAATGTCTTTGTTAAATTCAGCCAGGGCCTGAAACGCCAGCCACTCATAACGTGCATTCTCGCCCAGTTCTACGCCATACGGTTTAAGCGGGTCCACTGCATCAAACCGACCGTTGTTATCACCCACAATCGTTACACGCGGGGCGAATGGTGACAGACGAAGTTTGAAGTATTCGACTGGGTGATACTCCAGGCCATACGCCATGGTAATAAACGCGGGTGCCGCGAAATCGGAGATCAGAATGGGTGTTTCAGCACCCGTCACCGCATCCTTGTCGTACCGGTAGCCTTGGGCAAATTGCGTCAATAAGTTTAGCGAACCGAAGAAACTCCACTTCTCATTGATATCATGACCCAGTTTGGTATCGAGGTAAATTCGGTCAAGTGTTTTTCGGTAGCCCTGGCCCTGGTTGTTCACCATACCGTACAACAAATCAATCTCATTGTCCCAACTGGTTTTATTTTTTTTATAGTTGGCTTTGTAGTTGATCAGGGCATTAAAGCCAAGGGAGTTAACACCACCCGCCTTCCAGTTAGACGAAAAGGACGCCTGGTTCAGATTGAGGCCGGCCCGGAAGGCCTTCTTCCAATTCGTAGTCGAGTCAACGCGAATTACCTGTGCAATCGTTTGAAACGAGCAAAAGAGGAAAATGAGAGCAAATGACAGCGTGTAAACGGGTTTCATAGGGTAAGGATTTACCCCAAAAATAAGAGAAAGGTTAAAACTCAGATTTGATTCAACCGAATTTCATCCAACGCCCCCTCCGTCAGGGGCTTGGTAATGAATTTAATTACGTGGTTGTTGTTGATAATCTTATCGATGTCCCGCTTGTTATCTGAACTGGATAAGATGATCACCTTACACCGGTTACGGACCATCTCGTTGAACTTTTCAAATTCATACAGGAACACGAAGCCATCCACAATGGGCATGTTGATGTCCAAAAAAATCAGGTTTGGCAAGTTCTCGGGCACTTGCTGATTGTCACGCAAATAATCCAGCGCTGCCTTGCCCGAATTCTTTGTTTCCACCCGATTGGCAAAACGGGTGATCTCAATGATTCGTTTGCTGATAAAATTATCGGTGTCGTTATCGTCCACCAACATGACCAAGTCAATTGTGTTCGTTGCAATTTCCATCAACATTTGCCCGAGTGGTTTTTTACTAAATACTGAAGACAAAAGTAAATTTTTTTGCCGTGGCAGAAACAGACTTCCCGGATAACATCGGGTGATGTAAGAAATTGTTCAAGATTGTTGAAAAATTATGGCTTTCGAACCCGCAACCGCTCACCGATTGCCAGATTGAAGTCGGTTTTGCTGTTCCAGTCCATAATCTCTTTGATCGTGACACCGTATTGCCGGGCGATTCCGTAAAGCGTATCAGAAGCTTTTACTTCGTGAAAATCAGAACCAGGGCTTTCCGTTAACTTTTCGTCAGGAAGCTGGGCCGCTGCCACTGGCGCGGGGTCGGCTTCGGCCATGAGGTTGGTGTGGGTCTCGTCAGCCCGAGTGGCAACCTGATTGCCTGCCCCGGCCGATGTGCCCCAATTAAAGGTGCTCTCTGAATCTAATTGACGAATTTCACCAGATTCTTCCCACGGTGTACCTGTCTCACCCACCCTTTTTGCAGTCAGCCATATGCGGTCACCCGTTCGCACCTGGTCGGTCAAATCCGGGTTCCATTGCCGCATCTTGCGAAGCTGTACCGCCTCGCGTTGGCTGATCGCCCACAGGCTTGTCGTTTGATCGGCCACCACATTCACCTTACTCGCATTTTTGCGCTTGCGTGCCAGAAAATAAGGAACGCCCTCGCGCACGCGGTGTGTCGGGTCAATGTCGTTGAACTTGAAGAAGCGACTGGCACCAATGCCCGATCGTTCAACCAGATCATTCAGTGTTTCGCCTGGGCGCGCGTACAGTACCGATAATCCTTCCATTTGATGCCGCTCCGAAGCTGCGGAAACTGGGGGATTTTTTGCCAGAGCCGGTGTTGCCGCCACCATCAGCACGTCAAAGTTTGGATCAAGCTTCCCACTGGGTACCACAACGGCATAGGTGCGATCAGCCGGAACCTTTTCAACACGAGCCCATTTATTATACTCACGAATTACAACTGGCTCTACCCGCATTTCCTCTGCCAACTGATTCAAAGTTATTTCCTTCCGTATCTCGACCACCGTAACTTTTATCTGAGGGTCACCTTGCAAAGTCGGCTCAAAGGCGACCTTGTGCGCGAGAAATTTTTTTACATACCAATACGTGGCCGAGTTAATTTCCATGTGGCGAGCTCCCAAATGCACCGTTCCCACACTTCGCTGTACACCGCCCGGCCCCATTTGATAGGCCTGCAACGCATAGATCCAATTATTGAAGTAGATGTTGCAACTCTTCAGGTATCGGGCCGCGCCACGGCTTGCCGACACAATGTTCATGCGCTCATCAATCTGATCATCCACGCGCAGGCCTACCTCACGTGCGGTAAAGTCCTTGAACTGCCAAAATCCCACCGCGTTGGAAACGGAAACTGCATCGGAAATCAACGCACTTTCCTGCAGCACCAGATATTTGAAATCATCCGGAAGACGCTCCTCCTTAAATATCCTCTCGATGGTCGGGAAATAGGTTCTGGCCCGCTCAACTTTCATGTTAAAGTATCGCGGACTTTGCGTCAGGGCATCCACATCCTTTTGAATTTCGCGTCTGGCATCGTCTCGGATCGTGAGCGTCATGCCGGCAAAATGCATTTTGTGGGGCACCTGCGGAGCTTGTGCGTATGAGGCAGCTACTCCGAAAAAAATGAGGCACGCTGCAAAAAATCTCATTGCGGCAAAGATACAGATTTATAGCTTCTGCATGAGCATCAGACCATCGCGAACCGGCAGCAACAGACAGTTCACGCGTTTGTCTTTCACTACTTTATCGTTGAACTCCAGGATAGCCCGGGTGTCTTTATCGGGTTTGGGCTCCACCACTTTGCCGCTCCACAACACGTTGTCGGCCACAATCCAGCCGCCCGCAGGAACGCGCTCAATCACGAGATCAAAATAGAGACTATAGCTTTCCTTGTCCGCATCGATAAAGACCAGGTCAAACGCGCCCGTTAGTGCCGGGAGGACCTGTCGGGCATCCCCGATGCGGTAGTCAATTTGGCTGCTAAATGAGGATGACTGAAAGTAACCGCGCACGCGATCTTCCAACTCCTCATTCTTGTCGATTGTAACCAACCGGCCGCCCGGGCGCAGGCCTTCGGCCAGGCATAAGGCCGAGTAACCGGTGTACGTGCCGATTTCGAGGATTGACGCTGGCTTCACCATATGACTGATCATGGCCAGCAGGCGGCCCTGCAGGTGGCCTGACAGCATGCGCGGCATTAAAACATTAGCGTGTGTATCGCGGTTAATTTTTTTTAGCAGCGCAGACTCAGGCGAGGTATGTTGCTCGGCATATTGGAGGAGAACGTCAAGGATCATAACAGCGGAATTCAATGAGCAAAGGTACTGGGTGGTTTCACTTTTTGACGTAATTTTGACTGAATGGGTAGGGATAAAAACATGGGGTATTGGTCTTCGCTCGTCACTTCGGTGCAGACCCTGTCTACCGGCCTCCGCCTCACCTGGCGGCACCTGGTGGCGGCCCGAAAAAACCGCCCGGTCCATAACATTCGGCAGGCGGACTATTTTGAACACCAGCAGGGCATTGCCACTGTGCAATACCCGCACGTGACACTCAGCGTACCCGATACCGGACGGTACAAACTTCACAATGAAATGGACGACTGCATCGTATGTGATAAATGTGCCAAGGTATGTCCGGTGAACTGCATCACGATTGAGCCGATCAAATCGGCTGAGGAGTTCGGAAAAACGTCAGACGGCACCCCGAAACGGATTTATGCAGCGAAGTTTGATATTGACATGGGCAAATGTTGCTTTTGTGGATTGTGCACCACCGTGTGCCCCACCGAATGCCTGACCATGACTAAAGAATACGACTTTAGCGTACTGAACATCAGTGAACATAATTTTGCCTTCGGCACCATGACACCGGCAGAAATTGAAGAAAAACAAAAAGCCTGGGAAGTTGCGCTGGCAGCGAAGGCCGCAGCAGCCCCGGCACCCGCAGCCGCTGCATCGAAGCCAGCGGCTGCTAAACCCGTTTTCAAACCTCGCATTCCCCCCACTAACCCGGCCTCATGAGCATCGCCCTTTACTTTTTTGCCGGACTCTCTGCAGCTGCCGCCCTGGGTGTGCTGCTTTTCAGACAAGTGCTTTATGCTGCGCTTTCGCTGCTGGCCTGCTTGTTGAGCCTGGCGGGCCTTTACATCGTGATGCAGGCCGAGTATATCGCGGTGACTCAAATTATCATTTATGCAGGCGGAATTCTCGTCATTATTCTGTTTGGCATCATGATCACTAGCCGGCTGGCCGGAAAGCCCATGCAGGTATCCACGCAATATCCCGTGATTGGCAGCCTGTTGGCTTTGCTTATTTTTTGTGCCTTGGTATTATCGCAGCCCGCAGTTACTTCACACACCAGCGATTTTTCCACTAATCATTGGCAGCGTGCCGGAAGGTGGTTGATGACCGAATACGCGCTGGCTTTTGAAACAACAGGGGTACTTTTATTGATCTGCCTGATCGGAGCCGCGGTCACCGCCATTTATCAACGTGAATCATGAGCCCGGTGCTGCTTTACCTATCTTTTCTGCTGTTTGCACTGGGAGTTTCGGTGGTGTTGACAAAACGAAATGCGATTGTCGTGTTGTTGGGTATTGAGTTGATCTTGTCGGCCGCCATCCTCAATGCCATTCATTTCAACCAACAGTTTCCGGACCGAATGGATGGCCAGCTCTTTGCGCTGTTCATCATTGTAATTGCGGTTTGTGAAGCTGTTGTGGGCATGAGCATTATCATTCGGGTGTACCGGTATTACCAAACCGCGGTGCCTGACCAAATCAATGAATTGAACGAGCGCTGATGGCGGTGATCGGACTGATCTTACTACTTCCTCTGGCTGCGAGTGTACTTGCGGTTCTGTTTCCTCTCAAACGGTTTCACCATGGAATGCTGGTGCTCATCGCCACGGCTGCTTCCTTCACATTAACCTGGTTTGCCAGAGATACCAGCCTGCAGACGAGTTGGTTGCAAAGCGGAGCCCTTAATCTGCCACTATTTTTCCACGTTGAGGATGTGCAGCTTGTCCGCATAATCACGGGCATCTCGGGGCTGGTTCAATTCTATTCGCTTTTTTATCTGAGCTCCTCCGCTAATCACCGGTCTTACTTTAGTCTGCTCGGCTTCTTCACCTTCGCCATGTTGGGCCTTGCGACCAGCACGCATTTGCTCGTCACTTTTGTCTTCTGGGAACTCGTGGGGTACACTTCCTATCGGCTAATCGGCTTTGATACGACCACATCCTCCACTTCTGCCGCTTTAAAGGCACTACTGATCAATAAAGTTGGTGATGTTTGTTTTCTCATCGGTATTCTGATGCTGGCCTCCACGGGCCTCTTGTCAACTTCCAATCTTGTGCCCGAATCAGCCGGCACCCTACCGTTGTTGTTGATCTTTGTAGGTGTCGTAGCGAAATCTGCCCAGGCCCCTTTGTTCCCCTGGCTAACCGCAGCCATGGCCGGACCGACACCCGTATCAGCCTTATTGCACTCGGCTACTATGGTGGCCGCGGGTGTGCTGGTCTTATTGCGGCTTGTACCCCTGCTTCACGATACGGTTTCAACCGTGATTTCCTTCACCGGTGGGGTCACGCTGCTGCTGGGCGGATTGTTGGCCATCTTCTCCTACGACATTAAACGCATACTAGCCTACTCTACCATTTCACAACTGGGACTCATGGTGTTGGCCATCGGAGCGGGCGCCCATGCTTCGGGTTATTTGCACTTACAAACCCATGCCATTTTCAAGGCAGGATTATTTCTGTGTGCGGGGGTGTTCATTCATCATGGGGTGATATCGGGTCACCCTAATCCAAATGATATCCGCCACTTTTCGAACCCCAATGGCTGGTTAAAATGGAGCTGGGTCATTCTAAGCGGTAGCCTGGTGGGACTACCGCTTACCGCGGGCTTTCTCTCGAAGGAGGCTATTCTTCACGATGTGATGACCTTCAGTGCTTCACTATCCCTTTTTGTATGGGTCAGCATTCCGCTAACCGCACTTTATGTGGGTCGCGTCAGTTATTTTCTGGTGTCGAAAAAGACTGAGTCCTCCCCACTGTACGCCCTCCTGTTACCTGCCCTGCTGTTAAGCCTGGTATCCGTGACGTGGTTCGTAGCCGCAGTTACAACAGAAGCTCCCACAGCCTGGGTATCCATCGCTGTCTCGCAAACGCTGGTGATAGGAGGGCTTTTCGCTGGCTTTCGACTTGCGAGAATTTCATTTGCTGAAAAATCCTGGCATACAAACTTGGGCCTTGATGGACTGTACGACAAAAAGATGCCGCAACTGGCAACGGCATGGGGGCGGGCGGGTATCGCTGTAGACCGCCAAATCATTGACCGGCTGGTGCATGCCTGGGCCTACATCACCGTATTGTTCGCGCATCTGACTTCGTGGTTCGATCGGGCGATTGTTGACCTCACGCTGGTGGGCGGATCCTCTTGGGTAGTGCGGTTTACCGGCCAGCTTGTACGCGTGCCCATGTCAGGCAAAGTGCAGGGTTATCTGCTCTGGGCGCTGTTCAGTTTGTTTTTGTTTCTCGTACTTTGGCTGTTGCTTTAACCTATGCCCTACTTACTCTCGCTACTGATCTTTTCGCCATTGGCGGCAGTCCTCCTGGCCGGGCTGCTCCCTTCGCGTAAGCATCAGTGGTTTAGAATGCTGGCATTGGCGGTGAGCATCGGGCAGTTGCTCGCCTTGATCGCCCTGTTCAATTCGTTATCCCCCAACATTAACTTGTATTATGCCGAGCAGGTACGCTGGCTAAACATTTCACTTGGCACATGGGGTGTGCTTCAGGCCAACTACCTGGTGGCTGTCGATGGGTTAAGTCTTCCCTTGGTGGCGCTTTCTGTTGTCGTGCTTCTGATAGCGGTGATTAGTTCGTGGCACGAGCAGAAAAACGTGAAAGGTTACTTCATGCTAGTGCTCACCCTTAACGGGGCAATTATTGGCAGCTTCTGCGCGCTTGACATGCTGCTGTTCTATGTCTTTTTTGAATTCATGCTCATCCCCATGTATTTTCTCATCGGCATTTGGGGTGGCGCTCGAAGGGAGTATGCGTCCGTCAAGTTCCTGCTGTACACCTTGTTTGGTTCCATCCTCATTCTGATTGTTTTCATTGGTCTTTACCTGGGTGTGGGTGTTGTGCAGTTTGGTCAGATACTTCATAGTTTTTCGGTTCTGGATTGGCAGGATGCTCATCATCATATGGCGGGTTCCTGGTTGACATCCTCAGAAACTTATGGAGGCTTCACCCTGAAAGCCTGGGCGTTTCTTTTTCTATTGGTGGGTTTTGGCATCAAACTGCCTACCGTTCCCTTTCACACGTGGCTGCCGGATGCGCACGTGGAGGCATCCACTCCCATATCTGTGATTTTGGCGGCCTTGCTGTTGAAAGTAGGTGGGTATGGGCTTGCACGGGTCGTACTGCCGGTGTTTTCAGCAGAGACCATTCAGTTCAGCGGTTTAGTAGGCGGTCTGGGTGTAGTCTCCATCGTGTATGGAGGATTTAATGCGCTGGCCTCGAAAGATCTCAAGCGCCTGATTGCCTACTCCTCCGTTTCGCATATGGGTTTCGTTTTGCTCGGTTTGGCATCCGGTACCACCGAGGGAATTGCCGGGGCCGTCTATCAGATGGTCAGTCATGGGATTATCACAAGCATGCTCTTTCTCATTGCCGGTGTACTGTACGACCGCACGCACGATCGCCTGATTGATAACTACTCGGGGCTTGCAACCGTGATGCCCCGATATACCGCCCTTATCATGATTGCCTTTTTTGCGGGAATGGGGCTGCCGGGTTTCTCTGGTTTTATTGCAGAGGTTCTGGTTTTGTTAGGCGGGTTCAACCCGCTGAGTTTAGTGCCCGTCTGGTTACCCGCGTTGGCGGCTTCCGGACTTTTGTTGGCGGCAGGCTACTTCGCCTGGACCATTCAACGGATGCTGTATGGCCCGTTTGTTACCAAGGGTTTTGCCGGAACATTAACAGACCTTACCTCGCGCGAACGTTTCATGCTGGTGTCACTGGCTATTCTCACCCTTTGGCTTGGCATTTTGCCGCAGGGTTTGCTTAGCCTGATCAATCCGTTCGCTGAAGGACTTTCGAGGCTCTTGTCGGACCACTTGGTACCCTGACCCATGCAGGAAGCCTATTCCATCAGCGAAGTAAAAGGCGGACTGGCGTATCTACTGCCTGAACTGACCCTCACCGCAGGGATCTTGCTGATCATCATCGCAGGAATCATCTGGCACAACAAATCACGCCTTTGGGAGATCAGTATCACGCTCTTTGTGATCACAGTCCTGATGGCCGGTTTTCTGACCGTGTATGCCTGGCCTCAGAACAGCATTCGTCTGTTTTTTGGATTCATTCAGCAGACGGATTTTGCCGCCTATTTCAAATTGCTGGTTTTAACCGGGTGCGCACTCACAGCGGGTATGAGCAGAAAGAAAAGTGTTGAACATCCTGCTGAATATTTCACCCTTGTTCTTTCGGTGGCACTGGGCAGCACGCTATTCATCACCAGCAATCATGCCCTCATGTTTCTGCTGTCGCTTGAGTTGATCTCCCTGCCTAGCTACATGCTCACCGCCCTGGGCCGCGGAAAGGGTGGTGCAGAAGCCGGCCTGAAATACTTTTTGTTCGGGAGCACCGTAACCGCTGTCATGATCTTTGGCTGGTCGCTCTTGTATTCGGCTACCGGTACGTTCGATTTTACCTCAAGTGCATTTATCGATCAGTTAACTCAAAACGCGGAGCCCACAGCCTACCTCGCCTCTGCCCTGATCATCGCAGGCCTGCTCTTTAAAGTATCCGCTGTGCCGTTCCACTTATGGGCGCCCGATACTTATCAGGCAGCCTCGGCCGCCATAGCTGCGTTTTTTTCAACCGTACCGAAACTGGCTGGTTTAGCCGTGCTCGCCAAAATTCTTTTAGCCTTTCACCTTTTTGGACAGTCACCGGTTCCCTTTGCCGCCATCGTGGGGGTTTTATCCATGGCCAGCATCACACTCGGCAACGTAGGGGCGCTGCGCCAGAAACATGCCAAACGCCTGATGGCTTATTCATCCATCGCGCAGGCTGGGTTTCTGCTACTTGCCCTCGTTCCATTTGATCAGTCCGGACTGTACGCCCTGCAATTTTACTCAGCCGTTTACCTGGTAATGAACTTTGCTACGTTCTACGTTATCGGACAATTCGAACATCACCAAAACGTGCAAACGGTGGAAGACTTTAGTGGTCGGGCGGGTGCCAGCTGGGCATTGGCCCTTGTCATCACCACCGGCTTAATCGCGCTGATCGGATTACCGCCAACCGGAGGGTTTATGGCTAAGCTTTTCCTTTTTTCCTCCTTGTGGTCATCCACCTCAGTTTCCCCAACCCTGCGATTGGTTTTCCTGATTCTGGGGCTGTTAAACACCGTTGTAGCGCTCTTCTACTACCTTAAAATACCCTACTACCTATTCGTAAAAGACAGGCAGGATAAGCCAAAAAGCCTGCCATGGGAACTTCAGGGCGTTTTGAGTGTTTTATTGGCACTAGCCTTACTGGTAGCGTTCGTCCTGCCCGGTTTATTGATGGGTTGGATTAATAAAACTACCTTTGTGCTTTAGAGCCCATGAGCGACCAAATCCTCCACGAATGCGGTATTGCCCTCATCCGCCTGCGCAAACCGCTCGCCTATTACCTGGAGAAATACGGTTCCACTTATGCCATGACGAAGATGTACATTCTCATGGAAAAGCAGCACAACCGTGGGCAAGATGGTGCGGGCATCGCCAACATTAAAGTCGACATTGAACCGGGCTACCGTTACATTAGCCGCTACCGCTCGGTAAAGGCTCAACCCGTGGCTCACTTGTTCAAGAAAATTGCCAAGAAGTACAAAAGAGCCCAGAAGGAAGGCAAGGATAAATTCCGTGATGAGCGTTGGTTGAAACAAAACGTTGCGTTTACCGGTGAGTTATGGCTGGGGCATCTCCGCTATGGCACCCACGGCAAAAACAGTATCGAGAATGTCCATCCCTTTTTGCGGCAAAACAATTGGCGGAGCCGCAACCTGGTGATGGCCGGTAACTTCAACATGACCAACGTTGAAGAGTTGTTCGACATATTGGTTGATTTGGGTCAGCACCCGAAAGAAAAAGTGGACACGGTAACCGTCATGGAAAAGATCGGTCACTTTCTGGATGAAGAGGTTCAGGGTTTGTTCGAAAAATATAAAGAGCGTTACTCCAATCAGGAGGTTTCCGAAATCATCGAAAATGAAATTGATCTCTCCCGTGTACTGAGGCGGGCGTGTAAGGATTTCGATGGCGGGTATACCATGGCCGGGTTGATCGGCTCGGGCTCTTCGTTTGTGGTGCGCGATCCTGCCGGCATTCGACCCGCGTATTTCTATGCGGATGAAGAAGTAGTAGTGGTGGCCTCAGAAAAGCCCGCGATCAAAACCGCGTTTAATGTTGACTACAATCAAATCAACGAGATTGAGCCGGGTCATGCTTTAATCGTCAATAAGAACGGTGACTTTGCCCAGCATAGCATTTTACCATCGTTGGAAAAGAAATCGTGCAGCTTTGAGCGGGTGTATTTCTCGCGTGGCACGGATCCGCAGATCTACCAGGAGCGCAAGCGTCTGGGGCGCCTACTGGTGCCCCAGGTATTAAAAGCCATCAACTTTGATCTGAAGAATACCGTTTTCTCCTACATTCCAAATACCGCTGAAACAGCCTTCATGGGCATGATGGAGGAAATTGAAAATTACCTCATCCGCAAACAGAAGGACGTCATTGTTGACGGCAAGCCCTCGGTGGACAGCTGGGACGATCTGCTTTCCTTTCGGCCGCGCATTGAAAAGATCGTGATTAAAGATGTGAAAATGCGCACCTTCATTACCGATGACGAACATCGGGACGAAATGGTGGCACACGTGTATGACACCACCTACGAGGTAGTGCATAAAGGCAAGGATACGCTGGTGGTCATTGACGATTCGATCGTGCGCGGAACCACGTTGGAGAAAAGCATACTCCGGATGCTCAACCGCCTGCAACCGAAGAAGATCGTGGTCGTGTCGTCTGCCCCTCAAATCCGCTTCCCGGACTGTTATGGTATTGACATGAGCCGCCTTGGCGACTTCGTGGCATTTCGTGCTGTTGTTCAACTGCTGAAAGAACAGGGCAAAGACTATTTATTGGGTGAAGTGTATGAGCAGTGCCTGCAAGCGAAAGCAAACAAAGAACCCGTGAACTATGTCAAGCGGTTGTTCGAGCAGTTTTCTGATGAAGAAATCTCAGCCAAGATTGCGGATATTGTTCGTCCGAGCGAAATGACAGCCGACCTGGAAATCGTTTTCCAGACGGTACAAAACCTTCACAAAGCCATACCCGATCATTCGGGTGATTGGTACTTTACCGGGAACTACCCAACCCGGGGTGGTGCATTGGTCGCCAACCAGGCGTACCTAAATTACATGGAGGGTAAGCTTGTAAGAGCGTATTGACCGTTAATATGCCCTCAGGTGATACTAACTCGTTACCCGAGTTTACTTCCAGCCACATCGGATTCAATCAACAAACCTATTTTGAAACAGCGGGTTTTGAACGATAGGCCTAGCATACGATTTTCCGAATAGGTACGAACATCAATTCCATGGCAGATAAAAATCCAAAACCAACTCATTCATACACTTAAAATGCCCCTTCGGGCACTTCTGGTACCCGATTTTTGAACATGGACGGCACGATACTTTTGTGTTTTCGAGTATGGTAAACCGGGTTCGGTAGGGGTACATGCCAAATGCCGGAACCGTGTTGCCCCAAATGCTGAAAATCTCTTTGTGGAATGCTGCCGCGATGTGCATGAGGCCCGTATCGTGGCTAAACACGTACCGGGCTTGCTTGACCAGGCTGGCCGATTGGTTAAGGTTGAACTTGCCACAGCCGTTGAATACCACCGTGCGTTTTCCTAACTCCCGCAATCCGGGCTCGTACTCCGCATCGCTCACGGGTCGCGCAAAAAAGCGTTCAATCTCCTCTCCTGCTGGCGCGTCCTCGCGCCCCCCCAATAGCACCACCGGCCGATTAATCTTATCGCACAACTCAATGAGTCGCTTTACCGGTAACTTTTTGGTTTCGTGCTGAGCTCCGATGGCAACGGCAACATAACCTCCCTGAAACCCGGATGGCAACCAATCCAGCGGTACCTCATCCCGTTCGGGAATAAAAAAATCCAATCCCAGACTGTCGGGTTTTATGCCGAGGGGTTTGGCCGCTTCGAAATACCGATCGACAATATGGGTAGAGGGTAACCGATCAATTTTCAGGTTTACCAGCAGCCATTTCTCCAGGTTCAATTTCGGGAAGCTGCCGGACCGGACCCGTAGCCCGGTTTTGACGCGAAGGGTGCGTAAGTTGTGGTGAAGGTCGACAACAAAGTCAAATTGCTCGTGCTTCAGCTCGTCAATCAACGCTCCCAGTGAGTGGCGCAGCACATGAACCCGATCGATGTAGGGGCTAGACTCCACCAGTGATCGATACTGCTCTTTAACGGCATAATGCAAGCGCGCTTCAGGCAGTTGTGTCTTTATCGCACGAACCACTGGGGTAGTCAACACAATGTCACCAATCGAAGAAAACCGCAGGATAAGAATTTTCATGGCGTGAATGTGCTTCAAAATATGGGCAAAATACTACTTCCTTTTTTAGTAATTTTCGAGAGAAAAAACAATCCAGCTATGAATCATTGGCTAATTAAAACGGAGCCTGATACGTTCTCCTGGGATGACCTGGTGAAGGAAAAGATTTCGCGATGGGATGGTGTGCGGAATTTTCAAGCCCGAAAAAATCTCAAAGCCATGAAAAAAGGCGATTTGGCTTTTTTCTATCATACCGGTGATGAAAAGGCCATCGTGGGTATTGCGCGGGTGGTAAAAGAATTTTATCCGGAACCACACGAGCCCGACTGGGTGGCGGTTGACATAGCGCCAGACCGAAAGCTGGGGCGTACCCTGCCGCTGAGTGAAATCAAACAAGAGCGAAAACTGGCCCAAATGGTGCTGGTCAAGGCAGCCCGGCTGTCGGTGCAACCCGTCACTCCAGCCGAGTTCAAAGTAATTGAACAGCTCACTAAATAGTCGAAACATGACTGCGCGCATCATCCTGGCTTTCTGGCTCACCAGTCAATGTGCATTGGCTCAGGTGGCCGAGGTGGCGCGTTTTGAAAAGGAAGTCAAAGCCAGCGATGATCTCATTGTTCCCATTTCGCTGCTCGATAACGGGTTGGCTTTGGTGCAAAGTTTAAACGAATACGAAAAAGTAAAACGTAAATGGGAGTTTACGCGCCTGGATACGACTCTCAAAAAAGTGAATTCGGAAATTCTGGCCCTCGACAATCAGGCCCAACTGGTTGGGCACGACTATTACCGGCAACAGTTGAGTGTGCTGTTTCGGCTTGGGGAAAACGATCTGAATGATCTCATGCTTATACGGTTCAACCCGTCATGGCAGTCTGAAACGTATCGGGTTTCGTTGCAGTTGAATTTCAAGCCTTCCCACTTTATCACGTTGGCCCATACAGCGGTGCTGGGCGGCTACATGGGGCTAGATCCCGTGGTGGTGGTATATCAATTTGCCGAGCGGCAAGCAAGTGTGTTGCCGGGCTTCCTCATGAAGGACACCGAGTTGCTCGACCTGCGGGCCAACCAAAACGGCACATTCAATGTACTGTTGTTCGAACATTCGCGGCTGGCAAGGAAAATCACTTTTAAGACTTTTGATGATCAGGGGGCTTTACTGCTAGAGGACATCATTCCGTTAAAAGAAGGCGACCATATTCTCTCGGCCATCACCAGTACGCTACAAAATGATCAGATCATGATTGTAGGCACCTGGGGAAGTAACCGTGGCCGCCTGGGAAAAGGAATTTTTGCAACTAGTGTAGATCCCTTTAGCGATCAACCGGTGCATTACACTTCCTTTGCCGAAATTGAACATTACCTGGATTATTTGCCGGAACGCAAAGCAAAAGCAATTATTGAAAAAACCCAGGAGCTTCGGCAACGCGGGCGCGACCCGGATTTTAGCAGCTATTTTTCTCTTTACAAATTCGAAGAGATCGCCAATAGTTTTTGGGTGTATGGAGAGGTCTATCAACCCTCAAGCGGAGCTGCACTGCCCCCTCCTTTTTACAACCCATTTTACGATCCTTTTTATAGCGGCTCATTTCCCAGCCCATACGGATTCAATCCCTGGGCCGGCCGCCCCTATTATGCAACCCCGGGAGTTCCCGCGGGCCCGGCCGAACACCGGATATTTGAGTCCGTGGCGTTGCAAATCAGCCCGGAAGGAAAAATCATACAGAGTTTATCATTACCGAGTGGCGATTTTAAAACCGATTTTATCGAACAAGTCGGTGATTTTGGGGTTTGGAAAGGCAAAGCCACGTTGGCCATGAAGCATGAGAAAGACATTTTTGTCGGGTACGGTGATGCCGGGGAGGATGATTTGCGCGGAGATACACTAACTGTGGCCGGTAAAAACCCGGGGGAAATGATTCGAAACGAATCAAAGATTAATGCAGGCATCCGGCATTGGTTTGCTAATTATTTTTACGCGTGGGGTGAGCACACCGTACGATCAAGACAAACAGGAACTTCGGAGGGGGATAGTCGCCATGTCTTCTATGTCAACAAGATTCGCTTTTGAGAAACTGTTTGTTCTCCTTGCTCTTCTGCTGCCGTTAACCGCCCCGGCTCAGATACAACCGGCCGAAAAAATTGAAGTATTGCTCTCGGAGGAACAAAACCCCGATACCGTTGTACCGGATAGTGCGGGCGTTACATTGGTTCGAAGGGATGGACCCGACAACTCACAGTTGTTGCTGATTCGCTTAAACACCAACCTCCAGGTGATTTGGCGAAAGAATGTAGCGGTTGAGTTTAAAGGTTACATCGCGCAAGCAAAAGTCCATCAGGGCATCGCCTACTTATTAATCAAACATGAAACATATTCCATTACTGGCTTTGAGTTAGTTCTTGTTGACTTGAGCACCCGCGAATCCACGGTCAGGATTATCACCAATGTCATTCCATTCCTCCCTCAATTGATGGAAATCAGCGATAACAGCATTTTACTGGGCGGGTATTTCAATTACAGGCCGTTGGTGCTCCATTACACGGTCAGCACCGATCAATCCAAAATTCTTCCAGGTTTTTTTAATGAGACCGGTAACCTTGATCAGATTCGGGCAAATCGAAACGGAACGTTTGATGTCGTGGTAACCGGCTTAAACAATCAGCGCAAACGAAGTGTGTGGGTGCGCAACTACACGAGTGACGGCATTCTACAGAAAACCATTCTGATTGAACCCGAAGAAAAGAAAAGTCTGTTGTTTAGCCGGTCATTTACATTGCCCACCGGGCGGCAAGTTGTGGTCGGCTCCTACGGCCGGCATAACACCGAGTATTCGCGCGGTATATTTGTGGCCCGGGTAGAACCCAACGGAGAGTACGAAACGCGCTATTACAGTTATGCTGATCTTCAGAATTTTTTCCGGTATCTGAAACAGCAGAAACAAGATCGCATTCAGCAGCGCATTGAAAGAAAAAAGATCCAGGGGAAAAAACCAAAATTCAGTTACCGGCTGATGATTCATGAATTGGTGCCCTATCAAAATCAGCTGATTATGCTGGGCGAAGCTTTCTACCCGCAGTACCGGCAGGTGAATGCCCGGGGGGCCACCTACTATGTGCTGGATAGTTTCTCGTATACACATGCCGTCATTCTTGGTTTTTCGACCACCGGAGAATTGCTCTGGGATAATTGCTTTGAGATCAACGATGTTGAAACCCGAAACCTCGAGCAATTCGTTCGAATCCGCCCTGCCGCAGGGGACCTCAACCTCCAGTACCTGCACGATGGATATATCCGAACAAAAGTGATTCAGCGGGATCGGGTAATTGAATACAAAAACAGCCTGGATTTATTAAACCGGCAACCCTCCCGCAGACGTTCGGTCCAACAAATTGATGCTTATCTGGACTACTGGACCAACGACAGCATGCTGGTTTATGGCATCCGGCCCATAGCCCTAAATGACGAAAGCGGCCAGCGCATCTTTTTTCTGCACAAGCTGAAGTTCACTGACAATTGATTACTTTTGTGCTTGCCTATGCGCAAAAAGCTGATCTTCGATTCGGACTTACTCACGATCACGCTCCAACGTCTTTGCCACCAAATTCTCGAAAATCATCCCAATTTCTCTGAAACGGTAATTGTTGGATTGCAGCCCCGGGGCATCTACCTGGCGCAGCTGTTACACGCTCAACTGGAGCAGCTCACCCGGCAGAAAATAGACCTCGGCTTTCTCGATGTCACGTTTCATCGGGATGACTACCGGAGACGCGAAGTAGTGGCGCGCGCGAGTGAAACCAAAATTGACTTTCTGATTGAAGGCAAAAACGTACTGCTGGTTGACGATGTGCTGTACACGGGGCGCACGGTGCGGGCCGCAGTGGATGCCATGTTGGCATTCGGCCGGCCGGCCAAGGTGGAGTTGGTTGTGCTGGTGGACCGCAAATACACGCGCGACCTTCCCATTGAAGCCAACTATGTGGGTAAGTTTGTCAACACCCTGGAGTCGCAACGCGTATTGGTAGAACTGGAAAGCCAAGGCGCAGAGAACAATAAAATCTGGTTGATCAATAAAGAATAGACAATGGCCAAACTCAGTCAGCGGCACCTGCTCGGCATTAAGAACCTGACCACACAGGACATTGAGTTGATTTTTGATACGGCCGCTAACTTTAAAGAAGTCATTAACCGACCGATCAAAAAGGTACCCTCGCTGCGCGATGTCACCATCGCCAATATTTTCTTTGAAAACTCAACCCGGACGCGCCTTTCATTTGAGTTAGCTGAAAAAAGATTATCGGCCGATGTGGTGAATTTTTCGGCATCCGGTAGTTCAGTAAAGAAAGGAGAAACGCTGCTGGATACCGTCAACAATATTCTGGCCATGAAGGTGGACATGGTGGTCATGCGCCATGCCAGTGTGGGAGCTCCTCACTTTCTATCGCGCCACATTAAGGCCAACATTGTAAATGCCGGAGACGGCACACACGAACACCCAACCCAAGCCTTATTGGATACCTTTTCGATTCGCGAGCGACTGGGTACACTCAGCGGAAAAAAGGTGGCCATTATTGGCGATATCCTTCACTCCCGCGTGGCACTCAGTAACATTTTTGCTCTTCGAAAACTGGGGGCCGAAGTGCTGGTATGTGGACCTCCGACTTTGTTACCTAAGTACATCACTTCGTTAGGCATAACAGTGGAGCTGAGCCTGGAAAAAGCACTGGCCTGGTGCGATGTTGCCAACGTGTTGCGGATACAACTGGAACGCCAGCAAATCAAGTATTTCCCCTCTTTGCGCGAGTATACCCTGTATTATGGGATCACCAAAAAAACGCTCGATAATCTGAAGAAGAAGATCATTGTCATGCATCCGGGCCCTATCAACCGGGGTGTTGAACTCAGCAGCGATGCGGCCGATTCGCATCACTCCATCATTCTGGATCAGGTAGAAAATGGCGTGGCCGTTCGGATGGCCGTACTTTACCTGCTGGCGGCAGCCAACTAAGAACTCGCTTGTAAATAGTCAGCTGAGTAGCCCCCAGCTCAGTTGAAGAGCTTCACGATGTCGTTGTAGAACACGAACACCATCAGCATCAACAGGAGGCCCATGCCGATTTTGAGTGCCGTCTCAAAAACTTTTTCATTGGGTTCTTTGCCACTAGCCATTTCATACAGGAGGAACACGACATAGCCACCATCCAATCCCGGAATGGGTAGCAAATTCATAAACGCGAGCACCATGGACAAAAGCCCGGTCATTCGCCAAAAGCGCTCCCAATCCCATGTTCCGCCATAGGCCTGAGCCATTCCGATCGGACCGGAAAGAGATTTACGAAATGAAATCTCTCCTGAAAAGATTTTCTTAAACGCTTTAATCTGCAAAAAGATGACTCCGAATGCCCGCTCGGTACCGAGGGCCATCGACTGCCCGAAGCTATAGCGAATACTGGCTAACTCACTTTTGTCGATGCCGCGAGCGCCAAAGCCAATTCGCTTGTACCCTTTAAAATCTTCATTGAAACTCAGTAGTCCGCCACCACGCTGAACTTTGAACGACAGGGTGTCGCCAACTCCCGCCTCGATGATTGAGTTAATTTCGTCCTGGTATTGAACGGGCTTTCCCTCCACCTCAACCACACGATCACCAGCCTGCAGTTTAACCCGGTGAGCAATTGTCTCCCGTTTTTCTTTTTCTTCGGGATAGAATTTAGATACCTCACCCACGATTGACGGAACCCTGGGTGATAAAAACCGTCCAGCCGCGTTGCGGTCATTAAAGTTTTCAATAAAGTCGGAAGGAATATGAATCGTCAGTTCCTGACCTCCCCGCACTACGGTGTAGTACGAGTTTTGTGACAGCAAAACATCTGGCTTCACTACCTCCTGAAAATCGTCAAAATCCTGACCATTAATTTTCGTTACCTGATCCCCTGTTTGAAACCCAAGCTTGATGGCCAACTCCTCGGCATGAACCCCGCCATGTTGGTTTACATAGTCTCTGGGCACATACGTATCGCCCATTAGCCAGGTAATTCCAATAAAGATTAATACTCCGACAATCACATTGACTACAATACCTCCCAACATGACAATCAAACGCTGCCACGGCTTCTTAGCCCTAAACTCCCAATCCTGGGCAGGTGCTTTCATGGCCTCTTTGTCCATGCTCTCGTCTACCATGCCGGCAATCTTGACGTAACCACCCAGCGGAAACCACCCCACGCCAAACTCCGTATCGCCCTTTTTGTATTTCACCAGGGAGAAATTCATGATGTTGGCGAGCGGAAAGAGGAAATCAAAAAAGAGATAAAACTTCTCGACCTTGATATTGAACCACCGGGCGGTGATGTAGTGTCCCCACTCATGAACCACGATCAAAATTGAAAGACTCAGCAAAAGCTGAGCGGTCATCACAAATCCTTCCATTCTACTTTTTTAATAATTCAGTTGCGACTAAACGTGTTTTCTGATCGGTCTGTACATAATCCTCATAGCCCGGTTCGGCCACATAATCCATTCGTGCCAGGCTTTGCTCCACCACATCCGACATTTGAAGGAACCCGATTTGATCTTTCAAAAAAGCGGCTACGGCAATTTCATTTGCAGCATTGAGGACACACGGCATGTTTCCTCCCCGGTTCAACGCCTCATACGCGAGCGCAAGGTTACGAAAAGTTTCCGTATCCGGTTTCTCAAATGTCAGGGCCGGGTAGGCACCAAAATCAAAACGCGGGAAGTCACTTTTCAACCGCTGCGGAAAGCCCAACGCAAACTGGATGGGTAAACGCATGTCGGGCAAGCCCAGCTGCGCTTTAATCGAACTATCTTCGAATTGAACGAGCGAGTGAATGATCGACTGTGGGTGAACCACGACTTCCACCTGATCGGCCCAGAGACCAAAAAGCCATTTGGCCTCAATCACTTCCAGGCCCTTGTTCATCAGCGAGGCGGAATCAATCGTTACCTTCGCCCCCATCGTCCAATTGGGATGTTTGAGGGCCTGTGCCTTGGTTACCCGCCCCAGTTCTTCTCTCTTTTTGCCCCGAAAAGGACCACCGGAAGCGGTCAGAATTATTTTTTCGATCGGGTTTTGAAACTCGCCCACCAGGCATTGGAAAATAGCCGAGTGCTCAGAATCTACCGGGTAGATGTTCACGCCTTTCTCGCGGGCCAGTTGCGTAATCAATGCCCCGGCAACCACCAACGTCTCCTTATTGGCCAGGGCGATCGCTTTTCCGGCTTCGATAGCCTTAATGGTGGGCCTTAGCCCACTATAACCTACAAGTGCAGTGAGCACGACATCGATGGTATCCATCTGAACAACACTGGCCAGGGCATTCTCTCCGGCAAAAACCTTAATCGGTTCATGCTGCAATGCCTCTTTCAGGGTGGTGTAGTGAACATCATTGGAGATGACCACCGCATTCGGCTTGTATTTTTTTGCCTGCTCAATCAACAAGTCGGCATTGTTTTGCGCGGTGAGCACCTCAACCTCAAACACTTCGGGATGAGCGGCTATCACGTCCAACGCTTGTGTTCCGATGGACCCGGTAGAGCCCAGGATGGCGATTCTTCTACCCCGTAGTGTCATTGAGGATATTCGGACTTAAGTTCCAGCATATTTTGCTTAAGGACAGGTAAATCGATGATAACCACACTCCAAACCGAGGGCAGGTCAACTCCAAAATACTCGTGAACGAGCTTATTTCGCATAGCGCCAATCTGACGCCAGGGTATGTGTGGATGCGCGTTGCAAAAAGCATCGTCAAATTTCTTGCTCGCCTCTCCGATGACTTGAATGTTGCGAATAACAGCGTCCTGGATCAGAATACTCTGACAGAACTGGTCCTCGCTGATGCCATGAGTAAACTGTTCGATGCGGCCTATGGCATTCAAGATATGAAGAACATACAAACGATTATCCTTCATACCAGACTAAATGAACTGGAGGTCGCGCTCAACATACGGTCTTATGAGCGGATTCAGTGAGCGGTCTAAAACAAGGTCAACTGTGACTCCTAACGCATCTGATAGGCGCTGTTCGATGCCAATGAGATCCAGAAGTGAAAACTTGACGGTACCATCTACAAAAAGCAAAATATCCAGATCGCTTTCTGCATGGTGGTCGCCCCTTGCATAGGAACCGAATACGCCAACCTTGTACGGAGCCAGAGGTCGTAGCAACTGACGGACGATCTGCTTTTGCTGGTCAGAAATCACAGCGCAAATTTACTCAATTCATCTGCAATCTTCCGATCATTCGACAGCCGGGGCACCTTGTTCTGCCCACCCAGTTTCCCTTGCGACTTCATGAACCCGATAAAGGACTGAGGCTGTACCGACCGGATAACCAATGGGCGTAGGATGGCGCCTGAAATCAGGTCGTCATAATACACATTCAGCTCGCGCATCTGTTGATCCAGTTCTTGCGCAAATGCACCGGCATCGCGGGGTGGCTTCGAAAACTCAATCCACCACTCGTGATGGGGTAGTCCACTCCCGGGCGTTACCTGCGGGGCAACCGTGAATTCAACCAATTCCACTTCCGGAAACTTTTCCTGTGTGCGTTTCATGGCTTTTTCAACCTCCTCGCCAATCACGTGTTCGCCAAAAGCCGAAATGAAATGCTTGATTCGGCCGGTTACAACCAGCCGGTATGGATTCTTTGAGACAAACTTCACGGTATCCCCGATCGAATACCCCCACAACCCCGCGTTACTGTTGATGATCAGGGCGTAGTTCTTACCCAGCTCCACCTCTTCAATCGACAGCCGTCTTGGATGATCAGAAAAATATTCCTCTGCCGGCACGAACTCATAGAATATGCCATTGTTGAGCAGCAACAACAGCCCCTCGTGTACCTGCGAATCCTGATAGGCAATGAATCCTTCGGAAGCCGGATAGGTTTCAATCGAATCCAACTTCTTGCCGATACTATCCTCCAGCTTCGCCCGGTAGGGTTCAAAATTCACTCCTCCATAAACAAACACCGAAAAATGGGGGAACACGTCTTTGATCTTTTTGCCCGTGCGCATCTGGATGCGGTCAAAATACATTTGCACCCAGGGCGGTATGCCGGAGATCAGCGTCATGTTTGCCGGCAGTGTTTCATCGATGATGCGCTCCAGTTTTTCCTCCCAATCTTCAATGCAATTAGTTTTGTAACTGGGCTTTTGGTTGGTTCGAAGCCATGCGGGCACCATGTGATTGGAGATGCCGGAAAGCCGGCCGGTTTTGATCCCGGCTATTTCATCCAACTCCGGGCTGCCGGATAAGAAAATCAGGTTGCCATCCAGGAAGTCTGCCTTGCCGGTTTCATGCACATAGCTGAGCGTGGCATTCCGGGCACTGACAAAATGAGTTGGTGCGGACTCTTTCGATAGCGGAATGTATTTGGTGCCCGAGGTAGTACCGGACGTTTTAGCAAAATAGGCCGGCTTGCCCGGCCACAGCACATCGGCCTTTCCTTGCAGCACCTCTTCAATATAATTCTTCAGGTGCTCATAGTCGCGAAGGGGCACCTGGCGTTTAAAATCCTCATGAGAATGGATGCCCTCAAAGCCGTGGTCGCGCCCGAAACGCGTGCCCGCGGCCTGGCGCACTAATCCGGCAAGCGTATCGCGCTGCGTATCACCCGGCCGGGCAGCCCATGCCTGTGTTTGGCGCGCTATGTAGGCGGCAAAAGGTTTTGCCAGCAAAGAACGAATCCCCATAAGGCTGCAAAAATACAACTATATGCCAATCTTTCCGGCCCACACATCTGGGCCGGTTTTTGTAGGTTGTGGCATTAAACCCCAAACCGGGTTTGTCGTTATTTACAAAGTTATGAGAACGCTTTACACCCTTGCCATCGGGTTTATAGCCGGACTGGCCGGCTCGTATGTTTTCTACCGCAACATCGCCAAGCCGGAGACGGAACCCGCGTCTTACCAGGTAACGTCTTACACGCCAACTGAGCCCTACCGGCCAACGATTGTTGAGTCAGCGGGTACAACATCACTCGAAAACGTGGACTTTAGTTTTGCGGCAACACGAGCCATTCCCAGTGTCGTTTTTATCAATAGCATTTCACAAACAACAAATACATTTTCATTTGATTGGTTTTTTGGTGGAGGTGGAGGCGAGAGTCAACAGCGCGTAAGTTCGGGCTCCGGGGTTATCTTCACAGCTGATGGGTACATCGTGACCAACAACCACGTGGTGGAGGAGGCAGAGCGCATTGAGGTAAATTACAATAAGAAGGTTTACACGGCTGAGTTGATTGGCACCGATCCCTCGACCGACCTGGCGGTGTTGAAAATTTCCGAAAAGAACTTACCGGCTATCACACTGGGCGACTCCAAAAAACTTTCGGTTGGTGAATGGGTGGTAGCCGTGGGAAATCCGTTTTCCCTCTCGTCTACCGTTACCGCTGGCATTGTCAGCGCCAAGGGCAGACGCATCGGGATACTGGAGGACCGGTTTCCGATTGAATCCTTTATTCAAACCGATGCGGCCATTAACCCAGGCAACAGCGGGGGTGCACTTGTGAACAAAAACGGAGAACTGGTGGGCATCAATACCGCCATTCTTTCCCGCACGGGATCATACACCGGCTATGCGTTTGCTGTGCCCACCGATATTGTACGTAAAGTGGTCGAAGATCTGATTCGCCACGGCATTGTGCAAAAGGCGTTTTTTGGGGGTGATGTGTTGGAGTACAATTTTGCCAACGCGCAGAAGTACGAGTTGAATACCGATGTTCAATCCTTTCACGGTGTGGTGCTGGCAAAGCTTGACGAGAACGGGCCGGCCGCGAAAGCGGGCCTAAAACTTCGCGATATCATCACCAAGATCAATGGCGTGGAGGTCAATAGCGAAAGCGCTTTTGACGAAATACTCAGCTATGCCTACCCGGGCGATGAGATTGAGGTTACCTATGAGCGGAATCAAAAAACCAACACGGTGCGGTTTCAGCTCGTTAACAAGAACGGCACCACTACCGTAATCAAAAGGAAGATTTACAGCGACAGTAACCTGGGCGCACAACTCGAAGCTACCGACTACGGAGTGAAAGTGAATAAGATTCGCGAAGGTGGTCTCTTTAAACGCCTGGGTATACCGGAAAACTATACGATTGTAATCTTAAACCGCAACCGCGTAAATGATCCCCAAAAGGTTATCGACTTCTTCAATGACTATAAGGGAACGGTGTATATGAACGGATTTACCAGCGCCAAGCAGGAAATGCCGCTCCGCTTCAATTTGCGCTAGTCTGCTCAGGACGCAATACGGAGCTTCAGTTTCTTGGTGAGTTCTTCCACCGAGTTCTTGAAGTTCGCATCGGTTTTCATCATATCTTCTACCGATTCCAGCGCATGAATGACCGTGCTGTGGTCGCGCCCGCCAAAATTCTCGCCAATTAGCGCGAGGGTGAGTTGCGTATACCGCTTGCAGAAGTACATGGCTACCTGGCGGGGAATTACAATTTCACGCTTCTTCACCTTGCCCTTCATCGACTCCAGCTCAACCTTGAAATAGTCTGCTACCGTTTTCTGAATAAAATCAACGCTTACATCGCTTTGGATTTCCTTGACGATGTTTTTCAACACCTCCTTGGCGAGGTCAAGGTCAATATCCTTTTTGAGCAACGTAGCGTGGAAGATCAGCGAGTTCAACACCCCCTCCATATCCCGCAGGTTGGTGTCCACGCTTAATGCCAGGTATTCGGCTACATCGGTCGGTATGGCAATGCCGTCACTCTGCATCTTGCGGTGAATGATGGCCAACTTGGTTTCGAAGTCGGGCTCCTGAAGATCGGCAGTTAAGCCCCATTTGAACCGCGACAGCAGGCGCTCCTGAAATCCTTTCAGATCGCGGGGCGGACAATCGCTGGTCATGATGATTTGTTTGCCGGATTGGTGAAGTTGGTTGAAGATGTGGAAGAACATCTCCTGCGTTTTTTCGCGGCCCGCCAGAAACTGCACATCATCCAGAATCAGTAAATCCACCTGCAGGTAGAAATTTTGAAATTCCTGAAGCTTATGATTTTGGAGTGCATTCAGGAATTGGCTGGTAAAATCGTTTTGATCAACGTACAAAACGATCTTCTCCGGCATACTCTTCTTGATTTCATTACCAATGGCCTGAACCAAGTGTGTTTTTCCCACACCCACGCCTCCGTAAAGCATGAGTGGATTGAAAGACGTGATGCCGGGTTTTTTGGCCACAGCCACCCCGGCCGAGCGTGCCAGGCGGTTACAATCGCCTTCTACGAAGTTGTCAAACGTGTACGATGAATTAAGTCGTGAGTTTACCTGCTGCGGGTTTAACGCCCTCAGGCTAAATGGGGAATAGTTCTCCATGCCCTCCGAGCCCATTGAGCTCCGTTTGATGCCGTTGGCGTTCGGATAGTTCACCAACAGGGGCGGATTTTTCTGGTTCCCGCTATCCACAACAACGGAATACTCCAGCCTTGCGGTAGGGCCCAGTACAGTATGAATGGCGCTCTTCAGCACCGGAACATAATGCTCCTCCAGCCACTCGTAAAAAAATTGCGAGGGCACCTGAATGGTCAGCACATCACCATCGGCACGCAGGGGTTTGATCGGCTGAAACCACGTGGTAAAATTCTGTTCGTCAACTTGCTGCCGGATGATGGAGAGACAGTCGGTCCAGAGTGAAGTGCATTCAACTTCCATTATAAAAAACTAAAGCGTCCAGTTAGAGGTTTACAAACGTTTCCCGTTGGGGAAAGGGTGACAAAGATGTAGAAAAGGTCCGGGATAAATCAAGCTATTGTGCCGTTGATTTCAACAAAAAAATTTGGCTGTCCGATTTCGCATATTTTCGTCTGAGGTTTACAAATTATCTTTCGTACATTAATTGCCAACTTAAAAAATAGTATGGAATCAGGTATTCTCAACCTGCTGTCAGCAGAATTTACGGATTCAAACGGGGCTGAGTGGGAAAAGGCAGCTGCGGGAGAAATTGAAAATCAGGATCCATGGAAAAAACTCGGCTCGACAGCCGATAACCTTACCCTGAAGCCCTATTATGACTCCAATCCGGCAACGTATGCCTTGGCACCATCTGGGCATCCCTACCTGGGCGCCCGCGCGTGGTGGAATCTTCCGCCAGTACCTGTAGTTGATATAAAAGATGCAAACCGGCTCGCCTTGCAACACCTCGAACACGGTGCCGATGGCATTCTCTTCGACCTGGGTAACGCATTGCCGTCTAATCTGGACGATTTACTGAGCTTTATTGATTGGCCCAGTTGCGCAATCGCATTCCGAACGACAGAACCTTCGGGCCTGAGCGAGCTTATTGACGCTTACGTTCGTCAAAAAAACTACTCTCCGGGTACACTGGAAGGTTTCCTCATTTCATCCACAACGTTATCCACAATCCTGCTGCCGGGTTTTACAAAGTTTGTGACATGCGGCAAAACGATTCCCGCGCATTTGCCGGTGGCCCAGCAGTTGAACGAGGTGAAAACGTTGCTGGCACAATCCTCAGCTCCCCTCATCCTGTCGGTCTCGATCTCCAACAACTTCTTACTTGAGATCGCACGTTTGAAAGCGATCAGGCGGGCAGCCGGAAACCGGGCGCTTCATCTGCATGCCCAGTGCGACCCGTGGGTGGATGAAAAGCTGGGGCCTCACAGCAATTTGCTCAAAGGCACAACCGCGGCTATCAGTGCTATTTGTGGTGGATGCGATAGTCTGTCGGTTATTCCAGAAGAAAACACACCGCTTCTTCAGCGCATGGCGCGCAACATCACCTCGCTGTTGCGTGATGAAAGTCGATTGCATCTGGTGGCCGACCCCACCGCGGGTGCCTATGTGCTGGATCATTTGCTTCAGCAGATTGATCACGAAAGCGCCCTTGCCCCCCAGAAGGAGACATCCGTGGCGTGGCGCTCTCCTGAAAAAATCGATATCAAGACCAGCTACACCAGTGTTGATGTGAACGCCCGTGTAGCGGGCTTCAGCGCAGGTATTCCACCTTTCCTGCGCGGACCTTACGCCACCATGTATACGGTGAGGCCGTGGACCGTTCGGCAATATGCCGGATTCTCCACCGCTAAAGAATCCAACGCGTTTTACAGACGAAATCTGGCGGCCGGGCAAAAAGGATTATCGGTGGCTTTTGATCTGGCCACCCATCGTGGTTACGATTCGGATCATCCCCGCGTGGCGGGTGATGTGGGTAAAGCCGGTGTCGCCATCGACTCCGTGCTGGACATGAAGATTCTTTTTGATCAGATTCCACTTGATCAAATGTCGGTTTCCATGACGATGAACGGAGCCGTGATTCCCATCATGGCCTTTTACATCGTGGCGGCAGAAGAGCAAGGTGTTAAGCCTCATCAACTCAGTGGCACCATTCAAAATGATATTCTAAAAGAGTTCATGGTGCGCAACACGTACATTTATCCGCCCGGGCCCAGCATGCGCATTGTGGCCGACATCTTCGAGTACTGCTCACGATACATGCCCAAATTCAACAGCATTAGCATCAGCGGCTATCACATGCATGAAGCCGGAGCCCCAGCCCATATTGAATTAGCCTATACGTTGGCTGATGGGCTCGAATACATTAAAGCCGGTATTAAGGCCGGTATTGCCATCGATGATTTTGCCCCGCGCCTCTCTTTCTTTTGGGGCATTGGCATGAATTTCTTCATGGAGATTGCCAAGATGAGGGCCGGTCGGTTGCTGTGGGCAAAGCTGGTCAGGCAGTTCAATCCCAAAAATCCCAAATCGATGGCGTTGCGCACGCACAGCCAGACCAGCGGTTGGAGTTTAACCGAACAAGATCCGTACAACAACGTAACGCGTACGTGCGTAGAAGCGCTGGCAGCGGCCCTGGGCGGAACACAATCGCTGCATACCAACTCGTTGGACGAGGCGATTGCACTGCCAACGGATTACTCGGCCCGCATTGCACGCAACACGCAACTCTATCTGCAAAAAGAAACCGGTATCACACGCGTGGTTGACCCCATGGGTGGCTCGTGGTATGTTGAGCATCTCACACAGCAATTGGCAATCAAAGCGTGGGAACTAATCGAAGAAGTGGAACAACTCGGAGGCATGACTCGCGCAATTGAAAGCGGGATCCCCAAAATGCGAATTGAAGAGGCAGCCGCAGCCAAGCAAGCCCGCATTGATTCCGGTGAAGATGTGATTGTGGGTGTTAACCAATACATCACCGATGAAAAACCGGATTTCGAAATCCGGGAAGTTGACAATGCAGCCGTGCGGCAAGAGCAAATCCAACGACTGGAAGAACTGAAACGCACACGCCATACGGAGAATGTGAACCGCGCCTTGGCCGACCTGGCGGAGGCCGCGCGCAACGGCACCGGCAACCTGTTGGCGTTAGCCATCGTAGCGGCCCGCGAGCGCGCCACCTTGGGCGAAATATCGGCTGCTATGGAAAAGTCGTTTGGGCGATACCAGGCCACTATCAAATCGATATCGGGCGTATATTCGGGGGCGATGAAAAACAACAAAGAACTGGTTGAGGTTCGGGCGCTTTGCGATGAGGTGGCCCGACAGGAAGGACGAAGACCGCGTATTATGATTGCCAAGATGGGGCAAGACGGTCACGACCGGGGCGCCAAAGTCATCGCCACCAGTTTTGCCGATTTAGGATTTGATGTCGACATCGGGCCGTTGTTTCAAACTCCGGCCGAAGTAGCCATGCAAGCAGCCGAAAACGATGTGCACCTGGTAGGCGCCAGCAGCCTGGCGGGTGGCCATAAAACATTAGTACCGGAATTGATTGCCGAGTTGCAGAAAATAGGCCGCGGTGACATCAAAGTAGTGGCCGGTGGTGTGATTCCGCACCAGGATTATGACTTTTTGTACCGGGCCGGAGTCAGCGGAATTTTTGGACCTGGAACACCGATTACCGTGGCCGCACGCGAAATTCTGATTAAGATGAAAAAGTAAGATGAAACCATTCTCATATGTAGCGATAGTACTTCTGATGGCCTGCCATGGGCAACCGGACATGAAGCCCGATGACTACAGGCCACTCCTTCACTTTACACCTCCGCAGCTTTGGACCAATGATCCTAATGGACTAGTTCATTACGACAACGAGTATCATCTATTTTATCAACATAACCCCTATGGCAACACGTGGGGTCACATGAGTTGGGGACATGCCGTGAGCAAAGATCTGTTGCATTGGGAACACCTTCCGTTGGCATTGGCCGAATACACCGATGCCCAAACCGGTGACAGCACAATGATTTTTTCCGGCACAGTAGTCGTGGATGCAAAAAACTCCAGCGGCTTGTGCTCGGGGGCCGATTGCCTGGTTGCGATCTACACCTCGCACGTACACCGCGATGGTGAAGGCCTGCGCCAGCATCAAAGCCTGGCGTACAGCAACGACAAAGGGCGCACCTGGATGCGCTATGACCAAAACCCCGTGCTGGACATTCAGCGCAAAGACTTTCGCGATCCAAAAGTATTCTGGCACGCACCAACGAGTAAATGGGTAATGGCGCTGGTCATTCCGGATTTATACAAGGTGCAGCTCTATCAATCAAGCAATCTCATGAACTGGACATTGATGAGTGACTTTGGCCCGGCAGGCGACACGTTACGAATCTGGGAATGCCCAGACTTGTTTGAGCTGCCCGTACGGGATAAGCCAGGCCAAACGAAATGGGTGCTTTCATTGTCGGGTTCGCACCCGGCCGGCCCTGACTTTGTTGGCATGCAATATTTTGTCGGGGATTTTGACGGAACCCAATTCACCACCAGCCAAACAGAACCCCGTTACCTCGATTTCGGAAAAGATTACTATGCCGGCATTGTGTATAACCATCTGGAGGATCGCACGGTGATGCTGGCCTGGGCCAACAACTGGGCCTACGCCAATCAGATACCCACCGGCCAATGGCGCGGAGCCATGGCCTTGCCGCGGGAGCTACAACTGGCCGAAACCCAGAACGGGTGGCATTTGCTTCAGCAGCCCATTCGTGAACTTCAGGCACAACGAAAAAAACAACTCAACAGTCCTCCCCCAAAGATCAACGGGCCCCTCGAAATTGAAATCGAACTGGCACCCGGTGGTGCCGTTGATCTGTGGGCCACGGAGAATCAAAAGACGCAACTTCGCTATGCGAATGGAAGTCTTACGCTCGATCGCTCGCAATCCGGCAACGTGGACTTTCACCCGCTCTTTTCCAGTGAAGAAAAAATTGTGGTGGGCCAGCGCCCCTCAATGAGGCTGCGACTCATTCTTGATCAGTCCATCCTGGAAGTCTTCTCGGATGACGGACAAATCACCCTGTGCGAACAGATCTTCCCGAAAACAAGCGGTGCCATTCGTTTGAACGAAAAAGCCCGCTGGTTGGCGGGCTGGGAGTTGTCTGAATAATGGGCGTCTCTTAACCTCTGCCCGCGATACTGGACTAGTTCTGTACCTGCTTCGGTGCACTAGGAATGAGACTCCGGCACAAGGGCCGGAGTGACATTTAATTTCAAAGTAGGTTTTTAGAGATTCCCCAAAATAAGTGCTTTACGCCTTCACCGGCTCACGATGACCTACCCACGTGAACCGCCTGTTGACATAATCCGGATTAGTGAATGACGCATTGCCGGAAGGATTGCCACCGGTCACATGAAAATCAGAAAAGGCTGCATTCTGATTCATGTAAATGGCACCCGTCAGATTAAAACTGACGGGCGTGGCGGCCAACGCCATTTCATCGGCAATTTTCTCCTTCACCTGCGCATCGGTGGTATAGGCACCGCAACTGATGGCGCCATGTTGCCGTGCCATCTCTTGTGCCAGCGCAACTGACTCATCCGTGCTCTTCGTTTTGATCAACAGCGCGATTGGCCCAAACAACTCTTTACTAAACACATCCTTTTTGGATGAGTCGACTTCCACCACAACCGGAGTTGCCACGCGCGCATTTTTGAACATCGGGTTTTCAAAAACACGGGACTTCAGCCACACCTTTCCCGGCAAATGGGCTGCTTCGGCAACCCGCTCAGCCGTCTTCTTGCTTTGTACCGCTCCCAATACAAACGGCCCCGCCTTTGGGTTATCCACCAGGCTGTTGATCTGACCTACAAACTTCTCCGCGAATTCTTCAAAGCTTACCGTGCCCCCGGGAGTTTTGATACCGGAAGCCGGTATGTAAAAGTTTTGTGGAGCTGTGCACATTTGGCCGCTGTATAAGTTTACAGAGAAGGCAAGGTTCGCGGCTGTCTTGTCGATGTCCTCTACCGAATCAAGAATAACCGAATTGACACCTGTTTTCTCGGTGAACACTGTTTTGCCCGGCAATGCTTCCAGATACGAACCAAAGGCTGAGTTGCCCGTGAAATCAATCAACTTCACGCTCGGGTGTTCAGCCAATTCCTTCGTTATCATCTTATCAAATGTATCCACCGCCAACTGGCATGTGTTGGGGTCCAAATTGTTTTCAACCAATACCTTTTGAATTTCGGCCACGAAAATTGCAATAGGAAGAATGGCGCCCGGATGAGGCTTTACAATCACCGGGTTGCCCGTCATGAGGCTGGCGTAAATGCCCGTTACCGAGTTCCAGGTTGGAAACGTTGAACAGCCGATGACGACCGAAATGCCTTTCGGCACCGCACGCCACTCCTTATTCAGTTGCACGTTGAACTTACCCATCGGCTTGTCCCACACCGCCTTCGCGGGAAAACGATTGAGCTCTTCGTAAGCTGCCGCAATGGCCTCCAACGCCCGATCGGCTGCATGCGGCCCCGAGGCCTGAAACGCCATCATGTAACCCTGTCCCGTGGTGTGCATGGTGGCATAGGCTATGTCAAAAAAGCGCTTTTTTACCCGATCCAATGACTGCATCAGGATTGCACTGCGATCATCTACACTTCGCTTGCGCCAGGTTGAAAAGGCGCGGGTAGCCTGGTCAATCAAAGTCTCCACCGAAACAGTCGGATACGAGATATTCAAAGCCTCCTGCAGATAAGGCGATTCCTCCTGCCCGGCCCAACCGGTTGCCCCTGTTTGCTTTAGCTCGTCAAACTTTTTGCCCAGATAGGACTTGAACTTGGCCTGACCATCGGCATCGGCTGTTTCGCCATAGATGGCGGGGGCCGGCTGTTCGGGGAAAGCTGCATAAAATGTGCGTTGGTGAAGAGCTTCAATTGCTTTGGTAATCTCTTCTCGGTGTTTTTCTATCAAACTCATTTTGAAAAATTTTCTTATTTGAATGATCCATTAGATCCATCATAAAAGCCCTTCTTGAAGGCCTCTACGTTACCCCTCCAATCGGCCACAAGTTCAATCACAAACATAGCCAGCATTCCCAAAAGGAATACCCGCACATCTCTCTTTGTAATTCCTTTCATATTCTTTGCATTCTATTTCTGATAACCAAACACCCGCCTGAGCAGTTCGGTTGTGCGCTCGGCTGGGTTTTCGCGGATTTTTTTCTCTTCCACCGTAATGGTGATGAACAGACCTTGCAGGGCCAAATCCGTGGCGTATTCGGTCAAGTCGGGATTTACCTTTTGCACAAACGGGAGATTGTTATAGCGTGTAACCAAATCTCCATAGTACCGCGTGGCATTCACTTTATCGAGTGAAGTCTGGATGACCGGTTTAAACTTTTCGCGCAAAGCTGCGCTGGTGGTGCGTTGTAAATATTGCGTGGCTGCATCGGGGTCACCTTTCAAAATCGCCCAGGCGTCATCAATCGTCATGGAGCGAATGGCTGAGACGAATATCGGCTTGGCCTCCTTGGCTGCTTCTTCGGCTCCCCGGTTCAGCGTCATCACAAACTTGTCGACTTCATTGCCGAGGCCAATCTGCCGAAGCCTGTCCTCCACTTTGTTTGCATCGGGCGGAAACGGAATGCTGATCTGCGGATTTCGAAAATAGCCATCAACCTGCGATACCTGATCGGCTCCGGTGGAAATGCCTTTGATCAGCGCCTCGCGCAAACCCGATCCCACTTCCTCGGTTGTCAGGGGCTTTTCGCCTCCCATCATTTTATTGGCGTCCGAAATGGCCTGGTTCAGTTGCACGGTGGTGCAGGCACCGAGAACAAACAATCCGGCTATGGACATGCGGCTCATGCCACAAAAGTACGATAAACCTCACCAATCAACCTGAGGCGCCTTAGCTTTGACTTGAAAATATCGAATCAATAAATCTCGAGGCACCTAACCGTCTGAGTTCATCGCGATAATCAAAATCCAACGAGGGTTAAAAAAAACACTTCCTGAATTCAAAAATTATCCGATTTACGGCTATTTAATAATTAATAGATTAAAATCTTCACTCGCTCGCTTATACTGCCCGAATGCGCACTGATGATATACGAGCCACGGGCATAACCCCCAAGCGCAATTTCAGTCGTACCTCCTCCAAAAGCGATCTTCTGAAAGACAACCCTACCGTTGAAATCAATCAGCTGAATCTGGACATCTGAACCTGAATCAAAAGCTCCCAATGACATATATACTCGATCTTTAGCGGGATTTGGGAACACGATCAGCGCAGAAGCATCCTTGTCCAAATCGCCCGTCACAATGACGGCCTGCGGGTCAGATAACTCGCTTGGGCAGCCTTCCACGGTTGTCAGAACTGTGTAGACGCCTGCAAGGGAAACCGTGTGAGTAACGTTGGTTGCTCCGTTGATTACGTTGCCATTCAGAAACCATTGGTTGCCGGATGTGGCGCTACTCGTTAGTGTAGGTGTGTCAGTATTGGCGTTCGTCAATGTGATTGTCGGCTTTGTCGGTTTGATACAAAAAGAGCGCTCAACATTTGCAGCCGCATTAAACGAAGCATTGCCATCCTGGCGAGCACGGATAGAAGCGGTGCCCGCAGCAACAATTGTTACTGTATTACCGGAAACCGAAACTTTACTCATACTAAGCGATTCAAAACTCACTGCCAACCCTGAGGAGGCGACAGCATTCAACGTAAATGCATTATCACCTTCGGTACGATCGGCAACCGCTTCGAAATTGATCGTTTGATCCTGCTTCATTAACGTCCTTACACCAATCACGTTTGAATTGGCGGATAAACCATTTGCACTCGCAGCCCGGACCCGGTAAGTATAGGCCGTATTCGCAGTCAAACCGGTGACCGTCACACTCGTGCCAGATACTGCTTTGTTATTAAAATCTGCTGCAAACGTGGCGAAGTTATCCGCACTAACATCCAGCCGGTACTCGTTTGCTATAACAACAGCATTCCAATTGGCGGTAAAACCGGTTTGCAAAATTCCCGTGGCAGCCGTGGCTACAGGTGCCTCGGGTGGCGGCAAAGCTAAAGTTGTTACATCAATCACGTTGGAGTTGCCCGATGTTCCGTTCACGCTCGCTGCTCGAACACGGTACTTGTAAGGTGTATTTGGCATCAGACCGGTTACCACATCGCTCGTAACGGAAATAGTTTTGTCATTGAAACCTGCAACAAAAGTGACGAAGTTATCCGAAGACACATCCAGCCGGTAGCCAGTGGCACCTGCAGACGCATTCCAATTAGCCGTGAAGCCGGTGGGTGAGATTACCGTAGCGGCAGTGGCAACGGGTGCATTACCTATCACAGTAAAGTGAGATGAACTTGTTGCTGTTTTTCCCTTTGCGGTGACTAGAATGGAGCCAGTGGACGAACCCGCTGGCACGATTGCCGTAATGCTGGTGGCTGTGCTTGCTGTTACCGTTGCCGTTACCCCATTAAACTTGACTATGTTGTTTGTTGGTGTTGAACTAAAGTTCGTTCCGTTGATTGTTACAATAGCTCCAGCAGCGCCACTTGTGGGAGTAAACGAAGTAATCGTTACTTCTGGTTGTGCTATCGGGAACTCCGACAATGGGCGAGACCATGCCCCCTTAAACAACGTACCAGCAAAAAGATGGGTGTCATTTACTGCCAAAGAATAAATCAGGGAGCTTGACCCAGCATTGGGCAAACCTGTGCCTACATCGACCCAATTCGAACCATTGTTTGTAGAGACAAATACGCTCTCATTACCGGCAAAGATGCTTCCGTCATCAAGAATGAGCAAATGCAGATTATCTTCATCAAGAACTTTCGCCCAGGTGGTGCCATTATCCAACGAACGGAACAGACCATTTTCTAAGGTGGCAGCAAAAATGGTGCTACCCATTACCGCCATAGATACTATGGATGGCGGTATGTTTGAAACCTGCATTGCCGCCTTTCCCTCGGAAGTCCAATTTGCTCCATTGTTTGTGGAGCGGAAAACCCCATCGCGAGTACCTGCAAAAAAGTTGTTACCGTTGGCAGCCAGACATTCAATGAGACCTTCCGTAAGCCCGGAATTAATAGCAGTCCAACTGGCTCCATTGTTGGATGAGATAAATACTCCGCCTCCGGACGTACCCGCAAGCAAATTGCTACCTGAACTCGTCAAAGCAAGCACTCCAAAATTCGGCAACCCCGAGCTTACAGATGACCAGCTTAAACCATTATTGTTCGATAGAAAAACGCCAGCCCCTCCAACAAAAAGATTACTTCCGATTTTGGCAGATGAGGCTGCAAATGGTATGGGGAAACCGGAATTAGATGATTGCCAGGAATCGCCATTATTAAAGGAAGCAAACAAACCACTGGTGTTGCTGATCAAAGTTCCAGCAAAAACAGAATTGCCATGGGTAAGGAGAGTCCAAACGGTAGTGCTGGTAATACCGGTATTTGCATTAGTCCAGTTTAATCCATTATTGCTCGACACAAAAACCCCCAACGTGGTTCCAATAAACACATCACCTCCCTTAACCGCAGAGGCAATAACGGAGATGCCACCAAAGCCAAAATCTAACCCATTGTTAATTGTATTCCAACTTGCCCCGTTGTTTGTTGAAACAAACATCCCACCTCCGGTTCCTGCGTAAAGGGTAGTTCCATTTATGGCCAATGTGTTTACGTTCAAATTTGTAAGACCGCTGTTTACGGCCGTCCAGGTTGCTCCATTGTCAATAGAACGAAAAATTCCACCTCCCTCAGTGCCCGCGAACATGCTGCTGCCGCTGATTATTAAAGCATTAACATATCGATTGGTTAAGCCCGCATTTAAGGCTGTCCAACTGCCGCCATTGTTAGTCGAGACATAAACTCCACCCGAACCATATGTTGCCGCAAAAAGATTACTGCCGCTAACAACAAATGCGTTAATGTTATTATGAATGCCATTGTTTATGGATGTCCAACTCGCACCGTAATCAGTTGATCGGAAAGCTCCCTCTCCGTCACCGCCCGCAAAAAGGTTACTGCCTTTTGCAGCAAGTGCCTGGATCGTCAATGAGCTACCGCCATGCCAAAGCCCGGTATTAACGGCAGTCCAATTAGCACCATTATCTGTTGAGCGGAACACACCACCTCCGTAAGTGGCGGCAAAGATCTTATTGTCAATTATCGTTATGGCACGAATTCTTTGGTAAGTAAGGCCATTGTTAACGGCTGTCCACGTAGCCCCGTTGTTTGAAGAGAGAAAAATACCTCCTTCAGTTCCGGCAAAAATATCACTTCCATGAACAGCGAATGCGTGTACTCGGCCTCCATACAAACCATTATTTTTTTCAACCCATTGGGCATTTAGTCTTGGTGTCAAGAGCACACCAATCAGTGTAAAAAAGACAAAAAGTATTCTTTTCATAAACACCATTACTTTTTGACAGTGAAAAATCAATCAATTGCTAATATAGTTGATAAGATTGAAACTTTCAATCCCGTCTTGCACTCAAAAAAGTTTGAAATAAGAAAATGCTCGAATGGTCCTCAGCGGTAACTGCGAAATTACTTTCATTTTTTCTTATCTTGGTTAGCAGATGATGCGAAAAGAAACAACTATCGCACCAATACCTCGGGCTTTGTTGAAGCTTTATCAGGCAAAGAGTGTCTCAGCCGAAATTTCACTGATCGACCGGCACCCGGCTAATGCCATCGTCAATTCAAAATCAGCCATGAGATGCCGCAGTACTTCATATACACCTCGCTGCCCGGCTATGGCCAGCCCGTAGGCATAAGGCCGCCCGATGCACACCGCGGTTGCGCCCAGCGCCAAGGCCTTAAACATATCGGCACCGCCCCGCACACCTCCATCTACTAAAATTGGCACCTGCTTGTTCACCGCTTTCGCAATAGCCGGCATCGCCTGCAGCGTACCAATGGAGCCATCCACCTGACGGCCTCCGTGGTTGGAGACGATGATGCCCTGCACACCATAGTCGAGTGCCTGGCGCGCATCGTCAGGATGAAGGACGCCCTTCAGCAATACCGGAAGTTTCGTGTGTTGCCGCAGGAATGCGAGGTCATCCCAGGTGAGCGCAGGATTGGAGTATATGCTGATGAATTTTTGAACGGCCTTCATCGGCCGGCCCGAGCGTAGCTTGTTCAAAAAACCTGTTCCCGGATAGGAGTTAACCATTTTCACCAGGCCGGCCAGCGAATGAGCCGTAATCGTTCGCCTCACATTTGGGTCAGCCGGCTCGTCCATCAGTTTTTGAAATACGGGGTCAGACGTATACTGCGCAATGCCTTTGCCTTCCATGAAGGGAAGGTACGCCCCATCCAGATCGCGGGAGCGCCAACCGAGCATGGTCGTGTCCAACGTCACCACAATGGCGGAGCATCCGCACTTTTCCGCGCGCTGCACAAACGAGGCTACGAGGTCGCGCGACTTGCTCCAATACAATTGGAACCAACGCGGGCTCATACCCATGGCGGCCGCTACTTCCTCCATGGGCTTGCTGGCCTGATTGGAAAAAATGTACGGCACATCTAATGCCGCGGCCGCCTGGCCTACCGCCACATCGGCATCGGGGTGAACCAGTTCCAGAACGCCAACCGGAGAGAGCATCAGCGGGGAAGGAAATGTTTGATCAAACAAACTGACGCGCGTATCGCGATTACTGACATCGCGCAGCATGCGGGGCACAATCTTGTATTGCTCAAATGCGGAACGGTTGTTGGCCACCGTGCTCTCCAGGCCGGCACCACCGGCTATGTAAGCCCAGGCCGCAGGCGACATCACCTTTTCGGCTTGTTGCTCCAGTGTAGATAAACTGATGGGCACCGACATCCGGTGACCTGCAAAACCGTTGAGGTAAATCTCACGCTGCCAGCCGGCAGCCGAGTTTTCGTTGGTCTGTACCATGTTCCTTCTTTCGGAAGGAAAGATACCAAAAAAGATTAGCGCCAGCCTTTCGTTTTGCGGGCAAACCAATCATCCCGACTCTTCTTTTTTGATGGCTTCACCTTTTTGGGGCGATCGTCCGAAGGACCGGTTATTTCCACGCGCACCATACGGCCCTTGTATTCAAAACCATGTAAATGCTCGCGGGCAGAATCCGTGAGTGATTTATCGACCTCAAAAAATGAATAAGCGCCTTTTACATCAATCTTTCCAATGTCCTTACCTTTTAAACCCGTGCGATCGCAAATCAGCGCCAGGAGTTTGCCCTTGTCAAGGCCGTCCATCTTACCCAGGTTAATAAACAAACGATCACCGGTAACAAATCGCTCGTTGGATTCATAGGTTTCGCCTTTCGTTGATTTGTTCAAATCGGGCGCGCCCCGGTAATAGTCCAACAAGTGATTAAACTCCAGAGAGGTGAACCGTTTAATGATATCTTCTTTACTCAGGGGCATAAGTTCTTCATACACGGCCGGCAGCAAGTCATTAATCTCATGCTCAACCACGTTAACCTCACGCAAGCGGTGCACCAGCTGAAGAAGTCGCTTCTGGCAAACTTCAGCACCGGTGGGTACGAGTTTGCGTTCAAATGTGGTCTGAATGGCCTTTTCGATCTGGCGGATTTTGCCGGTCTCCTTTTTTGTGACAATGGCGAGGCTGATGCCTTTCTTCCCTGCCCGTGCGGTGCGGCCACTTCGGTGGGTGTAGAACTCCAACTCATCCGGGAGATTGAGGTTGATGACGTGTGTAATGTTACTCACGTCAATACCCCGAGCCGCAACATCTGTAGCCACCAAAAGCTGTAAGGTTTTCTCCTTAAACGCTTTCATTACTTTATCGCGCTGCTGTTGGGTCAGGTCACCGTGCAGGGCATCGGCATTGTACCCATCGCGGATCAGATTTTCGGCTATGCGTTGGGTGTCCAGTTTCGTGCGGCAAAAAACCACGGCAAAAATGTCGAGGTTGTAGTCCACGATTCGCTTGAGCGCATCATAGCGATGACGTTCGTCTACCACAAGGTATTGGTGTTCGATGTTTTCGTTACCCTGATTTTTTTGACCAATGGTAAGTTCAAAGGGATCGGACATATAAGCCTGGGCGATGGCCCGTACTTCCCGTGGCATCGTAGCCGAGAAAAGCCATACATTTTTGGTATCCGGTGTGTCGGCCAATATGTGATCGATATCTTCTTTGAAGCCCATGTTGAGCATTTCATCAGCCTCATCCAGCACCACAAAACGGATAGACGAAATATTCACCACCTGCCGGTCCATGAGGTCCATCAGGCGACCGGGTGTGGCGACCAGAATTTGGGCTCCCCGCTTTACCCGCCTGATCTGCTCGCTGATGCTGGCACCACCGTAAACGGGAACGATATTGAAGTTCTTAACGCCCTTTGAAAAATTCTCCAGGTCGTTGTGAATCTGAAGGCACAACTCGCGTGTGGGGGCAAGCACGAGAGCCTGTGTGCTGCGTTGTTGCACATCGCAAAGGTGAACCAGCGGCAGGCCAAAGGCTGCGGTTTTACCCGTGCCGGTCTGAGCGAGCGCAACCACATCGCGGTCGCCTTGTAATAATACCGGAATAATTTTCTCCTGTACGGGGGTTGGTGTTTCGAAACCTAGTCCTTGAATGGTTTCGAGCAATGCACCGGACAGCCCCAGTGCCTGAAATGATGACATGTAAATCAATTGTGTGAACCTCAAAGGTACGCAATCCTAACCGGCTGACCGCCAGCGCTTGTAACACCAAACAAATACCTGCAAAAGTGAGGCTAAACCTGTTTATTTGCAGGTAGCAAATCAATTGATCCTCCTTTTCTATTGCCATGCAACCAGTATTAGCTGAACTGCTCACCATCGGTGACGAAATCCTCTACGGCCAAATTGTAGACACCAACTCGCAATGGATGAGTTCGGTACTCAGTGAGGCGGGGATACGGGTCATTCGAAAGACCAGTGTCGGTGACCGGGAGGATGAAATTTTAACGGCCCTGGCCGAGGCTGAACAACGCGCTGACGTCATTTTAATTACCGGGGGCCTGGGGCCCACCAATGATGACCTGACGAAGCCGTGCCTGGTCAAATACTTTAACAGTCGCCTCACGATGAACGAGGAGGCGTTGGCAGAGGTAACAGCATTCTTTAAAAGCCGCGGTCGTGAGCTGACCGAGTTAAACCGGCAGCAAGCCGCGTTGCCGGCCAATTGCACCAAGATTACCAACGCCCTGGGCACGGCCCCGGGCATGTGGTTTCATGAACGCGGCAGGGTATTCGTTTCAATGCCGGGTGTGCCGCACGAAATGAAGCGAATGATGAAAGAAACCATCATTCCCAAACTGCAGCAAACATTCTCACTTCCGGTGATCCACCACCTGATGATCCGCACGGTGGGCATTGGCGAATCATTTCTGGCAGATAAGATTAAACCCTGGGAAAAAAAGTTACCGCCTCATATCAAGCTTGCCTACCTGCCAAGCCTGGGCGAAGTAAAGTTGCGGTTAACAGGAACAGGCAGCTCAAAGGAAGTGTTGCAGCAGGAAACCGAAAAGCTGGCCAAAGAACTTGAACCCCTCGCGGGCGAATATATTTATGGGTACGGGGGTGATCCGCTGGAGGTTGTGATCGGGCAATTATTGCGCAGCCGGAAACTTACACTCTCGATTGCTGAGAGTTGCACCGGGGGTTATTTGTCGCATTTAATTACCAGCGTGCCCGGCAGCAGCGATTATTTTCTGGGCAGCATGATTCCGTATGCGTATGAGATTAAGATGAGGCAATTAGGGGTTAAGCCGGAGACACTCGAGAAATACGGAGCCGTAAGCGAGCCCACCATTCATGAGATGGCCAACATCGTGCGGGCCAAATTCAACACCGACATTGGCGTGGCTACCAGCGGTATTGCCGGGCCGGGCGGTGCCACACTGGAAAAGCCCGTGGGGCAAATCTGGATAGCCTATTCAGATAAGCACAAAACAGTAACGCGTAAACTTCAGATCTCAAACGACCGCATGATCAACATCCGGATGGCCAGTATGGCCGTGCTCAACCTGATACGGTTGAATTTACCTCCGGCATAACATAACATTGCCGTAACACGGCACCACGCGTAGACTAATATCTTTCGGCCGTATGGAGCTCTACTACATCGTCATTGGAATCCTGATTATTCTTGCCATTCTGGATCTGGTAGTTGGCGTCAGTAACGATGCTGTGAATTTTTTAAATTCTGCCATTGGCTCAAGGGTAGCCTCGTTTCGCACCATTCTGATCGTGGCCAGCGTGGGTATCCTGCTGGGGTCCGGCTTTTCGGCCGGTATGATGCAGGTGGCTCGCAGTGGGATCTTTAACCCCGGGTTTTTCAACTTCGAACAGGTTATTGTGATTTTTGCGGCTGTAATGATTACCGATGTTTTACTGCTTGACATCTACAACTCCCTGGGCTTGCCTACCTCCACCACCGTGTCACTGGTGTTTGAATTGCTGGGGGCATCATTTGTTGTTTCCCTCATTCACATGGCACAACAGGATATGGCGCTTAGTGAACTCGCTAACGCGATCAACTACTCGAGTGCGATAACCATAGTCTCCAGCATTTTCTTGTCCGTTGGTCTTGCCTTCGTGGCGGGCAGCATCCTCCAGTTTTTCTTCCGTGTCACATTTTCGTTCAGGCTAAAGGGCAGTGTGCAGCGGTTTGGTGCCGTATTCAGTGGCCTGGCGTTGACGGTTATCGTCTATTTTTTGTTAATCAAAGGTGCTGAAGGTAGTGCGCTGATATCTAAAGAAACAGGATCGTGGATTACGGCCAACACCAAAGTGCTCATGCTGGTGACTTTTCTGTCCGTGACGTTCATCTTGTTTCTCCTCCAGCAATTTAAGATCGTAAACCCTTTAAAGGTGGTGGTATTGGCCGGCACGTTTGCGCTGGCCATGGCCTTTGCCGGAAACGATTTGGTGAATTTCATTGGTGTCTCTGTAGGCGCCCTTGTTGCATTTCAGGCGTGGCTGCAATCCGGTGTGGCCGCTGATGCCTTTAACATGCAGATATTAGCCACCCAAGTAGGAACACCCACCTGGTTCCTGATGGTGTCGGGTGTAATCATGATTATCACCCTGTGGACAAATGCAAAAAGCCGTAAGGTGACAGAGACCGAAGTATCACTGGGGCGGCAAGATGAAGGTGATGAGAATTTCTCTCCTAATTTTATTTCACGTGCGCTTGTGGGTGGCTCTTTGCTCATGGGCCGCGGAATGTCCGTACTTGTGCCAAACTCGCTACAACAATTCGTGCAAAGACGAATGCGCCCATTGAAGCCATCCAAGAAGAGGCAGAAAAAAAGTTTCGATCTACTGCGCGCTGCGGTAAACCTGCTGGTGGCCAGCGCACTGATTGCCTACGGTACTTCGCAACACCTGCCCTTATCGACCACGTTTGTTACGTTCATGGTCGCCATGGGTAGTTCCCTGGCTGACCGCGCCTGGGGTTTAGAGAGTGCCGTGTACCGGGTGGCCGGGGTGATCACCGTTATCGGCAGTTGGTTTGTTACCGCCCTTGTAGCATTTCTCTCGGCCGGTATTATGGCAGCCATATTCTATTTCACCGGCCAGGTGGGCATCATTGTGCTTTTTGCAGTTGCTGTGGGGCTGCTCATTAAGAGCCATCTGCTTTTTCAGAAGAAAACCGAACAGGAGAATGTGGAACTGCCCCGTGAGGATAGGAAAACAGTTAATGACTTCCTGAAAGATAGCGCAAGGTATGCAGTACGAAATCTCAAATCGGTGTCAACCATTCTCGATCACAGCCTTCAACTTTTTCTCAACCCTCAGGCTCAGGATAAAAGTGAGATTCAACGGGAACATACCCGCCTCAAGACATTTAATCAAAAAATCAACTCACGCATACTTCGGGTTGTCCGGAGCCTGGGTTCGGCAAACCTGCCTGTTGGACGATTTAATCTATCTCTTTTTGATTATACCCAGGACATGGCCCAAAGTATTGAGTTGATTTATACCTCGATTCTGCATCACCGGCAAAACCTTCACGGCCTGCCAAAAGGAAAACTCCGGGATGAAATTCAGTCGCTACGCGAGGCGCTGCAGCCCTACTTCCGCAGCGTCAGAAAATCTATACGCAAACCTTCTGTTGATGGACTCGCTGCTCTCAAAGAGCAACACCAAAAACTGGAAAAGCAGATGAATCAAGTGCTCGACCAGCACGTAGTGAGTTTGCAAAGCGGTGAAGTGAGTAGTCGGTTGGCACTGCTGCAAACCAAAGTTCTTTTGGAAACACAGGATTTGATTGAGAATGCCTACCGGATAGCCACGCTTCATCAATCACTGGTCATTCACCCCCAGCCAGCCTCTTCAGCCATAAATAATCCAAATGCACAACCTGCGTGATGTTGTTATCTTTGACCCATGCGAACGGGGTTATTTTGTCTTATGGTAATCGTGGCGTGGTCATGTACAACGCATAAACCCGAAACCCAGATTACGGAAACGGAGCATGCCCGGTACCGCCAGGCGGGGGATACCCTTACACAAATTACTTTTGATGCCATTCGTAAGCAACTGCTCTTGAAATTGCGGGAAGGCGGAGTACCCACAGCGTTAACGTACTGCCAGGCTTATACCTTGCCAATTACTGACTCTTTGAGTCAACAGTACGGGGTCACCATCAGGAGGGTGAGCAACAAGAACCGGAATCCGCTTAACAAAGCCAATAAACTCGAAAGCTTTCTGATTAAAGGTTATGAAAATGACCTGCATGAGAAAAAGGATCCTGAGCCACGTTTAGTTCTGAAAAACGACACCGTGCTGTACTATAAACCCATTCTCACGCAGGCGCTTTGCCTTCAGTGTCACGGCACCGTGGGCCAGCAAATCACCGAAGAGCACGCGGCACTCATTCAAAAACTCTACCCGTACGATAAGGCCATAAACTACCAGCTAAATCAGGTGCGTGGCCTGTGGCAAATTTCTTTTCTTCAATCCCGAAGCGATCAGCCACGGTAAGATCACGGCTTTCCCGGCCAAAAAATTGCTCTTCCCTATGACGAATGTCATATTGTACTTGACGATTTAGTCGGACATTTCGCCTGCCTGAAATGGCCTTCGTATGGGTACAAATTCGCATCCAAGTAACCTTTTTCACTGCGAGCCAAACCGATCGAAACTGCTGTCGCAACTGTGGCAACACCAAATAAACAATCGGTGCATATCGGAAGATGCCATTGCAGCACTGGCGACTGAGCATAACCTGTCGGCTATTGAGGTTGCCGGGGTTGCCAGCTTTTATCACTTTTTTCACCGCCAGCCGGCCGGGCGCCACACCATCTACATCAACAACAGCATCATCGCTGAACTCAAAGGCTATGAGCGAATCCGTGAGGCCTTTGAACGCGAAACCGGAGCGCGTATCGGTTCGGTGGATCCAACGGGTACTTTCGGGTTATTCGAAACACCGTGCATCGGCCTAAGCGATCAGGAGCCGGCCGCGTTGATCGACTTCTTCCCTTTTACAAATCTCAATGCGATCAAAGTCAAAGAGATTATCCGCAAAATCAAGGAAGGACGACCCGTACATGAGATTGCCGACAGCCCCCCGGCCAATATTCGATCCCTCCCCCCAAATGACCGAACCTTATTCTTTGCGCCATACACCCGAGGTGAAGTGATTCGAAAGTTGGCGAACCTGACACCGGAGGAAGTAATTGAACAACTGCGAATTGGTGAACTGGCTGGTCGCGGGGGGGCCTTCTTCCCAACCTGGAAAAAATGGAATACCTGTCGCACGTTTCCGGAATCCCCGAAGTTTATCGTGTGTAATGCCGATGAAGGCGAGCCCGGAACATTCAAGGACCGCGTACTTCTTCAGTACCAATCGGGTTCGGTGATCGAAGGCATGGTAACAGCGGGCTATGCGGTGGGAGCCGCTTACGGCATCATCTACCTCCGGGGAGAATATCGCTGGATGGTTCCCGCACTCGAAGCTGAGATCGCTCAGTTTTACCAGGTCGGCCTGCTGGGAAAAAATATTGCCGGCATCACCAAATTTGATTTTGAGCTGAGGCTGGAGGTTGGCGCGGGTGCCTATGTGTGTGGCGAAGAAACGGCCTTGCTGGAATCTCTGGAAGGTAAGCGCGGTGAGCCGCGCACCAAGTGGTTTTACCCCGTTGAAAAAGGCTACCTGCAACTGCCTACGGTGGTAAACAATGTGGAAACATTTGCCGCTGCTGCCCGCCTCCTGCAAATCGGTTCGTTCGAATACCTGAAGCGGGGTATCCCCGGCTCGGCCGGCACCAAACTCATCAGCGTCTCCGGGGATTGCCAGCGGCCCGGCCTCTACGAAATTGAATGGGGTATCACGGTGGCCGAACTGCTCGAATTGTGCGGGGCAGAAGACCCGTATTTCATCCAGGTGAGCGGCCCATCGGGTGAGTGCATTTCAATCAAAGAAAAATTCAGGCGCATTTCCATGCTCGACCTGCTGGCCCAGAAAGACATCCGCTGCGGAGGTTCGTTCATGATCTTCAACCGGCAACGCGATCTGGTGCACATCCTGCTGAACTTCGCCTCGTTTTTCAAACACGAATCGTGCGGAGTGTGCACACCCTGCCGGGCCGGCAACTTTATTTTGCAGCGCAAGCTCGAAAAAATCAGCCACGGGCTGGCCGATCGAAACGACTTGGAGGAGCTGCGAAGCTGGGGCACGATCATGAAAGCCACGAGCCGCTGCGGACTCGGCAAAACGGCACCAAACGCGCTGCTTCAGGCGGTGGATAAATTCGGTGATTATTTTGCCACGCGCCTGGGCACCACCACCAACGGGCTGTATCGCGCAATCGATGAACACGCGGCCGTGGCCGACTACGAACGCTATAAACCGTAACAACTATGGCAACCTGCACATTTTGGGTGGATGGAAAACCCTACCAGGCAGAGGGAGGAACGAACCTGATCGATGCCGCCCAGGCACATGGCATCTTCATACCTTCGCTCTGTTACTTTCCGCATATCGATCCGCCACTCGGCACCTGCCGCACGTGCACCTGTAAAATCAACGGCCGCTATAACCCGGCCTGCACCGAAACGGTGAAAGAGGGATTGAAGGTGGAAGTAAATACTCCGGAACTGCTCGACATGCGCAAAGCGCTGGTGGAGATGATGTTTGCCGAAGGCAACCATTTCTGTCCGGCCTGCGAAAAAAGCGGCAACTGCGATTTGCAGCACATGGGCTATGAACTTGGAATTTCCGAGTCGCGTTTTCCTCACTTGTTTCAAGATCGCCTGATCGACTATCGGCCCAGGCGGATGGTGCTGGAGCACAACCGCTGCATCAAATGCAAACGGTGCGTGGAAGAGGTGCTCACAGGAGACGGCAAGCGGGTGTTCAACTATGTGAACCGCGGCAACGAAACGCAGGTGGGCATCGACTATGAGCAGGAAGCGCGCCTGAGCGATGGCGATGCCGAAAAGGCGATGGCGATTTGTCCCACAGGTGCCATTATTGTGCGGGGCAAAAGTTTTACAAAACCATTTGGAGACCGCGCCTTTGATCTGAAGTCCACCCAAAAGCACTACACCCACCAAATACTCGATAAACCCCGGGTAGCCAACTTCGAAAAGAAAACCATCGCCACCGTGTCGCTGGCCGGCTGTTTTGGGTGCCACATGTCGATGCTGGATATTGACACGGAGATACTCGACATGGCTGAACTCGTGTCGTTCAACAAATCGCCTCTCACCGACATCAAGAATTTTACCCAGCGTTGTCACCTCGGGCTTGTTGAGGGCGGCTGTGCCAACACCGAGAACATCGAAACGCTGCGGAAATTCCGCGAGATGTGCGACCTGCTGGTGGTGGTGGGCGAGTGTGCCGTGTGGGGCGGCCTGCCCGCCATGCGCAACACCGTGCCGCTGGGCGAGTGCCTGGAGGAAGCGTACCTCAACTCCATCACCAGCGAACCGGGCGAAACGACAGTGCCCTACCATGCCGACCTACCGAAAATCCTCGATCGCGTATATGCGTGCAATGAAATAGTAAAAGTGGACTACACCATTCCGGGCTGCCCCCCTTCGGCCACGCATATCTGGAAAGTGATCAAGAGCCTGCTGTGGGGCGAAGATTACTCGCTGTTGTATTCGGAATTTAAGTACGACTGATCATGAAAACCAAAGTAACGATCGACCCCGTCACGCGGGTTGAAGGCCACGGCCGTGTAACCATCCACCTCGATGAATATGGAAAGGTGCAGGACACGTTCTTTCATATTGTTGAGTTCCGCGGATTCGAGCGGTTCATCCAGGGTCGCCCCTATTGGGAGGCTCCCGTACTCGTTCAGCGGCTATGCGGTATTTGCCCTGTCAGCCATCACCTCGCAGCCGCAAAAGCGATCGACCAATTGGTGGGTGTTGATCCCCAGGATTTAACCCTGCCCGCTCAAAAACTCCGAAGGCTTTTGCACTATGCGCAGATATTCCAGTCGCATGCGTTACACTTCTTTTACCTCGCATCGCCTGATCTGCTGTTTGGCATGGATGCTCCGGTGGACAAGCGGAACGTGCTGGCCGTGGCATCCGCCAACAAAGAGCTGGCACGAAAGGGGATTTTGATGCGCAAATTCGGACAGGAAATGATCCAGGCGATTGCCGGAAAAAAATCCACGGCATTGCCGCTGTGCCGGGCGGCATGCACAAGACGCTGACGGTAAAGGAAAAGGACTTCTTCCTGACGGGCAATGAAATACCCAATATCGATACGATGCTCGAGTGGTCGCAGGAGATCATCACCTTCATCAAACAGTATCATGAGCAACACCGCGAACTCACCGATACATTTGCGGCCTTTCCGTCAGGCCACCTGGGCATGGTGGATGAAGCCGGCAACTTGGACATGTACCACGGCCGCCTGCGCGCCATCGACAGTGTCGGCAACATCACGCTGCCCGATGTGCCCACAGACGACTACCAACAGTATTTCCGCGAAGGCGTTGAGCGCTGGTCGTACATGAAGTTTCCGTACCTGAAAGAACTGGGGCGCGAGAAAGGGTGGAACCGCGTGGGCCCGCTGGCCCGCATCAACATCTGCACCGCCATGCCCACTCCGCTGGCCGAGCAGGAGCGTCAGGTGTTCCGGGCGTTTACCGGCAAGCCGGTCAACAACAGCACGCTGTATTCGCACTGGGCGCGCCTGATCGAGATGCTGCATTGCGCAGAGGTGATGAACGACTTGTTGCACGACCCGGAGATCCTGAGCGATGACCTCGTGCGCACGGGCGAGCCGCGGCTGGAGGGCATCGGCATCATCGAAGCTCCGCGCGGCACGCTCACGCACCACTACCAGGTAGATGAGAAGGGCATGATCACGCGGTGTAATCTCATCGTCTCTACCACGCACAACAACGAAGCCATGAACCAGGCCGTGAAGTGGGTGGCCAGCAACGTGATCAGCCAGAAGGGCGCCATCACCGATGGCATGCTCAACCAGGTGGAAGTAGCCATTCGCGCGTACGACCCGTGCCTGAGTTGCGCCACACAGGCACTCGGCCAGATGCCCCTGCATGTGGAGGTGTACGATTTCACCCATCACCTGATCGATGAGCGCTACCGTTCGTAAACGCGTGCTGCTGGTGGGGATCGGCAACGACAGCCGCGGAGACGATGGCCTCGGCTGGCAATTTTTACAAGACATCGAAGCGCTGGCTCCGGAGGTGGAAGTAGCGTACCGCTACCAACTGCAGGTGGAAGATGCAGATGTTATCCGGCCGTTTGATGTGGTGGTGTTTATCGATGCCACCCGCACGGCCTTGGCCGATGGGTTTTCGTGGCAGCCGTGCAAGCCGGTGGCGGACATCAGTTTTTCCACGCACCGCCAGGAGCCGGGCACCATCCTCTACCTGGCCCGCGAGTTGTTTGGCAGTGGGGCGAGGGGCTATGTGCTGGCGATATCCGGGTACACGTGGGCACTGGGCGAAGGCCTGAGTGTGGCCGCCCGCGAAAACCTGAGTCGCGCGAAGTCTTTTTTGCTCGGGCAATTGAACAACCAATTACAACCTGCTTAACGGTGGGGAGTTTCCGGCCGCACATTGAGAAAGCAGAACACTCATCCGCGACAGTCTTGAAATAGCACACGTTGCAAACGCAAGCAAGCCGGGTTCTTTTTTTTGGGCGTGCCCCCGCGGCACCGCACCCGCAACCCATTTCAGACTGAAGATGAGTACAGCAGCCCGGGTGGGGCAATCCCCAGCCGCGGGGTCGCGCTTTCGGCTGCCGATAAACATCGGTACGCCACCCCACGCACACGCCCCTGCGGGCTCAAACAACTGCCTCCATCGCTCACGCGAGGGTACTGGCTGCTGGTCATTATTCGCCATGTGCTAATGACTCGAAACACCCAACACCCACCAACTAACAACTAAGTATCGTCTCCCACAGAGGCCGATGCGAAAGCGGGGGCTTCAATCGCATTGTGCCTTTGGAAATACGATACGTGACGATACCGGTATTTGACGGTGAAGAACACCGGTAAAGGCGAGGTATTCTTTCTTGGGCACCTGCAAAATCAATGAGGTTAATCCCTTTGAATGGTTACGAGCAACGCTCGTAAAAATCCCTACCTATTCCGTTAACCAACTAACAGATTTGCTACCCCGCAAGATGTAGTTTATCGGGGGCTTACTGTCAAATGAGTAAATACAAAAGGATTACCCACGCTGTAATCTCCCCCGAAAACAAGACGGTTTTAGATTTGACGAAAGGTCTATTTTTGCCCCGAAATGAATCGGGCAACAAAAACAACGGTCAGAATCTTGGTCATCGGGCTTGCCCTCTACCTGGCCACCTGCCTGGTGCTCTACACCTTCCAGCATCGCTTCATTTTTCAGGGCGACCCGCTGCCCCACGACTACACATTCCAATTTAACCAACCCTTTCGCGAGTTCACCCTCCCTACCCCGGATGGCGAAAAGCTCAGCGCCCTGTTTTTTCCGGCTGAAGATTCCGCGCGCGGGCTCGTGCTCTACTTCCACGGCAATGCCGATAACCTTCAGCGGTGGGGCAACTACGCCAAAGATTTTACCTGGCGCCATTACGATGTGCTGATGATCGACTACCGCGGCTACGGCAAAAGCACGGGCAAACCAACCGAAGACCATTTGTACCGCGATGCCGAAACCGTCTGGGCGTGGGCACAACAGCAATTTAAGTCACCGAACACTATTATATATGGCCGCTCGCTGGGAGCGGCCGTGGCCTCGCGCCTCGCCATCACCCACCCCACGCCTGTGCTGATCCTGGAAACTCCGTTTGACGAGATCGCAAGCGTGGTTTACCCCGCGGTGTTTGCCCCGTTGCGCGGGCTGCCCGCCCGGCATTTCTTTTCCAACACCCGCCACCTGGCCCAGGTAAACAGCCGCAAAGTGATTATTGCCGGGGAGCACGACTGGATTGTGCCGCTGGCCTGCACGGAACGCCTGAAAGCGCAATTGTCACCCGAAGATCAGTTTATCGTGATCCTCGAAGGTGGCCACCACAACCTGCGCGAGTTTGACGAATACCACCAGGCCCTTCGGCAGGCGCTGCCATAACCGTATTTCTTACTACCTTCGGTGGCATGATCTGGATTGCCCTGCTGGCCGGCCTATATATCGGCTTCTGTCTGTTCTTCTATTTTTTCCAGCATCTGTTTTTCTTTCGCCCCGAGCGCCTGTCCCACACCTTTGAATACAAATACCCGTTCCCCTTCGAAGAAGTGGACTTTGAAATGGAGGACGGTGGAAAAATCAACGGCATTCATTTTAAAGTCCCCAACACACGGGGAGTCGTGTATTACCTGAAAGGCAATTCCAAAAGCATTAAGGGCTGGGGCAAGTTTGCCAAGGATTTTCTCAGCAACGGCTACGACTTTTTCATGATGGACTACCGCGGATTCGGCAAGAGCCGGGGCACGCGCTCACAGGAAAAAATTTTCAAAGATGCCCAGCACATCTACAAGTGGCTGAACCAGCAGTACCGCGAAGATCAGATTGTAGTCTACGGCCGCTCGTGGGGCAGCGGCATTGCCGCGCGCATTGCCTCGTGGAATAACCCGCGCCTGCTCATCCTCGACTCCCCGTATTTCAGTTTCTACTACAACATCAACCGCTACATCTTCTTCACCCCGCTGCGGTGGATGCTGAAGTACGACATTCGCACGGATCAATACCTGAAAACCGTGCACTGCCCCATCCACATCGTGCACGGCACACACGATCGGCTGATTTCGTTCGCGCAAAGTGAAAAGTTGAAAGCCCTTTACCCGGAAAAAGTATTCTTGCATCCGGTGGCGGGGGCCCGGCACAACAACCTGCCGGACTTTGAACACTTTTTTGAAATCCTCTACGAGATTTTATATGTCAAACCGGCTGAAAAACGCTAATGGAAATTACCAAACGCCTGGCTGTTGACTTTACGCGCATCTTCGAGTTGCCCGCCTACCAGCAGCAGAAGTACCCCAATGCACGGGCGCTCAACGGCCGCCATGCGGATTCCTGGAAAGCGTATTCCGTTCAAGAGGTGCAGCAGCGAATTGATTGCATCAGCACCTGGCTTTTAGAAAATGGCTACGCGAAAGGCGACCGGGCCTTACTGGTGCCATTGGCCGGCAACCCGCAGTGGGTACTGCTCGATCTGGCTTGCCAGCAGGCCGGCCTTGTGCCGGTGCCCCTGCACCCGACCTTACGGGCAGAAGAAATCGAAATCATCATCACGGAAACCCAGCCCCGGTTATGCTTCACGGCCAATCGCGAACTCGCTCAGACCTACGAAGCCACCGTTCAAAATCGGGGAACAAGCACGAGCGTTTTCACCGTGCAACCCGGTGAGCGATTCTTTCCACTTCTGGAAAACCAGCAGAGCCTGACGGTGGCCCAGCAACAACGCCTGCAAGAAAGCCGGGATGCCGTGAGCGAAAATGATTTACTCACCATTCTCTATACTTCCGGCAGTTCGGGCTCTCCGAAGGGTGTAATGCTCAGCCACCGTAACGTGGTGAGCAACATCAAGGCGATTCTTACCCTGTTGCCCCTGGAGCCGAGCCACCGGGTGATCAGCTTTTTGCCGTTCAGTCACATATTTGAACGAACCACCTGCTACGCCTACCTCGCGTTTGGTGTATCGGTCTACTTCAGCGAAGACCGGGATCACTTCGCTCATGATTTCAAGAGCGCCCGTCCGCATTTCTGCACCTGCGTGCCCCGCGTGCTGGAGAAAATGCATGACTATATGCTCGAAAGGCAACTGCAGCGATCGTGGCTCACCCGCACCATCATTACCTGGGCCATGAACACCGGAAAAAAGTATGGTACCGGCACGGTGCTCAAGCCGTGGCTGTTGCTGAAACTGTTGGCCGCGCGCTGGCTGGTGTTGGGCCGGTGGCGAAAGGCACTGGGTGGCCAAATCAAATACATGGCCGTTGGTGCGGCCGCCCTGCGCCCTGAAATTGCGCGGCTATTCACAGCGGCCGGCATTCGCGTAATTGAAGGCTATGGCATGACCGAGACATCGCCCATTATTTCGATGAATCACGTGGAGCCCGGTATGTTCCGCTTTGGCACGGTGGGCCTCGTACTGCCGGGCGCGGAGGTAAAACTTGATCAACCCAATGAACAAGGCGAAGGTGAGATTTTGGTGAAGGGGCCCAACGTAATGGTGGGGTATTTCCAGAAGCCGGAGCTCACGGCAGAGGTCCTGTCGGGCGAGGGCTGGCTGCGCACAGGCGATGTCGGCATGTGGGTCAACCATCGCTTCCTCAAAATCACAGACCGGAAAAAAGACATCTTTAAAACCAGTGCAGGCAAATACATTACACCGGCACGACTTGAGCAGCACTTCGCCCAATCGGCCTTTATCAACCGCTGCCTCATACTTGGTTTTCAGCGCCCCTATGTCACCGCGCTGGTGGTTCCCAATTTCAATATGCTGGAGGCCTGGTGCAGCCAACAAGGCGTGCATTGGACATCACCGCCCTTTATGGTTCACAACATCCGTGTGCGCACCCGGATGGAAGAAGAAATCGAGCGGCTGAACGAAGAAGTCAACGCGGTGGAGCGCATTCGCAACTTTGTTCTTTGCCCGCAGGACTGGTCGGTGGAAGAGGGGGAGGTGACGGCCACCCTGAAGCCGGTGCGCCAGCGACTGGCCGAGCGCTATAAAAAAGAAATTGAGGCCATGTACAAATGACCGGCTCGTTTTACCTTTACCGGCACTACGATGAAAAAGATTTTCTCAGAAGGCGCTCCGAAGGCCATTGGCCCTTACGCCCACGCTATCCAGGCCGGTAACCTGATCTTTTGTTCAGGACAAACTCCGTTGAATCCGCAAACCATGCAGATTGAAGGTGCCACCGTGTTTGAACAAACGCAGCGCGTGTTGGAGAATCTGGAAACGGTATTACGATCAGCCGGCTGCCATCGCCAGCATGTTGTCAAAACATCGGTGTTCCTGAAAAACTTTGCCGACTTCGAGCGGATGAACCAGGCCTATGCGGCCTTTTTTGGTGACCATAAACCCGCCCGCACCACCGTGGAGGTTAGCCGCTTGCCGCGCGAAGCGCTCGTGGAAATCGAATGTGTGGCCGAAATTCCTGCTCCCTGATGACGAACCGATTGCCCACACCTGCCCCGGGCGTGGAAACCGACATCGCCCTTGAGCAAAAAACGATTGTGATTGAAGAAGGGCACATCTATGTGCACTGTCACTTTCACAACACGTATAAAGATATGCTCATCCGCATCTGGAAAACCACGTTTCTCATCGATCAGCAAGGGGCAAACCGGGCACCGCTCATCCATGCCGAAAACATTTCCTTTGCCCCGGTGTGGACCGCCATACCGGATGGCAAGACCTTTTCGTTTCTGCTCATCTTCGGCTCGCTGCCCAAATCCTGCCGTGTGTTTGACCTGGTGGAGGAAATTGAGCAACCGGGCGGCTTTGAAGTTCGTAATATTGCACGCAATGAAAGCGATGTATACCATGTAGAGCTTTAGACTGATGTTATACCTGGCGTTTCTGCCGGGGCTGGTGGTTGCCCAGGCCCCCACCGCGATGGAAAAAACGGTAGACGAACTCCATCGCAAGAAATTTCAGTGGCTGATCGAAAAGCAATACGATAGCCTGACGAAGATGCTTGATCCACGACTGCAGTTCATTCATTCGAACGGCTGGATACAAACGTCAACCGAAGTGATTGATGACCTGAAGAGCGGCAAACTCAATTACACCGGGGTTACGGTCGACTCCGCCCAGGCGCGGCAACTCAACCCGCTCACCATTCGGGTAGTGGGCCGCGGGCGTTTTGCCGGCATCATGAACGATGGGCAGGCGTTTGAAATTCGCCTGTTGTACACCGAACTGTATGTGCGCACCGGCCGAAGCTGGAAACTCGTGCACCGGCAGTCCACCCGCCTGTAACCTGCTGCTCAGATATCCCGCGAATTCCGTACTTTTCCTATCCGGAAAACCCCATCTGGTATGAAAAGAATGGCAGCCGTGTTGGTTTGCTTCACCTTAGCCTTTCAGGCCCAGGCGCAGGCTAAATATGATAAGATGATTGCTGCGGCCGAGGCCGCCTACAAGTCCGGAGACTACAAAAAGGCAATTGCCTCGCTGGGCAAGTTTCAGAAGAAAGCGGCTGGCAAGTTGGGCAAGTCCAACAAGTACACGCCCGCTTACCACATGATGCTGGCCAAATACAGCCTGGCGTCCGGGCTGGTGAGTGATTTCGAACTCAATGTGGAGGAAGCCCTTCGCACCAGCGTTTCGATTAATGGAGAAAACAGCGTGGCGCACTATCTGATGCTGGTGGTGGCCGCTGAATTAAATAACCTGAACGGCACGTTTTGGAATGCCCGCACCGTATTGGAACGCGCCAAAAAGGTTGGAGACACCTCTGGCCAGTTAACGGAAGCCCAAAAAGCGCGCTGGGATCTTGCGTTTGCCGAAACCCTCACCGGCCAGGGGTATTATACCCAGGCTATTGACTTGTTGCGGGAACGCGAAAAGTTTTTTGCCGGGCGGGCCGTGAAACAGGAAACCTATGTAGACAACAATGGCGCACTAAAAAGTCGAAAGTTGTCGGACGAAGAGGCCAAGGTGCGATTTGAGGAATACGCCCGCTACCTGACGCTGATGACCGAAGCCCTGGGAAAACGCGGTAGCCAAAATGCCGCGGATAGCGTGTATGTATTTGCTGAGCCGTGGACCAAAAGCAAGTTGGGAAAGTTCAACATCTATAACATCACGCTCCGCCTGAAAATGGCCAGAATTCTGCTTGGCCACGGCACCAATTTGCCCAAAGAACTCGATCCACCGGACATGCTCAACGACTTGAAAGCCGAGTACAAATCGTCACACTACATCGGCATTGAGCTGTATGAAGTATACCTGGCCGAATTGTTACGGGAGGGAAATCAATCGAAATACCTGAACGTAAAGCTGGAGTATAAAAAGATGATGAAGGCGGCCTTCCCGGATGAGAGCATCTACAACGTGCGGGTAAAGGCAGTCGAGTTTGATAGCAAGCTGAGCCGGGAAAAAACCAGGAATCTGGAAACTGATGCCATTAAACTTCTTTCTGGAAGCCAGTCGTTACCCAAAAACAATTTGCTCACAGCCGAGGTGTATGATTTTCTGTATGAGTTGTCGGTGTATGACAAGAAATACGTCAAAGCAGAAGAGTACCGAAAGCAGATTATCGAAATTAAAACCGCTTTGCTGGGTGCCGATGCTCCGGAGACTCATCTGGCGAAGGCAAAAATGGCGAACTTCCTGCTCGACTTCACCGATAAAATTTCAGACGCGGGAGAGATTTACGAAGAAAGCTACATCAAGATTGTAGCCCCGCAGATTGGCCCCTGGCAAAAAGATCATTTGAAAATCCTCAATCACCTGGCGATGTACTACGAGCTGACCGACCGGTACCGCGAAGCCACCGAAACACTTGAAAAAGCCAAATTTTTGGCCAATGCGAAGTATAGCAATAAAGACTATGAATACGCCACCGAGATGACCAACATCGCCAAGCTGCAAATTAAAATGGGACAATACGAAAAAGCCGAGGAAAATCTCGGGGCTGCTATTCCCATCCTGCGCGATGAATCCAAAGAAAATGAATTCGTTAAGGGCCCGCTGGCCAATGCCATTGAAACCAACGCCAACCTCCTCGGCCTCAAGGGACTATTCGAAGAAGCTCAGGATGAACTGGACCGCTCCGCCCGCATCATCTCCAAAGCCGATGCGAAACTCAACATCGATGAGCTGACCACCGCACAGGAACTTTCCAGCCTGTTTATTCAATTGGGGCGCTACTCCGTCACCGAAGACCTACTGGAGAAACTTTTGACGGAGTGGGAAAAACTCTACGGTGCCAGCTCGGTGCGATTGATTGATCCCCTCGTGAACCAGGGGCGGTTGCGACTGGCGCAGGGCGACTATACCCAGGCTGAAAAAATTGCCCAGCGGGCTAACCAAATCGCCAATAGCGTGTATGGAGAGAAGTCCACGAAAAGCGCTCCCACCAAAAAACTGCTGGCCGATATCGACTATGCCATTGGCGATTACGAAAATGCCGAGCAACTCCTCCTGAAAGCCATTACCAGTCAGGAGAGACAATTCGGGCGCAAACACATCGAGGTGGCCAAATCGCTGTCGCAACTGGCCTTGTGCAAATTCTACAAGGGCGACAACCGGGCGGAGGCAGAGATAATCATGACCGAAGCCCAGCAGATTGTAGGCGAACGTTTGGGCAACAAGACCCCGCTGTATGCCGAACTGCTCAAGAACCTGGCCGTGCTCCACATTGCCGAACGTAAGTTTGATAAGGCCTTTCAAGCCCTCACGCAGGCCCAGGGCATCTGGCGCGAAAAAACCGGTACCCGAAGTATCAATGAAGCCAGCATCTATGTGTTGACCGGTGACGTGTATTACCAGTTAAAAAACTACAAGCAGGCCGACAACTTCTACAAGCAGGGAATCAAAACCTACGAGGCCTACTTCAACAAAACCCACCCCGAGTACATCAAAGTGCTTTCCAAAATAGCCCGGGTGTACTACATGGAAAAAGATTACAAATCAGCCAAGCGTAACATTGAGACGGCCCTCAACACCTACGAAAACTTCATTAAGCAGTACTTTCCTGCCTTAAGCGAACGCGAAAAAGCGAAATACTGGAATACCATCAAGGCGGACTTTGAGTTTTACAACACCTTGGCGTTTAGCCAGCTCGAAGACTTCCGCAACCTGGCCGGTAAAGTGTACAACTACCAGTTGCTCACCAAAGCCCTGCTGTTAAGTTCCTCTATCAAAATCCGCGAACGCATCCTCAACAGCCAAGACGAAAACCTGAAAGCAGCCTATAACTTGTGGGTGGAGAAAAAAGAATACCTGACCAATGCCCTTTCGATGAGTAATCAGCAGATGACCGACAACGGCATTGATGTGGGCGCGCTGACGACCGAAGTTGAGCGATTGGAGCGGGAACTGAGCGAGAAATCGGAATTGTTCGGCCAGAGCTTTGAGAACAAAAAAGTGACGTACGAGAACGTTCAAAAATCACTAGGCAAAAACGAAGTGGCTGTAGAAATGCTCCGGTTCCGCCACTTTAACCACAGCTTTACCGATAGCGTAATTTACGTGGCGCTCTATGTCAAAGCCGACAACGCCCGACCGAAAGTGATTGAATTGCCCGAGGGGCACCGCATGGAAACACGTTACTTCCGGTTCTTCCGCAACGCCATCGACAACAGGCTGCCCGATAACGTGTCGTATAAAGTGTTTTGGGAGCCCATACAGAAAGAGATCGGGCAGTACAGCACTATTTTTCTTTCACCCGATGGCGTTTATAACCAGTTGAACCTGGAGGCCATCCGCACCCCGGACGGCAAATTCGTGATTGACAACTCCAACATTGTGATGGTGAACAACACCAAAGACCTGTACTTCCGCAAGGTGAAAGGCAAGGCCGGCATGCCCGGCAAAAGCGCCACCATGTTCGGTAACCCCACCTTTTACCTGGCAGCCAGCGCCAGCAACAGCGTTTCGCAATTGCCCGGAACAGAAAAAGAAGTACAGGAATTAGACCAGTTGCTGAAACAAAAAGGCTGGACCACGAGAGAATACATGGAGAAAGAGGCCAGTGAAGAGCAGGTGAAAGCGCTGGAGAATCCCAAGATCTTCCACATTGCCACCCACGGTTTTTACACCCCGGCCCTCACGGCCGATGAGCTGGCCAAGCTCACCGCCAACGAAGCTATGATGACAGAGAACCCGCTGCTGAAATCCGGTTTGCTCTTGAAAGGTGCGGGCGACATTCTGGACCAGACGAAGTTCAATTACAATATTGAAAATGGGATACTCACTGCCTACGAAGCCATGAACCTGAACCTTGACCAGACCGACCTGGTGGTGTTGAGTGCCTGCGAAACGGGCCTGGGCGAAATTTCCAATGGCGAGGGTGTGTACGGCCTGCAGCGCGCGTTTCTGGTGGCGGGTGCCAAGGTACTCATCATGAGTATGTTTAAAGTAGATGATGAGGCCACCCAAAAGCTCATTCTCAACTTCTACCAAAAGTGGCTGAGCTCGGGCAACATGCGCCTCAGTTTTATTGAGGCCAAAAAAGAACTGCGCAACGAGTACCCCGAACCCATTTACTGGGGCGCGTTTATGCTGATTGGGTTGGAGTGACACTGAAGTTGGGGCGGGAAGTAGTGCGAATGCCCGGTCAATACGTTGCTGTTACAACTTTAGAGATTTCAGATTTAACCCCGCTCTTGAAAACCAATTGCAGCCGGTAGCTATAGGTATTATTAATGGCGAGTTGCCTATCGGAAAACGCTGTGGCCGTTCCGGCAAGTGTCTGGTAAAGTGTAAATTTTCCATCATTGATCCTGCGGTAAACCAATGTCTTCACAGCGCCTGCACTTGAATTCCATTTGAGAGATATCTCCTTCTTTTCCCGATCCACGTTGTAGGCAAGCTCCCCAACAGCCGGGCGGACTCCTGTCTCATACAATAATTCTCCTGAAAGATCACTTGCTGAATTACCTGCACTATCTTTAGCAATCAACTGGAAACGATACGTTTTTCCGAGTTCGAGTTGTTTATCCTCAAAACCGAAATCCTGACGGGTAACCGGCCATTGCTTCAGAACAACTCTTACAGAATCATCAATAGTATGTCTCACTAGTTGGTAAACCGCTACGTCTATACTCGCACTGGGTGTACAGTCCAATCGGATACCACCATCGGCCATTCGGGTAGACACTATAACCGGCTTGGCCGGAGGGATTACATCCGGCCTCAGCACCCATACCCAATCAGAATAGTCGGAGACATTGAAGTTCTGGTCTACCGCTGCAATGCGATAATAGATTTTCCGATTTAACTGGACCAGTTCAACCGAATCAGCAAATTCGGATGTTGACAAAAGACTGCGAGTAACTTCCACAACCTCTTCATTCGCTGAATTGGACCTAAAGACCCGATACCCTTGCAAATCAGACTCCTGGTTTTGTTCCCATTGGATAGTCACCCGCCCTTTTGAACTAATGGTCGCCCTTACACCTGCAGGTGCAACTGGAGGTATATTATCCTCAAGGTGTGCCAAAAAAGGAAACGAACGTGTGAGTTCATTTCCCGCATTATCCAACGCCCGTACAATATAAAAGGAGTTGTTTGTTTTGGGCTCGTCCATGCCTTTTCGAACCGTGGGATTGAGCAAAGCGCCTATATCTTCATACGGGCCCTCCGCATCGGGTGACCTGGCCATACGAAAACCCCCAATCAGGCGCTCGGCCGGCTGCGGAAATTCCCACTCCAGAAACGCAATACGATTCTCCCTGATTTCAATCTCACGAAGCACAAGAAACCCGACCAGGCTTTCTCGCCCACGGCCCTTTGCTTCATTCGAAAATGGACCAACCTCGCCAAACGGAGTTACGCCCGCAATTCGGTACGCATGCTCCACGCCATTTTCCCGAAGACTATCAACAAAAAATGCAGTCTCGTTTCCCGGCTTTTCAGACATATGAACGTACGGCAAATCTGTCATTCGCTCATAAGGCCCCCCTGAAATTGATCGTTCGATATGGTAGGCGGTATAAATACCTTTGTCAAGGAGTGTTGGCCAACTTAAAGCAGCCGTTCGGTCCCTGAAATCACCCTTAAGTTCAGTATGCCGGGGAAGTGGTTCTTCCGGCCCATGCGTATGCACGGCAATCCCCGGCTCAATCGAAAATCCTTTGAGCTCAAAATTCAATTTAACCCGGTAAATGTATCGTCTTCCCTTTTCGGCTGTTTGGTCAACAAAAAATAGTCCTGCAGCACGTGCCGTTTCCCTCGATAGATCACAAATCAGCAGCGCAACGCCAAACTTGTTTTCGGATTCAGCGCGTTGATTTAATATTGGTGCGCGTGCACCGGACATCGACTCTGTTCCGTACAAAATTTCGCTCAGTGCTTCCGCTTCGGGCACTGATGTTGCGAGCGCGATCAATTCTGACTGATTGGCCGGTCTAACCGGTGTTGGCGTCATCGCAACACCTGTCGGGTTTTCCAGATTGCCATCGGGAAGAAGCGCGAAACGTTCAATGCGATAACCATGTTTGTTTGCCAACTGCCAAACCGTTGGATCCGTGGGTGCCCATCGAAGCCAAACGCCCTCGGGCTTCGATTTTACAAGCAACTTGATTCCCGGTACAGTGCTTTGGCCAAGTACAGTGGTAGGCAACGTAAGCAAGATAAAGTACAGAAGACCTTTCACCATAGGTTAAAAACGGATGGAGACTTTTCCGCGATACGTTGGCTGAATAGCACCTGGAAGGGTGTACGTGACTTCCACCGGATAGTTATCTTTAAGTAGATCGGTATACGACTGCAAAATAAGATTTCGGGCTGCAGGTGGAGCCGAATTCCATTTATCCAGGTACAGAGCCGCAGCCTTGTTTTTCAGCTCTTCGTAATCCCAATACGAATAAAACGAAATGAAATAACCCAGCACCACCGATCCACTTCTGGCACGCGCTTGACCGCTTGACACCATCGCATCTTCAAGCTTGAAATTTCCCTGATCGTTTCGCAACGAGACGCCTTTCAAAGGACGAATACCCAGGACGTCAGGCTCCCGCCAGCCGATCGTGATCTCCTTAGACAAAGGATAAGTGTCGTACAATAGGGGCGAGACCCGGTCGCGAAACCACTGCGTCTCAGGCAGAGCTTGCACTTGAACAAGACCCGGTTGGCCGGTTAAGCCCAGTTCGGCTTCATCCAGCATTTCGCTTAACATACCCCTTTTTCCGATAACCGCCACATAACCCCTCGCAACATCAAATACATCCTGGCCGGCCTCAAAAGAACTCCATCGCTCTGCAAACGTCCCGAACTGGCTCGTGCGGAAAAGACTGGAGTAGATCTCTTTTTCTATGCTTTGCGTCAACGAACCTTCCAGCGTGTTGGACGCCACGGTGGTTTCATTTCCTTCGCCAGATTCAACTTTAACATTGCTGCGTATTACATTCTGATCAATCGCATTGGTGGCGGGCGGACGTTTCACAAATACCAAACGATAAACAGCCTGGCGACTTAATGTTTGAGGCAATTGAAAATTTACCTGCTTCCTGGCAGCATCATATTGAAGCGGCACCTCAAGAGCAGAACCTCCGGGCTGAACAAATCGCGCAAGATAGGTCCAACTGACTCCGTTCGTCTGATCTGCAAACAAGTAGTTTTGACCCATTTTCAATTTCACGTAACCCACCCCAGATTCGTTGATGTGGACGTAATATTGGCGCTTAACGGGATAACTAAAGGCCACGTTTTCATCAGGAATGAAGGACGGTGCAATGCCCGTGGTAAACTTCATCTCCTTCACTTCATAGACTATCTGTCCATTTTCTTTGATAACTTCCCAAGATCCGTTGCTGTTTTTCTTTTCCCAAAAAACCTTGGCTGTAAACAACAAGTTAGCCTGCGGAGGTAAGACTTCGGCCGTGCGCAGCACAGCTACATCACGACTCGCGTTCCATTCAATACTGGCGGGTACGTCTGTACCCGCATTCCTCAATTTCAATTCTTGAAGCCGGATTCGATAGGCATTTACCTGGTCTTGCGTATTGATCATCGTAAACTCAGTTTCCAAAGCCGTATTGAATGACACTTGCGGGGCGCTAAAAACGCTGACATCGGTGGCATCCATATCCGGTTTCATGTCGGCAATCACTTTGATGTCATCCAATTCACCTCCGGGATTGATCACCTCACACTCTTCGCCTACCGTGAGTTTGATGTTAAACTTACCTTTTACCAGGCCACCCAAAATACGATAACTGCCACCGATTTGCCCTTTGAGCCATGTCGGGTTTGGTAATTTTGCTTGAAGCAAAGCTGCAGCACCCAGACTTACGATATCAAACTCCTTCTTTTTGACAATAATGCCGACCTTACCTTTTAGGAACACGTACGCTTGACCTGAAGCATACCAACCATCAACCCCGATTTTACCGGATCGGCCAACACAGTAAGCATTTCCGAAATCACGAAGCATAACATCGGTACCCGCGCGAACGGCAATTATAAAGTAGAACGGGCGAATCTTACTCCTGCCGTTGCTGTCAAAACTACTTACGCCAACACGAAAGTGGGCTCCCAGTGCAAATCCACGCCCGCTGGCAAGGGCACTCTCATTGCGCATCAAGCCAGGGTCAATGTCTTTAAAAATCTCCCGGACTTCGTCTGGAGGTGGCGGAATGTTCTCCACTTTTGTACCAATCATGAAGTACGTTTGCGCTACCGCCAGCCGGGCCACATCAATACCAAACATCTGAGTAGGCCTGCCGATGTATACATACCAATCACGGGGATCGACATGGATCACAGCCTCACCAACCATCCCATTAGGGCCAACTCCGCGAATCACACCCGCCAGGTTAACATAGGTCTTCAGGTTAGCATGGAAAATGCTTTTCTCATTGTCGAAAATGACATTGAGGCTGGCAAAAACCGGAGCGCTAACCGAAGACGGGGTGGCCTTATCTCCCGCAGAACGATCGCGTTCTTTGGTGGCGGTAAAGAAATAGCCTGCTCCCCGAAAATTCACATATCGAATTCCACCACGGTCGTTAAAAGCCACCTCCAACAAAGCATCAGCATTAAACACGTTATCGGTTGACATAATCAACGTAACACCGGCCATAAACGTCAGGCCGGAGTTTCCATCCGGGAGAAACGCAAATCGTGTATCGGCAGGGGGCGCCTTATCGCTGGTTTTGTTCAGCACAGCGAAGTCAGGCGTAAACGGCTGGCTTCGCCTCATCCGGTAAGAAGCTCCTCCCGTTAAACCGATGATTTGAATGGGGCCCGCTACTGGTATTGGTTTGCCAAGCCCCACATAGGCATCGAAGTGCCAATAGCGAAAAGCATCGGTACTTCCAAAATAGGCGGTTACATTAATCGGGTTTTTCAGAACTTCACCTATGGTCATGCCCAACAACCCTCGGAAGCCATCTCCGTAAGTAGGGTCGTTGCGAAAAATAGTTAGCCGGCCTTTCAGTGTAAAAGCCGTTGTGTTTGCTTCCAGCATGATATCGTGGAACTGGACTTTTTCAAATTTCCACTCTTGCCGGGCTGGCTCCATTTGGGTCACCTCCGCTGGATTACTGCTGCCGGGAATTTCGCGAACAGCTGCGAGAACCTGAACGTATGTTTCGGCTGAAAAACCCTTGTCGTCAGCCCCCATAAAATTAAGTGCAACCCTCAGTCCAAGTCCAATCTGGCCCTGGTAAATGCGTAGCCGAATGCTGTCGATGCGCACCGGAAAACCGGCCGCCTTGGGCTGCTTCGATGATTGAGTGGAAAATACGCCACCCTCCACATACGGCCGTCTGGTAGTTAAGCGGAGATCCTGAAACTGAATATCACTGACAGACACACCCTCAGCACCCAACGAGAGCACACCATGAAGAGAAGTTGAGGCAATCAACTGCCCGTTGATTTTCTCAATTGAAATCAGCGAACCCTTGCTGATTCGAAGCGTTGCGAGTAACGGAGTTTTGAACTCTACGTCTTCACCGGTGGCCACCGCAAACTTGTAGTTAAGTTGATCGGCAACCTGTTCCATTTGCGCAGAATAGGCAACCGGGTTTTCGCCCAGGAATGGCACCTGAAGTAGTCCGCTCAAAGAACCTCCCGCGACTCGACTAAACATGAGCTTAACCGAGAGGCGATCGATGGAAATTGGCCACCCTCCTGCCGAACCCTGTTGCAAGGCCATAAAGTTCGCGGCTGTAAACGTGCCCGAAACCCCGAGATCATCAATAAGCAAATTGCGTGCTTCAAGTGACGGGGGGCTTTGCGGGGGCCGTGAAAATCCTCTTAAACGAACCGCCACCTCCTGAAGGTAGAATCCCCGCCACAACCAGATATCCTGACCATAGGTCTGCTGATACTCGGGCGACAACACCAAGCCGGGTGGATTAATGAGATCGCTCATGTCAACCGTTGCATTTTTTACTTCAAAGGCAAGGTCATCCAAGCCCACAATCTGGAAAGGGGTGATGTTTACACCCACCATAATATTATTGAGGTCACCCGTGTTTACTTCAAAGGTTGCCTTCACACGGGTTTCCCCTTTGGCCAGTTCTTCATCTGGTCGAAACGTGGCTTCTGAAAAAAAGAAGTTCCCTTTCAGATTTACTGACCGAAACCCGTTACAATCAAACTCCACAAAGTTTCGTCCATCGGCTGGCAGCTCAAGATCAACGTGTTCGGACAGCGGAAACGTAAGAGGTGAAGCCAGCAGTAGCCTCACCTGCGAAGTGGTGGACAGCCCCCCGGCATTGAACCCGATATTTTTGGCTGCAAATGCCAGCGGCTGCGTTGACCCAGGAAAAGTAACCGACATATAGGCACTAAGAAACCACCCCTGCTCGGTTGAATACGCACTATCAATAGCAACCACGTAGGTACCTCCACCCACCTGGCGAGCAATGCCCAACGGCAGATCAGCAAAATCGGATTCGGTAAGCCGGTCAACCGTTTTTCCGCTTTCCACGATTTCCTTGCACAGGGAGTGGATGTGGATTTCAAATGGCGTCAGTTGACGGTAGGTTCCTTCCTGGGCCAGGGCCATAGAAAACACACTCACGAGCAAACATGTGCAAATCAATCGCATCGTGCTCAATTTATCAGAATTCGACACTCGCGTAACACGAGGGGCCTAAAAAATTTTTTTCTATGCAGAAAAATCAACAAACAGGCCTAAAAAATTACTTCATTCTTACACCTCAATAAATTTTCGGGTATTGGTCTTTCGCGGGTCGGTAATTTCACTATTTTGGCCATCGGGTGGTGATGAAGGAATGAAAACCATAGCGTTAACTATTTTTTCTGTGATTTGGTGGGTGGCGGCTCAGGCGCAAAGTCAGTCGGTTAGGGCCACCATTCGGGTGGTTGGGGTTTATAGCACCGATGCGTCTAACTTCAATTTCAAATTTTGGCTAAATGGAACTCAAATCTCTGGTTGCGATGGTAGCTTGAGAAGCCCGGGCGCATGGATGCCTCATAATTATCCTATTATCACCAACAGGTCTGAAACACTTGCATCCGAGTTCGTACTGGAGGCAGAGGCTTGGGAAGAAACGGGGTGTGGTCAGGTTTGTAATTGTAATAATCAGATATTGTGTAATGATAGAAAACTGTGCAGCCGTGCACCGGGGGGCATCCAGCCGGTCGGCTTCAATCCAGCTATTGGCGGCAGCTCGTTCAGTCTTGGCCAGTTTCCTCCGGGCAATAACAGTTCGAACATGATTGAAATCTGGTATTGTGGCGGACGGTACCGGGTTCGGCTGTCGGTTACCTACACCATGCCGGATCCGGCACCGATCGGTATTTCACAAAACGTGCCCAATACCCTGCCCTGCGGCAATGGAGACCTCACACTCCACACTTCCGTTGCTACCGGTTTCCTCGATCAGGTCAACTTCGCCTGGAGCTACCGGATTTTTACCGGCCGAATGATACCTGGTGAAATTCCAAACCCGGATTATTGCGGTGACCAATTTCAATGTGTTCAGGACCCTATATTTCCTCAGGAATTACCGGGCTGCTGCTTTGAGCCGCCAACTATTCCAGGTGAGGTTCCTGAGGTATTCTCCGGTTCTCTTCCGTCAACCAATGCCGCAGTCGACAATGGTTCTCAAACCGTTGTGTTAAGATCGCTTCCAGGATTTCAAAACATGACGCAAAAAGGCACTATCTTTTTCTCGGTTTGGGCAACTGCCAACAATTCGTCAAGCGGACCAACCTTCTCCAACGCCCAGTTCCTGGATCCACCCGCACCTCTGGTCACCGGTGCAATCACTCCCTTCGAATCATGTAATCGAGTTACAGGAAAAAATAACGGGATCATACAGGTGGCTGGAGTAGTGGGCTTGGGTTCGTACAGGTACAATCTTCGACCTGGTCACAACAACAATAATCCGTGCGATCCTCTCGATCCGAGTAATCCCTGTTTCAGCGGCACAGTTTCAGGGTCAACCTCCGGGGTGAACTTCTCAATCCTACATGTTCCGGCCGGAGATTTCACGCTATGGTTGGCCAATGAAGGCGGTGATGTTGGCGTTTGCTCTTCCCTTTACAACGTTACCGTTGATGAATTACCCGCCCTCACGCTTGAGGCTCCCGCGATCACGAATTTGACCTGCCACCAACAAGCAACCGGTCAACTGCAAATCCAGTACTCGGGGGGTAAAGGACCATTTGATTTCACTCTTTCCGGGCAGCCACCCAATCAAACCGGTCTCTTCCCCGGATTAAGTGCGGGTAGTTATGAAGCAACCGTGAAAGATCAATGCCTGCAATTGCTAACTCAACCGATCGAAGTGAAACAACCGGCTAAAGTAAATGTGCAAAGTACTGTCATTAGCCCGGCTACTTGCGTTACGCCCGGCAACGGACAAGTTGCTGTGTCCATCACCGAAACCACGGGCCCCTATGATGTTTCGTCAACTACCAACTTCCACTTTCGAATTTTGAAGGGTGGAGCCCTACTCCAGCAAGTGACTACCGCCAGTACATCTTTTTTATCTAACAACCTGGCCATCGGAGACGATTATGAATACTTTGTGACGGAGGAAAATGGACTAGCCTGCAACGGTTCATCCGGTACATTTCAAATTGCCGCACCACCCGTGCTTGCCGTAACGGCTGCGCTGCTGGACTCCGTTCGTTGCGCGGGAGGTGCAGATGGGCAACTACGATTGACCGGTGCGGGCGGATCAAATCTGTTTCGCTACGAATTAGTCCGGCTGTCAGATAATCAAACACTGAACAGCCCGACCGGTGCCTTTGTCAACCTTCGCGAAGGAAACTATCGGGTTGTGGTGTTCAACAATAGCCCGGGCTGCACGGATGCTTTCACAGCTCCGAACCCGTTCCATATGCCGGAGCCAGCCCCGCTGAGCGCCAACCTGGATAAGTTTGATATCAGTTGCACAGGTGCCGGTGACGGAAAAATTGACGCAACCGTTCAGGGCGGAACAAGACCATTTCAACCCGGCCAGCCCTACGGGTATTTTTGGGAGGCTGATTTTGGGTTTGGCTTCAGCTCCTTTCAATCCGGCACCAATAGGCTAACCGATCTGGATACAGGCACCTACCGGGTTCGAATTAAAGACAAAAACAATTGCGAGCTGATCTCACCATCCGTTAAAATTCTGGAACCCCAGCCTTTGGTTATAAACAATATCACGGTTTCTGACATCCGGTGCCTTGGCGAAACAGGGTCAATTACCATCAATGCCTCGGGTGGTACGCCCGGCTACGTTTTTGAAACTTCTGCTGATGGCGGTGTCAGTTTTCAGGCGCTTACACCCCTCACGGCCGGCTCGTACCGCGCGCGTGTGCGCGATGCCAACAATTGCACTACTGCAGACCCTGGGAATTATGTCATTACGGATCCCCCCAGCGCGCTAACGTTCACGGTACAAAAACGAGTTTACAATGGAGGTTTCAATATCTCTTGCTTTGGTGGCAATAACGGTGAAGTCACGCTACTACCTGCCGGAGGCAACGGACCTGGTTATTCCGGGTATGAGTTTGCGGTTGGCACTGGCCCATTCGGCAGCAATAATGTGTTAACCGGGCTCACCCTTGCGGCTGTACCCGTAAAAGTTCGCGATGATCGTGGCTGCGAGGTATCGCAAATCATCAACGATCTCACCCAAGCCCCGGCCATCACCACCATCACTTCGCTGAAAGAAAATGTGGAATGCTTTGGTGCATCTACCGGCCGATTAGAGTTAGGGGTTACCGGCGGAGTCGGACCGTTCACCTATCAGCTCGGCACGCAGCCCCCCCAACCGCAACCGCTTTTCCAAAACCTGATGGCCGGGAACTATTCGTTTGCCATCACCGATGCCAACGGCTGCGCGTTGAACTATCAGGATGATATCATCAATCTCAACCCTCCTCTGGCTGTTACGCCAACCCTTGCCCATGTTCGCTGCTTCAACACGGCTACCGGCTCCATTGCGCTGGCCGTATCGGGTGGCGCGGCTCCCTATCAGTATGAACTGGCCGGCAACACGGTAACCAACCCCGTGGCTAACCTCAGTGCCGGTAGTTATCGTATTGCTATTATCGATAACGAAGGGTGCCGGCAGGAAACTACCGACTTATTGCTTACACAGCCGGATGAACTCCTCATTACCAACGTTACCCGGCAAGACATCGTGTGCTTTGGCGAAACGGGTTCTATTGCCCTTACTGCCACGGGTGGCGCGGGGGCATACCTATTCGAATATGCTACGGGGGGTAATCCATTCAGCTCCTTTACGTCTTCTACGCCATTGAACGCCAACACCTACAACGTGAGGGTACGCGATGGAAACGATTGTATCGCTACCCATCCAAATCCAGTCAATATCACCGCACCTCCGGCCGCACTTGATTTCTCGTTTACCCTTTCCGACTACGATGGTTTTAACATCTCGTGCTTTGGCGGAGACAATGGCTTTGCCAATCTGCTGCCAACTGGTGGCAATGGCAACACCTACTCCGGTTATACCTTCGCGGTTGACGGGGGGCCGTTTCAATCGGCTCCGGTAATTGATCGGCTTCAGGCGGGCAATCGCTCCTTTTCGGTACGGGATGATCGCGGCTGTATCGTTTCGAAAAGCGTGGTGCTCACACAGGCAACGATTCCGTTTACCCTATCGGCTGTCAAAGAAGATGTTCGCTGCTTCAACGACCTCACCGGCCGCATCACCGTGTCTACTTCAGGTGGCATTGCGCCCTATCAATTTCAATTGGGTAGCTCACCCGCCCAAACGGGCAATCAGTTCGGCAATCTGGGCGTTGGTGACTATACGATCACCGCACTGGACAAATACGCGTGCAACGCCACGGCTGCTGTTAGCATTGTGAGTTTAAACCCCGAAATTATTGCTACGTCAACGGTGCAACACGTCAGGTGTTTTGGCGGACAAGATGGAAGCGTTTCGTTAACCGTATCGGGCGGCATGGCTCCCCTTTCGTATGCGTGGGCAGGCCAGTCAGCAACAACCTCTACGTTGACTTCCGTTCGGGCGGGAACCTACACGGCAACCATTACCGATCAGGCAGGTTGTTTTATTCAACGCACGGCCACCGTCAATCAACCGACTGCTGCATTACAATTGGGCCCGGCCACTGCATTGGCCGCTTGCTACGATCAAGCCAACGGTGCACTCACCTTAAATGCTACCGGTGGTACACCACCTTACCGCTTCTCCATTAACAGTGGCACCACCTACCAGCCTGGCAATGTGTTTGGCGCACTGCCCGCAGGTGTGTACAACTTGAAAATCGAAGATGCCAACGCCTGCAACAGCACCGGCAACGCTACCATTGGACAGCGCAACAGCCGGCCTGAGCCCAATTTTTTGGTGGCCAGTAAGAATTATGCTCTGGATACACTGGTACTTACCGAGATTGGAATACCCAAACCGGATGCCGTCAGTTGGCAGTTCGATCCGCGGGCAATCATCATTGATCCGAATCCCGCTGCTCCCCGCATCCGCTTTCTGGAAGAAGGGTCGTACACCATTAGCCTGACCAGCTTCTTTGGCGACTGCGCGTATGTCACCACCAAAACCATCCGTTTGCAGCCCTACGACCCCAACCGCAAACCCGACAACCTGCCGGGCGTGCGACCCATTGAGCAGTTCAGTGTAACTCCGAATCCCACCACGGGCGAATTCTCGGTGTACGTTAAGCTAAACAAAAAACGCAATCTGTCCCTCGTGGTGTTCGATGCCACCGGCATTCGGATGTTTACCCAGAACTTCGAAGATGTACAGGAAGTTACCCTGCCCGGCAGCCTGGCCAACGCAGCCGCAGGGCTGTACATTGTGCGGGCCATTACCGAAGCCGAAGCAAAAGAAGTACGCTTAATCGTAAACCGGTGAGATGAAAGTTTGCGCTTTTTTTACCGCGATTTTTTTAAGCGCACTGCTGGTACCCAGGCCTGCCGCCCACGCCCAGCTCTTTCCTGTGCAGTGCACACCCCAACTGGTGCCGCCTTACAGCGTGTATCTGAGCGACTACGCCAGTCCCGGTAACGAACGCCTGCGCGTTATTCTCGTGCAGCGCGACCTGAGCCAGCCCAGCTACCAACTGCGCCTGGTGATGAGCCTGGAACTCAACGGCAAAATCATCATGCGCACCTCGCGCGCCTTTAACCCCCCTCCCCTCAACCTCGAGCCCGGCATACCCACCATCATCTCCGGGCCCGATCTGGCCGGCTACCTGGACAGCCGCAACATCGACTTTGTAGGCTACAGCCGCGAGCAATACGAGCGCACCCGAGCCCTGCCCGAAGGCAGCTACCGCATCATCTTCACCGCCTTTGACTACCGAAGGCAGGATGTGCAGGTGAGCAACGAGGGCAGCAGCTTTTATTACCTGGCCAAGAACGAACCCCCGCTCATCAACTTCCCGCCTTGTGGCACACGCCTGCCCACACGCAACCCCTACCAGATTGTATTCTCCTGGATGCCCCGCAACACGGCTTCGCCCAACTCCGCTGCCGAAACACAATATGAGTTCAGCCTCTACGAAACCCGGCCACCCGGCCGCAACCCCAACGATGTGGTGCTCACCACCCCACCCATTTACCGGGCCGTAACCGACTTCCCCCAACTGGTGTACGGGCCGGCCGAGCCGCTGCTCTTTGAAGGCATGCAGTATGTGTGGCGCGTGCAGGCGCAGGATAAAAACGGGCGCGATGCCTTCCGCAACAATGGCTTCACCGAGGTGTGCACCTTTACCTATGGCGGCACCGACATCAGTTTTGAAGTGGGCATGCTCAAAGGCCTGCAGGCCCAGGGCGAAACCGAGCGCAGGGCCCGCATCTGGTGGGAGGCCGGTGATTATGAAAGCTACCGCATTGAGTACAAAAAAACGGGCCAGGGTT
>Ga0209985_10000085_pt1 | contig 100761 bp, 97 predicted proteins | sample NOAtaG_FD_187305 | JGI IMG/M metagenome (GOLD analysis project Ga0209985, IMG submission 187305) | Freshwater lake microbial communities from Lake Erie, under a cyanobacterial bloom - NOAA_Erie_Diel6S_1000h metaG (SPAdes) (version 2) | ecosystem: Environmental > Aquatic > Freshwater > Lake ... | reverse complement strand
GACCTCGGCATGGCCACGCGCGAGGTCCTCCCACGCGACCCGGCGGCCTTCCAGCCTGAAGCGCCAGTGCGGCCGGCGACCCTCGGCCTCCAGCGCCGCGCGCTCCGCGTCGGTCAGCTTCAGGGCGGCGCGATCGTAGATCGGCGGCTGGCCACGCGACAACTGCACCTTGCGGCGGCGGTCCAGCTCCTCGGCGGTCTCGTAGCAGGGATAGAGCCGCCCCGTCGCCTTGAGCCGTTCCGCCGCCCCGGCGTAGCGGTCGAAGCGCTGCGACTGGTTGTGGCGCTCGTCCCAGACCAGCCCCAGCCAGCGCAGGTCGTCCTCGATGCCCTGCTCGAATTCCGGCGTCGACCGGGCCAGGTCGGTGTCGTCGATGCGCAGCACGAAAGCGCCGCCTTGCCCTTTCGCGAACAGCCAGTTGACCAGGGCGGTGCGGACGTTGCCGACGTGCAGGCGACCCGTGGGCGACGGGGCAAAGCGGACCTTGATGGACATGCGGAGACTTTCGAACGCGAAGGCGGGCTAGGTCGCGCCCCGGCCCCGCCAAGTCAAGGCGGGCGCGTTGAGGCACCCAAGCCGTCATGATACACTGACGCTTGTCATGAGCGCTCCCGTCCAGATCCGGAGAGCCGAGACCGTCGAGCGGCTGCGCCGGCTCGCCGCGCTGGAAGGCAAGACCATCACTGAACTGGTCGACGAGATGGCGCGCGAACGCGACCGCCGCTTCGAGACCCAACGGACCGCCGACAACGACCGGCGCCGCCGGGCGGTGGAAGAGATCGTCGCACACTTCAACAGCCTGCCGATCGTCGGCCCCCTTCTCACAGACGACGACCTCTATGATGAACACGGCCTGCCGAAATGATGGTGGTCGACGCCTCTGCGCTGGTGGCCATCCTCCTTCGTGAGGACGACGCCGAGGTCTATTGTGACGCCTTGCTGGCCTCGACTGGTACCCAACTATCTCCGGTCGGCTACTGGGAGGCAGCGATACGCCTCCCTTACTTCCGCGGCACCGCCGGGGTCATGGACCTTGATCGCCTGCTGGATCAGCTCGCCATCGAGATCGCCCCGGCTACGGCCGCCACGGCGCGCCTCGCCTCCGCCGCGGAGCACGCCTTCGGCAAGCGCACCCCCGCGCGGCTCAACCTCGGCGACTGCTTCGCCCTCGCCCTGGCGCAGGAACTGGAGGCATCGCTGCTCTACACGGGCCAGGATTTCGCCCTCACGAACGCGACGCCCGCGCTCTGATCAGTCGTCGCGGTGGACGCGTTCGCGGCGCTCGTGGCGTTCCTGGGCCTCGACCGACAGGGTCGCCGTCGGCCGCGCCTCCAGCCGGCCAAGGCTGATCGGCTCGCCGGTCTCCTCGCAGTAGCCGTAGGAGCCGTCCTCGATCCGGCGCAGGGCCTCGTCAATCTTGGAGATCAGCTTGCGCTGCCGGTCCCGCGTCCGTAGCTCAAGCGCCCGGTCGGACTCCGACGAGGCCCGGTCCACCAGATCCGGATGGTTCTCGGTCTCGGCCTTGAGGTTGGTGACGGTCTCCTTGCTCTCGCGCAGGATCTCGTCCTTCCAGTCCAGCAGCTTCTTCCTGAAATAGGCCAGCTGCCGTTCGTTCATGAACGGCTCATCGTCTGTCGGACGGTAGCCGTCGTCCACCACGGGCTCGACCTCCACCGCAGTCGCCAAAGCGCTCATCGCACTCACAGGGTTACCCGACGCCCCCCTGACGTCCGTCGCCGTATAGGGCCACGCGAGGAAGGCGGCAACGGCGCTCTCGCTTCCGTGATGCCGCAGCGCTGTCAGGGCCCGGGCGGCGTGGCAAGAACGCCAGTCCCACAGGCAGTTTCGCCTGTCAGGCGCGCCCGGCCTTGGCCAGTTCCACAGCTGCGCGAAGTTCGATCTGCTGCAGCACGGCGCGCAAGCGAGGATCATCCACCTCATCGATGGTCTCCCCCACCGCCCGCTGCAGTCCCTCCAGCGCCGTTCCCGCAGGCAGCCCGCCCAGCAGGGCCAGCTTGAGCTCGTCCAGTCGGTCCAGCAGTCCGCCACCGCGCCGGATCGCCCGGCGGCGACGCTCGGTGGCGCTCTCCACGCCCTGCAGGGCCATCAGGGCGGACAGGCCGGCAACCGGTGCCGCCGCCCCGCTCGCCGCGGCCGGAGCCGCAGGCGCCGGCGCGGCGGGCCCTCCCAGGCTGAAGCCACCGCTTGCGGCCCGGCCAGCGCGCGGGGTGCCGGGGGATGCCGTACCGGCAGGGCCATTGACCTTCATCGCATGCGCACTCCGTGATCCGGTCACTCTCGACCGACGCCCGTCACCGTTTGGTTAACGACCCGGCAGGATTTGCCCGCCCTCGCACGGAGCGCCCCGCCCAAGTGATTGAAATAACTTGGGTCTGCCCCTGGCCTGGAATTCGCTTGGTCGCTCGCGGACCCGATTCTCCGGCCCGCGTCACGGACCAAGCCATGCAGAAACTGCTGAGCGCCGCCCTCGCCGCCGTACTGCTGGTTATCCCGGCCGCAGGCTGGACCCAGTCGCGCATCAAGGACATCGCCGCGATCGAGGGCGTCCGCACCAACCAGCTGGTTGGCTACGGCCTCGTGGTGGGCCTGAATGGCACCGGCGACTCCCTGCGGAACTCGCCCTTTACCCGCCAGTCCCTCGAGGGGATGATGGAGCGTCTGGGCGTCAACATCCGCGACGCCAACCCCAACACCAAGAATCTCGCGGCGGTGATGGTCACGGCCGAGCTGCCGGCCTTCGCCACCCCGGGCGCGCGCATCGACGTCAATGTCTCGGCCCTCGGCGACGCCAAGAGTCTGCAGGGCGGCACCCTGGTCGTCACCAGCCTGCAGGGAGCGGACGGTCAGGTCTACGCCGTGGCCCAGGGCTCGATCCAGACCGGCGCGGTCTCGGGCCAGGGTGCCTCGGGCTCGTCGGTGACCCGCGGCGTCCCCACCGCCGGCCGCATCGCCTCCGGCGCGACGGTGGAGCTTGAGACCGGGTTCAGCCTCGACCAGATGCACGAGCTGCGCCTGACCCTGCGCAATCCCGACTTCACGACCGCCCAGCGCGTGGCCGCCGCGGTCAACGCCGTCTACCCGAACTCGGCCCTGGCCGAGAACGGCTCGGTCATCGCCCTGCGGCCACCGGTCCAGCTCGGCATGGCTGGCTTCATAAGCCGGGTGGAGAACCTGCCGGTGCAGGTCGACATGCCCGCCCGCGTGATCGTCGACGAGGTCAACGGCGTGATCGTCATGGGGGAGAACGTGCGGGTCTCCACCGTCGCCATAGCCCAGGGGAACCTGACGGTGTCGGTGCAGGAGACACCGTTCGTCAGCCAGCCGGCCCCTTTCTCCGGCGGCGAGACCACCGTGGTACCCGAGAGCGAGGTGACCATCGAGGAAGAGCTGGGCCGGGAGATTCGGATTGTCGAGGGCTCGACCTCGCTGCAGACTCTTGTCAACGGCCTCAACGCCCTCGGGGTCACGCCGCGCGACATGATCTCCATCCTGCAGGCGATCAAGGCGGCCGGTGCCCTGCAGGCCGACATCGAGGTGATGTGAGGATGAGCGATCTGACGGTCTCGCCTGACCTGCTGCGCGGACCGACGCGCCTGGCCTCCACGGGCGGCGACCCGGTGCGCATGCGCGCCGCGGCCGAGCAGTTCGAGGCTCAGTTCCTCGCCCAGATGCTGCGGCCCGTGTTCGACGCCTTGCCCACCGATGGCCCCTTCGGCGGCGGTGAGGGCGAGGCCATGTGGCGCTCCTTCATGGTTGACGCAATGGCGCAGCAGACGGCCAGGGCCGGCGGTGTCGGCCTGTCCGACGCCATTCTCGCCGAGATGATTCGCTCGCAGGAGGCTCTTCCATGACCGACGTCGAGCGCGCCAGCGCGCGGGTAACCCGGCTGCTTGGCCTCACCGAACGTCTCACCGAACGTCTCGCCGGCGAGGCCGAAGCGTTCGAGGCGCACCGGCCGCAGGACGTGGCGGCGGGCGTCGCCGAAACCCAGGAGCTGGCCAACCACTACCGACGCGAGGTGGCGCGGGTGAAGGCCGAACCCGACCTGCTGTCTCCCGCCCCGGCCGGCGCACGGCAATCCCTGATCCGGGCCACCCGGACGTTCGAGGAGACGCTCGCGCGCCACGCCCGGGCGCTGGAGGCGGCGAAGACCGTTTCCGAAGGCCTCGTGCGCGTCATCGCCAGCGAGGTGGCGGCTCAGCGGGCGAAGGGCGTGGGCTATGGTGCCGGAGGCAAGGCCGCCGCCGGAGACGCCCGCGCCGTAGCCTTCAACCGCACGGCCTGACGGCAGGACACTGGTCGGTCGAGCGCCGTTAACCCTGACGTTGAGGGCCGCCTTAAGGTGTGCATGGCATGATAGAGCCATGACCTCGCGCAGTCAGCTTCTTGGGCTTGCCTTCGCCGCCGCCGACCTCCTCGTCGAGTTTGACAGGGACGGCATGATCACGCTCGCTCTCGGCTCCTCCCCTTGCGGCACGAAGCCGGCTGAAACGCTGGTCGGCAAGCCGATGTTCAAACGCCTCGATGGCGGCGGACAAGCCGAGTTGCGCCGAGCCCTGGCCGGGCTGCAACCCGGGCGCCGCAGTGATCCGTTGCATGTGACGCTCCTGTGCGAGGGCAACCTTTCCCGCAGGCTGATGATGCGCCTGTTCCGGCTGCCGGAGGACGACTCCGGCATCTCCTGCGCCGTCATTTATGAGGGCCCTGTCACGCCATATGAGGCGCTGCCGCCGTCCATGCTGTCGCCGGACGCCTTTCTCGAACGGACGCACCGCGCCCTGATGGGGCCGGGCGAGGAGCCGGATTCGCTGGCGGTGACGTTCGTCGACGTGCTCGGCCTGGCCGAGACCCGAGAGGATCCCGCCAAGTACGTTCGCATCCAGGACCGCGTGGCAAGCGCCCTGCGGGAGGCCTCCGTGGACGGATCCTCGGCCGCGCGCCTCACGGACGAGCGCTATGCCCTTCTGCGGCATGCCGATGACCGGCGCGACCTCGCCGACGAGGTGCGCGAGGCAGGTCTCGCCGAGGGTGTGGACCTCGAAGTGTGCGGCAGCGACATTGAGCTGCCGGGCACCGCAGCTCCCGTTCAGGTCCTGCGGGCGCTCCGCCTTGCGGTGGAGAGCTGTCTGAAAGATGGCGGTCTCGAGCGGCCGGATCTGGCCTTCACCGCCTGCCTCATGAAGACCCTTGAGGAAGCCGATCAATTCCGCGCCATGGTCCGCCAGCGCCGGTTCGACCTGCACTTCCAGCCGATCGTCGATCTGACCGACGGCGAAATCACCCACTTTGAGGCCCTGGCCCGTTTCGATAAGTGGGGCGGCCCGGCCGAAACCCTGCGCATGGCCGAGGAGCTGGCGCTTATCGAGGGCTTCGACCTCGCCGTCGCCGACAAGGCCGTCACCCGGCTGAACCGGGCCGGTGCCGGGTCGCTGCATCTTGCGGTAAATGTTTCAGGGGTGTCGCTCGCTGGCGATGCGTATGTGCAGAACTTGCTCCGGCTGACGGCCAGGACGCCGGCTGTTCGCCGCCGACTGATCGTCGAAGTGACGGAAACCGCGACCCTCGCGGATCCCGCTGCCGCCAACCTTCGACTCGCGACCCTGCGAGAGGCCGGCATCCGGGTCTACATTGATGACTTCGGCTCGGGCTCGGCCGGCTTCGATTACCTGCGCAAGCTTTCGGTCGATGCCGTCAAGATCGACGGAAGCCTGATCACCGACTTCGAAGCCGACGCGCGTTCGCGCCAGGTGATCAGCCACATCGTCGACCTGTGCCGGTCGATGTCTCTCAAGGTGGTGGCTGAGCGGGTCGAGACCGAAGCGTGCCGGTTGGCGTTGGTCGAGCTTGGGGTCGACATGGGCCAAGGCTATCTGTTCGGCAAGCCGACCGCCGAGCCGATCCAGTCGCGCGGCCCGATCGCCGCGCGTCGGGTTGGAACCGTCGAGGGCTGGGGCTAGGGACGGCGCGCGTCAGCGACGCCGCGGACGCCGGACGGGAACGGGCCTCGGCTGCGGCCGCGAAACGGCAAGCACCGCCAAGCCTGCGAGGCCGATCAGGACGCCGAGAACCGCTGCCGAAACCATGACGTCTAGCCTTTCATAACGCGACGATGACAGATTGGGACCACTGCCAGCATCCGGCAAGGCCTTCGCACCGCGCACGCGAAGTCGCACCTCGCGCCATAGGCTGTGTTCGCACATTGTTCTTGCTGAATCGGCGGAGGTGATGCCCATATAGCGACGCACAAGCGGTTTTGGCGCGGGCGCCCTGCCCGGCCGTCGCGCGTTTCGCCGGACAGCATGACCGAGAGCCAGGATTTCATTCGCGTCCGCGGGGCGCGCGAGCACAACCTCAAGGGCGTTGATGTAGACATCCCCCGGGGCAAGCTGGTCGTCATGACCGGCCTGTCCGGCTCGGGCAAATCCTCACTCGCCTTCGACACCATCTACGCCGAGGGCCAGCGCCGCTACGTCGAGAGCCTGTCGGCCTACGCCCGGCAGTTTCTCGAGCTGATGAGCAAGCCGGACGTCGACCTGATCGAGGGCCTGTCACCGGCCATCTCGATCGAGCAGAAGACGACCTCCAGGAACCCGCGCTCGACGGTCGGTACCGTCACCGAGATCCATGACTACATGCGCCTGCTGTGGGCGCGGGTGGGCTTGCCCTACTCTCCCGCCACAGGGCTGCCGATCGAGAGCCAGACCGTCAGCCAGATGGTCGACAGGCTGACCGTCCTGCCCGACGGCGAACGCATCCTGCTGCTGGCCCCGGTCGTGCGCGGCCGCAAGGGCGAGTACCGCAAGGAGATCGCCGAGTGGCAGCGGCAGGGCTTCCAGCGGCTCAAGATCAACGGCGAGTTTCACGCCATAGAGGACGCGCCCACCCTCGACAAGAAGTTCAAGCACGACATCGACATCGTTGTGGACCGTATCGTCACCAAGGCCGGGCTCGAGGGCCGCTACGCTGACAGCCTGCAGACGGCCCTTGGCCTCGCCGACGGCATCGCCGTTGCGGAGTGGGCGAACGTCGCCGAGGGCGAGAGTGAGCCGCGGCGAATCATTTTCTCCGAGAAGTTCGCCTGCCCGGTCTCGGGCTTCACCATCAGCGAGATCGAGCCGCGGCTGTTCTCGTTCAACAACCCCTTCGGCGCGTGCCCGGCGTGTGACGGCCTCGGGGTCAAGCTGGCCTTCGACGCCGATCTGGTGGTGCCGGACCGGGACAAGACCCTGTACGGCGGGGCGGTGGCACCCTGGGCGCGCGGCCCTTCGCCGCTCTATACCCAGACCCTGCAGGCGCTGGCCCGCCACTACCGCTTCTCGATGGACAAGCCCTGGCGCGATCTGCCGGAGACGGCGAAGGCGGTGATCCTGTACGGTTCCGGGGCGGAGAAGATCACCTTCACCTACGACGACAACGCCCGGAAGTACGAGGTATCCAAGGCGTTCGAAGGGGTGGTGCCCAACCTCGAGCGACGCTGGCGAGAGACCGACTCGGCCTGGGTGCGCGAGGAGATGGCGCGCTACCAGTCCGAAACCCCCTGCGAGGCCTGCGGCGGCAAGCGCCTCAAGCCCGAGGCCCTCGCGGTCAAGGTCGGCGGCGAGGACATCGCCGACATCTCGGGCCTGTCGATCTCGAAGGCCTTCCTGTGGTTCTCGACCCTGTCCGGGAGCCTGACCGACAAGCAGATGGAGATCGCCCGGCGGATCCTGAAGGAGATCACCGACCGGCTGCGCTTCCTCAACAATGTGGGGCTCGACTATCTCAACCTGTCGCGCAACTCCGGCACCCTGTCCGGCGGCGAGAGCCAGCGCATCCGTCTGGCCAGCCAGATCGGCTCGGGCCTGACCGGCGTCCTCTATGTGCTGGACGAGCCGTCGATCGGCCTGCACCAGCGCGACAACACCCGCCTGCTCGACAGCCTCAAGGGCCTGCGCGACCTTGGCAATTCGGTGCTCGTGGTCGAGCATGACGAGGAGGCGATCCTGACCGCCGACCATGTCATTGACATGGGTCCGGCCGCCGGCGTCCATGGCGGGCAGATCTGCGCCCAGGGCACGCCGGCCGAGGTCATGGCCAGCTCGACGTCCCTGACCGGCAAGTACCTGACAGGCGAACGCGAGATCGAACTCCCGCCCGAGGGCCGCCGCCCCGTCGATCGCAAGCGCCTGCTGAAGGTCTCAGGTGCCAACGGCAACAATCTCAGGAACGTCACCGGCGAGATCCCGGTCGGCGTGTTCACCTGCATCACCGGCGTGTCCGGGAGCGGCAAGTCGACCTTCACCATCGAGACGCTCTACAAGGCTGCAGCCCGGCGGTTGAACAACGCTACCGACGCCCCCGCCCCGTTCGACAGGATCGAGGGGCTGGAGCATTTCGACAAGGTCGTCGACATCGACCAGAGCCCGATCGGGCGCACGCCACGTTCGAACCCGGCGACCTATACCGGCGCATTCGGCCCGATCCGTGACTGGTACGCTGGCCTGCCCGAGGCCAGGGCCCGCGGCTACGGCCCCGGCCGGTTCAGCTTCAACGTCAAGGGCGGCCGCTGCGAGGCCTGCCAGGGCGACGGCGTCATCAAGATCGAGATGCACTTCCTGCCGGACGTTTACGTCACCTGCGACGTCTGCAAGGGCCGGCGCTACAACCGCGAAACCCTGGAGATCGTGTTCAGGGGCAAGTCGATCGCCGACGTTCTGGACATGACCGTGGAGGAAGCGGCGCGCTTCTTCACCGCCGTGCCGCCGATCCGCGACAAGATGCTGACGCTTGAGCGGGTCGGCCTCGGCTACATCAAGGTCGGCCAGCAGGCCACAACCCTGTCCGGCGGCGAGGCCCAGCGGGTCAAGCTGGCGAAGGAGCTGTCACGCCGGGCCACCGGCCGCACCCTTTACATTCTCGACGAGCCGACCACCGGCCTGCATTTCGAGGACACGCGCAAGCTGCTGGAGGTTCTGCAGGAGCTGGTCGAGAACGGCAACACCATCGTGGTGATCGAGCACAATCTCGACGTGATCAAGGTGGCAGACTGGCTGCTCGACTTCGGGCCCGAGGGCGGTGACGGCGGCGGCGAGATCGTCGCCGTGGGCACGCCCGAAGACGTGGCCGCCAACCCGGCCAGCTGGACCGGCCGCTATCTCGGGGAGGTGCTGGCCCGCCACGACGCCCGCCGCAAGGCCCGTGTCGCCGCCCTGAAGAAGCGGGCCTAGACAGATCAGGAGATCACAGCGACCACAGCGAAGGCACGACCGGGTCGGGAGGCTGTGCGACAAATTCCTCCCCCACAGGGGGAAGTGGATCGACGGCGAAGCCGGCGAGACGGACGGGGGATATCCGCCCCCTCTTCGCCTAGCCCCCTCCACCGTCCTTCGCCCTGTGGGCTTCGGCCGGTCCCCCTCCCCCTGCGGGGGAGGAATGGCAAGCCCCATGGCAGCGGCCGTTGTGCCCGCTGTGACCTCGTTGTGGCCGTTGTGATCCCTTGGCCGGGTCCGGGCGTCAGCCCGCGGTCTTCTCGACCTGGCCGTACTCGAGGTCGACCGGGGTCGGACGGCCGAAGATCGAGACCGCAACGCGCAGGCGGGCCTTGTCCTCGTCCACGCTCTCGACCTGGCCATCGAAGCTGGCGAACGGGCCGTCGACGACCTTGACGGTCTCGCCGATGTCGAAGCGGATGGTCGGCTTGGGCCGCTCCACGCCTTCCTCAACGGCACCGATGATGTTCTGCACCTCGCGCTCGGACACCGGCAGCGGCTTGGTGCCACCGGCGGCACCGAGGAAGCCGGTCACCTTCGGGGTATTCTTGACAAGGTGATAGGCCTCGTCGGTCATCTCCATCTTCACCAGCACATAGCCGGGGAAGAACTTCCGCTCGGTGTTGACCTTGCGGCCGCGGCGGATCTCGACGACGTCCTCGGTCGGCACGAGGATTTCCGAAAAGCGGTCTTCCAGACCCTGTTGCCGGGCCTGCTCACGCAGCTGCTCGGCGACCTTCTTCTCGAAGTTCGAATAGGCGTGGACGATGTACCACTTGTGGCGCGGATTCGCCGGCTGGGGCGCTGCGTCGGTCATGATGCGCGTCTCCTCAGGCGCCGATGCCGATCACCCACTGGAACACGAGGCTCAGCAGGGTATCGACGATCCAGAAGAAGGCGGCGGCCAGGGCCACCATGATGAACACCATCACCGAGGTGACCCAGGTCTCCTTGCGGCTCGGCCAAACGATCTTTCGACCCTCGGCGCGCACCTGGCTGGCGAACTGCATCGGCGACACGCGCGGCCTGGCCGCGGGCTGCTCGACCGCAACGGTGGCCGCCGGAGCGGGCTGGGGATTACCGGGACGGCGCCCGCCGGGTGTCTTCGCCTTGGCCATGGCCTTGAAGGGTCTCTCGAATGCTTTCCTGTCGCCCCAGATAGGTAGGGCCCGGCTTTGGCGACAGGGGGATGGCAGGAGTTGGGGGACTCGAACCCACGACCCCCGGTTTTGGAGACCGGTGCTCTACCAACTGAGCTAAACTCCTAGGGCCCCGACGATCACCCGCAGCCGGGTCGCACCGGGCAGCAGTGAACGCCAGACGCGGGCCTATGCCTGACGCGAGGGGCGTTTTCAAGGGCACCGACGCCATCGGGCGGCCTTGACGCGGATCAAGGCGGACCCCGGCCCGACCCGGCAAGTTGCTCGGAACAGGGACGATCTGTCCCCCAGGGAGATTCGTATGAGCCGACTGCACCACATCCGCATGGAACTGGCCCGCGACGCCGGTGCCCCGGACGGCGACCCGGGCGTGGGCTACGACCTGGTCCTGCCGCTCGACGATAACCGCCGGCTGGCGGGGGCAGAGGCCTTCGCCAACCAGCCGCAGGCCGGCCGCGTGCGGCGCTTCCGCGATGGGGAAACCGAGGCGATCGGCCAGCTGAAGCATGGGCCCGGCGGGGTCTGGCGGCTGGAGTTCGAGGGCGAGCCGCGCCCCGAGGTCGCCTTCCGACTCGGCGAGGAACAGTTCCAGCCCGGGGAGTACGTCGCCATCCGCGAGGCCGACGGCGACTATCATCCCTACCGGATCGTCAGCACGCGCGAGCTTGACTGAACGACAGGCAGCCTCAGCCCTCGGACTGATCGGCCAGGGCCCGGACTTCATCCTCCCGACGGACGATCTGCCTGAACAGCAGCTTGTCGATGCGGCGATCGTCCATATCGATGACCTCGACCTCGAAGCGGCCGACCTGCAGCACCTCGCCCTTGGTCGGCACCCGCGACAGCTGGTGCAACACGAGTCCGGCCACGGTGTGGAAGCCTTCAGTCTCGCCGAAGTCCTCGCCGAGCGCGTCGGCCAGCTCGTCGAGGTCAGTCTGGCCGTCGACCAGCCAAGACCCGTCCTCGCGCTGGTGGATATAAGCTTGGGCCTCGTCATGGCCCTCGTTGAAGTCGCCGGCGATCATCTCCAGCAGATCTGTGGCTGTGACCACGCCCTCGAAGGCACCGAACTCGTCGACGATGAAGGCCATGTGGACCCTCGAGCCCTTCATGATCTCCAGCGCCTTCAGCACCGAGGTCGACTGGGGGATGAATGCCGGCTCGGCGACCAGTTTCTCGACATTGAACTCGCCGTTGTCGAGCAGGCTGTCGAGCAGATCCTTCTTGTGGACCACGCCCAGCGGGTTATCCACGTCGTTCTCGCGCGCCACGACAATGCGCGAATAGGGGCAGGTGCGGATCTCGCGGCGTAGCTCCTCCTCGGAGTCGTCCAGCGCGATCCAGAACACCTCGTGCCGCGGCGTCATGGCTACCCGTACCGGCCGGTCGCCGAGGGTCAGGATTTCCTCGATCATAACCTGCTCCTCCGGCTCGATCAGGCCGGCGGAGGCACCCTCGGCGAGGATACTCTCGACCTCTTCCTGGGTGACGTCGGTGCCGTCGCGGTCCTTCACGCCCATGACCTTGAGGATGGCCGAGGTCGAGGCTGTCAGGATCACCACGAACGGCTTGAGCAGTTTGGCCACGAGCGAGATTGGGCCGGCGGTCTTGGTGGCGATCGTCTCGGGAAAGATCAGCGCCAGCCGCTTTGGAACCAGTTCGCCCACGATCACCGAAACATAGGTGATGCCGACGACCACCATGGCGGTGGCCGTGGCCTCGGACCAGGGGGCGAAAGCCGGGATGTAGGTCTCGATCAACCGGTCCAGCTCGCCGGCGATGCTGGCCTGGCCAAAGGCACCCGCCAGGATGCCGATCAGAGTGATGCCGACCTGTACGGCCGACAGGAACTGCGTCGGCTCCTCCGCCAGACGCAGGGCCCGACGCGCGCCGCGATCGCCCCGCTCTGCGCGGCTCTGCAGTTTCGACTTGCGCGAGGACACGACCGCGAGCTCGGTCATGGCGAAAAGGCCGTTCAGCACCACGAGCAGCAGTACGACGGCGATGGAGGCGGCTAACATCTAGGAGGGGCGGGCCCAAGACGCGGCGCATCTGGCGGCAGCCGCAGACGAATGTTACGTCACGAGCGCCCCGCGCGCCAGCGTCATGGCCGCACGGGCCCCAGAATGTTCCGGGATGACCTGATCTTGAGCGACGCCGCCACGTCGACCATCGCCCTCGACCCGGGCCTCAACCCCCAGCGCCTGCAGCCGGTGTTCAAGCAGTTCGGCCGCCTGCACGTCCCTGGCGTCTTCATCCCGGCCGCGGCCGCCGCCATTGCGGGTGCTTTCGACGAGGCCAGCGGCTGGAAGCGGTCGATCCACCTGGGCCCGGGGCAGGACCTCGACGTCCCGATCGAAAATCTGGAAGCCCTGCCGGCGGAACGCCGCGCCGAGATCGAGGCGCGCATGCGCGCCGGCTCGCGCGACGTGTTCAGCTATCTGTTCGACGCCCTGCGCGTCTCCGACGCCCTCGACCGTAACGAGCCCATGCACCGGGTGCTGCTCGACGCCTGCCGATTCGTGCGCAGCTCCGCCTTTCTCGACTTCGTGCGGGTAGTGACCGGCGACAACCGGCCGATGTGGGCCGACATGATGGCGAGCCGCTATCTCCCGGGCCACTTCCTCACCACCCACGACGACGAACAGGCCGGTCACGACCGGCTCTACGCCTATGTGCTGGGCTTCAGCCCGCAGTGGCGCACGGACTGGGGCGGTTTGCTGATGTTCATCGACCCCGACGGCCATGTTTCCGAAGCCTACACCCCGACCTTCAACAGCCTGAATATCTTCCGGGTGCCCCAGCCGCACGCCGTGTCGCTGGTGGCCCATTTCGCCCAGGCCCCGCGCCACGCCCTGACCGGCTGGCTGCACGGCCGACCGCCGGCGAAGTGCTAGAGGGCGGCGAACGCCGAGACACCGAGAAAGACGCCGATGAACAGGCCGATGCGAAGCGCGCGGAACATGGGGTTACCGAATCCTTAACGGACCTCCGAGGCAGTGCTCCTCGCCGCCGGTTCCGGCAAGGCCGCGCCTCCCGGCGGTTGAGCGGCCGCCTCAACGTGCGCTTTGAAAGGCGAGGGCGGCGTCTCTATATGGGCGGCTCTCCCCGCCCTCCGGACGACCATGGCCCGCATCCTCATCACCTCGGCGCTGCCCTACATCAATGGCATCAAGCACCTGGGGAACCTCGCCGGCTCGATGCTCCCCGCCGATGTCTGGGCCCGGTTCAAGCGCGCCCAGGGCCACGATGTCCTCTACATCTGCGCCACCGACGAGCACGGCACCCCGGCCGAGCTGGCCGCCGCCGCCGCCGGCCAGGACGTGCGCACCTACTGCGACGAGCAGCACGCGATCCAGAAGCGCGCCGGCGACGCCTTCGGTCTGAGCTACGACTGGTTCGGCCGCTCCTCCAGCGACGCCAACCGCCGCCTGACCCAGCATTTCGCCGCCGCGCTGGAGGCCAACGGCTTCATCGAGGAACGGGTCGACCGGATGATCTATTCCGTCGACGACGCCCGCTTCCTGCCGGACCGCTATGTCGAGGGGACCTGCCCGCACTGCGCCTACGAAAAGGCGCGCGGCGACCAGTGCGACAACTGTGGCCGACTGCTGGACCCGACCGACCTGATCAACCCCTACTCGGCAGTCTCCGGCAGCCGCAATCTTGAGGTGCGCGACACCCGGCATCTGTACTTGCTGCAGACGAAGCTGGCCGACCGAATCCGCGCCTGGGTCGACTCGAGGACCGACTGGCAGCCTTTGGCCCGCTCGATCGCCTTCAAGCATCTCGACGAGGGGCTGATCGACCGCGGCATCACCCGCGACCTGAAGTGGGGCGTGCCGGTGGTCGGCCCCGACGGCGGCCCGCGCCCGGGACTGGAGGGCAAGGTCTTCTACGTCTGGTTCGACGCCCCGATCGAGTACATCGCCGCGACCGAGGAGTGGGCGACGGCGACCGGCGGGTCGTGGCGCGACTGGTGGCGCCTCGACGAGGGCGCGGACGACGTCCGCTACGTCCAGTTCATGGGCAAGGACAATGTCGCCTTCCACACCGTCAGCTTCCCGGCGACCCTCCTCGGCTCGGGCGAGCCGTGGAAGACGGTCGACACCCTGAAGGCCTTCAACTGGCTGAACTGGTACGGCGGCAAGTTCTCCACCAGCCAGGGCCGCGGCGTATTCATGGACCAGGCGCTGGAGCTGCTGCCGGCCGACTACTGGCGCTGGTACCTGACCGCCTATGGTCCCGAGCACGCCGACGCGGCCTTCACCTGGGAGACCTTCCAAGGCGCGGTGAACAAGGACCTGGCCGATGTGCTGGGCAATTTCGTCAACCGCATCGTCAAGTTCGCGGAGTCGAAGTTCGACGGCGTCGTGCCCTCCGGCGGGACGCCGGGCCCGGTCGAGGCGAAGCTGGAGGCCGACATGGCCGCGGTGCTCGCCGAGGCCACGGCCCAGTTCGAGGCCATGGAGTTCCGCAAGGGTGCCCAGGCCCTGCGCGCCGCCTGGGTGCTCGGCAACGAGTACCTGCAGGAGGCCGCCCCCTGGACCGCGCTCAGGACCGACCGCGATCGCGCCGCCGTCGGCGTGCGCACCGGCCTGAACCTCGTGGCCCTGTTCGCCCGCCTGGCGGTGCCGGTGCTGCCCTTCACGGCCGGGCGCATCGCCGCCACCGTCGGGGCCAACGACCTGTCCTGGCCGGCGGCGGACACCGGCTGGACCACGGCCCTGCCCGAAGGCCGGCCGGTGCAGGCACCGGAGGTGCTGTTCCGCAAGATCGAGGACGCTCTGGTGACCGAATGGGCCGCCCGCTTCGGCGGGGGCGAGGGGTAACGCCTTCCGCACGCCCGCACGGGGTTGAATCCAGCCCCGTCCGGTTCCATTGAAGCGCCAACCAGAACACCGCTTCAGGAGAGCTCCACCCATGACCGTCCGCGTCGCCATCAACGGCTTTGGCCGCATCGGCCGCCTCGTGCTCCGCTCCATCGTCGAGCATGGCCGCCGCGACATCGAGGTGGTGGCGATCAACGACCTGGGGCCGGTGGCCACCAACGCCCACCTGCTGCGCTATGACTCGGTGCACGGCCGCTTCCCGGGCGCGGTCGAGGCGGGCGACGACTGGATCGACGTGGGCCTCGGCAAGATCCGCGTCACCGCCGAGCGCGACCCGTCGAAGCTGCCGCACAAGGACCTGGGCGTCGACATCGCCTTCGAGTGCACCGGCATCTTCACCGCCAAGGACAAGGCCTCGGCCCACCTGACCGCCGGAGCGAAGCGGGTGCTGGTCTCGGCCCCGGCCGACGGGGCCGACAAGACCATCGTCTACAAGGTCAACCACGACACCCTGACCGCCGACGACATCGTCGTCTCCAACGGCAGCTGCACCACCAACGCCCTGGCCCCGGTGGCCAAGGTGCTGAACGACCTGTTCGGCATCGAGCGCGGCTACATGACGACGATCCACGCCTACACCGGCGACCAGCCGACGCTGGATACGATGCACAAGGACCTGTACCGCGCCCGCGCGGCGGGCCTGTCGATGATCCCGACCTCGACCGGCGCGGCCAAGGCGCTGGGCCTGGTCCTGCCCGAGCTGAAGGGCAAGCTGGACGGCTCGTCGATCCGCGTCCCGACCCCGAACGTCTCGGTCGTCGACCTCAAGGTCGTGGCCGCCCGCGAGGTCTCGGTCGACGAGATCAACGCTGCCCTGCAGGCCGCCGCCGACGGCCCGATGAAGGGCGTGCTGGCCACCACCACCGACCCGGTGGTGTCGATGGATCTGAACCACGTCGCCGCCTCCTCGACCGCGGCCCTGGCCCAGACCCAGGTCGTCGACGGCAAGCTGGCCCGGGTGCTGAGCTGGTACGACAACGAGTGGGGCTTCGCCACGCGGATGAGCGACACGGCGCTGGCGATGGCGAAGTTCCTGTAGGAGCCGATGATCTCCTTCTCCCCTCGTGGGAGAAGGTGTCAGGCGGAGCCTGACGGATGAGGGGGCTGGCCATGCGCGACGTGAAGTCGAACAGCGTCAAACACGACGTTGGGATTGGTCAGCACCGCCTCGTTTCCGAACCGCAGCACGGTGAAACCACGCCTGCGCAGGTCTGCATCGCGCGCCGCATCCTCGGCTTCACGCAGGCGGTGGATGCCGCCGTCAAGCTCGATGACCAGTCGCAGCTCGTAGCAAAAGAAGTCGGCGACCCATGGGCCGATCTGTGTCTGACGTCGAAACTTGTAGCCCTCGAACCCGCGGCCGCGCAGCAGCTTCCACATGGCGCGTTCGGCCGGCGTCATCTTCGCCCTCAGGGTTCGCGCTTTAACCACCGCCCCCTCATCCGTCTCGCTTCGCGAGCCACCTTCTCCCACGAGGGGAGAAGGAACTGACTGGACCTCTGACCATGACCTCCTTCCCCACCCTCGACGACACCGGGCCGATCGCCGGCCAGACTGCCCTTGTGCGGGTCGACTTCAACGTCCCGATGGAGGACGGCCGCGTCACCGACGACACCCGGCTGCGGGTCGCCCTGCCGACCATCCAGCGCCTGCGCGATGCGGGCGCGAAGGTGGCGCTGCTGGCCCACTTCGACCGGCCGAAGGGCAAGGTCGTGCCGGCCATGAGCCTGAAGCCGGTGGTCGATGATCTGGAGCGGCTGCTCGGGGCCCCGGTGCGCTTCGCAGAAGATTGCGTCGGCGAGGCCGCCCGCGCCGTGCTGGATGACCTCGACGCCGGTGGGGTGGCCCTGCTGGAGAACGTCCGGTTCCACCCCGGCGAGGAAGCCAACGATCCGGCCTTCGCCGCGCAGCTGGCGGCGCTGGGCCAGCTCTATGTCAATGACGCCTTCTCGGCGGCGCACCGGGCCCACGCCTCGACGGAAGGGCTGGCGCACCACCTGCCCGCCTTCGCCGGCGAGAGCATGCGGCGCGAGCTCGAGGCGCTGGACAAGGCGCTCGGGACCCCGGTCAAGCCGGTGCTCGGCATCGTCGGCGGCTCCAAGGTCTCGACCAAGCTGGACCTGCTGCAGAACCTGGTGACGAAGCTGGACCGCCTCGCCATCGGCGGCGGCATGGCCAACACCTTCCTGCACGCGCAAGGCGTCGATGTCGGTGCCAGCCTGTGCGAGAAGGACCTTGCCGACACCGCCCGCGACATCATGGCGGCAGCGCGCCGCGCCGACTGCGAGCTGCTGCTGCCGGTCGATGTGGTGGTGGCCAAAGCGGTCAAGCCGGGCATCGAGGCCGGCGTGCGCGCGCTGGACCGCATCGCCGCCGACGACCTGATCCTCGACGCCGGCCCGGAGACGGCCGCCCGGCTGAAGCGGGCCATGGACCTGTCGAAGACCCTGATCTGGAACGGCCCGCTGGGCGTGTTCGAGGTGCCGCCGTTTGACGCCGCCACGGTGGCGGCGGCGCAGCACGCGGCAACCCTGGCCAAGGCCGGCCAGCTGACCGCCGTGGCCGGCGGCGGCGACACGGTCGCGGCGCTGAACCATGCGGGCGTGGTGGACGACATGACCTTCGTCTCCACCGCCGGCGGAGCCTTCCTCGAGTGGATGGAAGGCAAGCCCCTGCCGGGCGTCGACGCCCTGAGGCGGTGAGCCGCCAAGACCTGCAGGAGGCGGGCCGACCGCTCGCCTGCGCGGTTACAATGCGTGACTTCCGGGGCGACCGGCGCTAGACCGGGCTCAACAATAACAACACCTCTCAGGATAGATCAGCATGGCGCGCATCACGCTGCGGCAGCTGCTCGACCATGCCGCCGAGCATGGCTACGGGCTGCCCGCCTACAACATCAACAACATGGAACAGGGCCTCGCCATCATGGAGGCGGCCGACGCGGTCAATGCGCCGGTCATCATCCAGGCCAGCCGCGGGGCGCGCAGCTACGCCAATGATGTGGTGCTGGCCCGCCTGATCGACGCCCTGGTCGAGCTCTACCCGCACATCCCGGTGTGCATGCACCAGGACCACGGCAACGGCCCGGCCACCTGCGCCACCGCCATCCAGCACGGCTTCACCTCGGTGATGATGGACGGCTCGCTGGAGGAGGACGCCAAGACCCCCGCCAGCTACGAGTACAATGTCGACGTCACCCGCCGCGTCACCGAGATGGCCCACAGCTGCGGCGTGTCGGTCGAGGGTGAGCTCGGCGTGCTGGGCAGCCTCGAGACCGGCATGGGCGAGGCCGAGGACGGCCACGGTGCCGAGGGCGTGCTGGATCACTCCCAGCTGCTGACCGACCCGGACCAGGCGGTGGACTTCGTCGAGCGCACCCAGGTCGACGCCCTGGCCATCGCCATGGGCACCAGCCACGGGGCCTACAAGTTCACGCGCCAGCCGGACGGCGAGGTGCTGGCCATGCATGTGATCGAGGAGATCCACCGCCGCCTGCCCAACACCCATCTGGTGATGCACGGCTCCTCCTCGGTGCCGCAGGACCTGCAGGACATCATAAACCAGTACGGCGGCCAGATGCCCCAGACCTGGGGGGTGCCGGTCGAGGAGATCCAGCGCGGCATCAAGCACGGCGTGCGCAAGGTCAACATCGACACCGACAACCGCATGGCCATGACCGGGGCGGTACGAAAGGTGCTGATGGAGAAGCCGCACGAGTTCGACCCGCGCGCCTGGCTGAAGCCGGCCAAGGAGGCCATGCGCAAGGTCTGCCAGCAGCGCTACGTCGAGTTCGGCAGCGAGGGCATGGCTGACCGCATCAAGCCACTGTCCACCGCCCAGATGGCCAGGCGCTACCTTTCGGGCGAGCTGACCCCGAAGACCCGCGCGGCGCTGAAGGCCGCGAGCTGAGCCACTACCATCCCGTCGTCCGCTCTCCTCCCCCATAGCGCAGCGTATGGGGGAGGGGGACCACGCGCAGCGTGGTGGAGGGGGCGAGGCCGGACGCGGCGCTCGCGGCCGCCCCCTCCACCCCTGCGGGGTCCCCCTCCCCCGCGCGCGGGGGAGGAGAGCGCGACCGTCGCCGGTTCATCACACTCCCCGTCGTCCGCGGGCCTGACCCCGGTCGTCATCCTCGGGCTTGACCCGAGGATCGAGGGTGGCGGCCAGCGCCCTGTGTGCCCCGTCCGGGCTGACGGCGGGCCGCTTCAACCCTTCTGCGACCGATCACTCGACCCTCGGGTCAAGCCCGAGGGTGACGGGGTGGGCGGATGTCACCCCCAGTGCATCTGCACCCGGTGGGCGGCGGCCCAGTGGATGGCGCGGATGGCGTCGATGATGGCCGAGGCGGCAGCGCGGGTGCCCAGCTCGCCGCCGAGGTCGGCGGTCACCGCCCCCGCCGCCAGCACGGCGGCGACAGCCGCCTCGATCGACAGGGCCTCGTCCTCCAGCCCCAGCCCGTGGCGCAACAGCAGCGCCGCCGACAGAATGGTGCCGACCGGATTGGCCAGATCCTGACCGGCGATGTCGGGTGCCGAGCCGTGGATCGGCTCGAACAGGCCCGGCCCGCCGGAGCCCAGCGAGGCCGAGGGCAGCAGACCGATCGAGCCGCCCAGCACACTGATCTCGTCCGACAGAATGTCGCCGAACATGTTCTCGGTCAGGATCACGTCGTAGTCGCGCGGCTTGCGGATCAGGTGCATGGCCATGGAGTCGACCAGGGCGTGCTCCAGCTGCACCTGCGGGAACTCCTCGGCGTGGATGCGGGTCACCACCTCGCGCCACAGCCGGCTGGTCTCCATGACATTCGCCTTGTCGACCGAGGTGACCTTGCCGCGCCGGCCCAGGGCCGTGTTGAAGGCGGCGCGCGCCACCCGCTCGATCTCGCCGACCGTGTACTCACACAGGTCCGTGGCCCGGTCGGCGGTGCGGGTCTTCTCGCCGAAATAGACGCCGCCGGTCAGTTCGCGGAAGACGATCAGGTCGACCCCCTCGACGATCTCCTTCTTCAGCGGCGAGCGGTGCGCCAGCACCGGCGAGACCTGAAGCGGCCGCAGGTTGGCGAACAGCCCCATGGCCTTGCGGATGCCCAGCAGCCCCTCCTCCGGCCGGCGCGGCCCGCCGTCCCACTTCGGCCCGCCGACGGCGCCGAGCAGTACCCCGTCCGCGGCGAGGCACGCGGCCGCGGTCTCCGGCGGCAACGGATCGCCGGTGGCGTCGATCGCCGCCCCGCCGATCAGGTGCTCCTCGAAGGTGAAGCGATGGCTGTAGAAGTCAGCGACGGTGGCCAGAACGGCCCGGGCCGCCTCGGTCACCTCGGGGCCGACGCCATCGCCGGGCAGCAGCACGATGTTGAAGGTTCTGGGCGCGCTCATGCGGCGGTCTCCGGTTCGCGGACGGCCTCGAAGGCCGCGATGGCGGGGGCGTGGGATTGCAGCCAGCCGAGGGTGTCGACCCCGTCCAGCAGGCAGCGACGGGCGAAGGGCTCGACCGTGAAGGGAACCGGAGCGGCAGCGTCCCGGCGCAGTTCCTGGGCCTCAAGGTCCAATGTAACCGGCTCATCAGGATGCGCCGCCAGCTGCGCCCAGGTCTCCGCGTCCACCTCGACCGGCAGCAGCCCGTTCTTGAGGGCGTTGGAGGTGAAGATGTCGGCGATCGAGGTCGAGATCACCGCCCGGAAGCCATAGTCCAGCAGGGCCCAGGGCGCGTGCTCGCGCGACGAGCCGCAGGCGAAGTTGTCACCCGCCACCAGGATGCGCCGCTCGGCCGGGTCGATCCGGTTCAGCACCGCCTCCGGCTTCGGCGTTCCGTCCGCCTCGTAGCGCCAGTCGTGGAAGGCGTGAGTCCCCAGCCCCTTGCGGCTGGTCGTGGTCAGAAAGCGCGCCGGGATGATCTGGTCGGTGTCGATATTGGCCTGGGACAGGACCACCGTCTTCGAGCTCAGGGTGCGGAAGGGATCAGGCATCCACGGCCTCCTTCAACAGGGTGGTCGGGTCGGTCAGCACCCCGGCGACAGCGCTGGCCGCGGCGGTGGCCGGGCTGGCGAGGATGGTGCGCGCGCCCTTGCCCTGCCGGCCCTCAAAGTTGCGGTTGGAGGTGGAGACCGCCAGCTGCCCCGGCTGCACGAAGTCGCCGTTCATGGCAATGCACATGGAACAGCCCGGCAGGCGCCACTCGGCCCCGGCCTCGGTGAAGACCCGGTCCAGCCCCTCGGCCTCGGCGTCGCGGCGTACGGCCTCGGAGCCCGGCACCACCAGCATGCGCACGCCCGGCTTGACCTTGCGCCCGCGCAGCACCTCGGCGGCGGCGCGCAGGTCCGGCAGGCGGCCGTTGGTGCAGCTGCCGATGAAGACGACATCGACCGGCTGGTCCGTGGTCGCCCGACCGGCGGTGAAGCCCATATAGGCCAGCGCCTTCTCATCGCTGGCATCGCGCGGCGCGGGGACAGGCGCGCCGATCGGGGCGCCAGCGTCCGGGGTCGTGCCCCAAGTCGCCATCGGCCGGATGGCGAACCCGTCCAGTACGACCTCGCGGTCAAAGGTCGCGCCCGGATCGCTGGCCAGCGACAGCCAGTCGGCGGCCGCCGCCTCGATGTCGTCCGGGGCGTAGCGGCGGCCCTTCAGCCAGGCGACGGTGACCTCGTCCGGGGCGATCATGCCGGCGCGGGCGCCCGCCTCGATCGACATGTTGCAGACGGTCATCCGCCCTTCCATGTCGAGGCTGCGGATGGCCGGGCCGGCGTATTCGATGACATGGCCGGTGCCGCCGCCGAAGCCCAGTTCGGCGATGATAGCCAGAGCCACGTCCTTGCCCGATACGCCCGGCTGCAGCGCGCCCTCGACAGTGACGCGCAAGGTCTTGGGCTTGCGCTGCAGCAGGCACTGGGTGGCCAGCACATGGCCGACCTCCGAGGTGCCGATGCCGAAAGCCAGGGCCCCGAAGGCCCCGTGGGTCGCGGTGTGGCTGTCGCCGCAAACCACCGTCATTCCGGGTTGAGTGAGGCCCAGCTCCGGCCCCATGACATGCACCACGCCGCGGTCCGGGCTGTCCCAGTCGGCCAGCCGCACCCCGTGGCGGGCGCAGTTGGCGGCGAGGGTCTCGACCTGCGCCCGGGCCTCCGGGCTGGCGTAGGGCCGCTCGCCGTCCGGCCCGGCCGGCAGGGTCGGGGTCGAGTGGTCGAGGGTGGCGAAGGTGCGATCCGGCCGCCGCACGGTCAGGCCACGCGACTCGATCTCGGCGAAGGCCTGCGGGCTCGTGACCTCATGCACCAGGTGCAGGTCGATGTAGAGCACCCCCGGGGCGTCGGCCGTTTCCGGCACGACCACGTGCCGGTCCCAGACCTTCTCGAACAGCGTCCTGGGCTTGCTCATGACCTCTCCTCCCCTGCGAAGCGGGGGAGGGGGACCTCGCGCAGCGTGGTGGAGGGGGAGGACGGTGCGCCAGCGGTTGCCCCCTCCACCGCTTCGCGGTCCCCCTCCCCCGTCGGGACGGGGGACGAGATGGCGTTATGCTGCGACATGTTCACGCTCCCCGGCGACCTGGCGGCAGATCGCGCTCAGCTCGGCGTCGTCGATCTCGCCGATCTCGTCGGCGCGCCGCTTGAAGGCGGCGAAGGCCTCGGTCAGGGCCGGGCCGGCCAGGGTCCAGCCCAGAACCTCGGCGCGCTTGGACACGGCGTGCCGCCCCGAGTGCTTGCCCAGCACGAAGAAGCTGCCGGTGAAGCCGACGTCCTGCGGCCGCATGATCTCGTAGGTGCGGGCGTCGGCCAGCATGCCGTGCTGGTGGATGCCGGCCTCGTGGGCGAAGGCGTTGATGCCGACGATGGCCTTGTTGCGCACCACCGGGGTCTCGGTGACCTGGCTCAGCAGCCGGCTGGTGGCGACCAGCTGGGTCGTGTCGACCCCGGTGGTCAGGCCATAGCGGTCCTGACGGGTGCGAAGGGCCATCACCACCTCCTCGGTGGAGGCGTTGCCGGCGCGCTCGCCGATGCCGTTTATGGCACCCTCGACCTGCCGCGCGCCACCTTCGATGGCCGCCAGAGAATTGGCCACGGCCAGCCCGAGGTCGTCATGGCAATGGCACGACAGGATGGCATCCGGCGCATACGGCAGGACCTGCTCGGACAGATAGTGGAACAGCCCCTGGATCTCGGTCGGGGTAGCGTAGCCGACCGTGTCCGGCACGTTGAGCGTGGTCGCCCCGGCCTCGGCCACGGCCAGCAGCACCTCGACCAGGAATTCCGGCTCGGTGCGGATGGCGTCCTCCGGCGAGAATTCGATGTCGTCGAAGTGGGAGCGGGCGTGGGTCACCGCCTCGACCGCAGTACGCACCACCTCGGCTCTGGTCATCTTTAGCTTGGCGCTGCGATGGATCGGGCTTGAGCCGAGGAAGATGTGCAATCGCTTCTCGCGGGCCGGGGCCAGGGCACGGGCGGCGGCGTCGATGTCGCTGGCATTGGCCCGCGACAGGGAGCAGAAAACCGGCCCCTCGACCTCGGAGGCCACGGTACGGACTGCATCCTCATCGCCCGGGGAGGCGGCGGCGAAGCCGGCCTCGATAACGTCGACGCCCAGCGCCGTCAGCTGGCGCGCCATGCGCACCTTGGCCTCGCGGTTCATGGAGAAGCCGGGGGCCTGCTCGCCGTCGCGCAGGGTGGTGTCGAACACGATGATCCGGTTCGGATCATCCTTCAGCAGCTGTCGAACCCGGCTCATACGACTGCCTCCGGCGTGAAGCCGGCCGGCGCGCGACGCACGCCGTACAGACGGTCGATCTGACGGCCCAGGGTGTCGAGGCAGCGGCCGGCGTCACGGCCGCGCACCACCAGCTCGACCCGGCGCTCGGCTCCGGCCTCGCTGACGTTGAGCCCGTCGATGTGGAAACCGCGGCGCTCGACGAGGCCGATCAGTCGCTGCAGGGAGCCGTCGGCCCGGTCGATGTTCAGATTCAGGATGTCGCGCATCTCAGGCGCCCTCCATCATTTCGGCGTTGGACTTGCCCGGCGGCACCAGCGGCCAGACGTTCTCTTTAGGGTCGATGATCACGTGCGCGAGGCAGGGGCCGTCAGCGGCGAGCAGCCGGTCGATCCCGGCCGACACTTCCTCGCGCCGGCTAATTCGGAAGGCTTCGACGCCGAAGGCCTGCGCCACGACGACGAAGTCCGGATTGTCCGACAGGTCGACCTCGGAATAGTTCTGGTCGAAGAACAGGCTCTGCCACTGGCGCACCAGGCCCAGCCCCGAGTTGTCGATCAGCAGCACCTTGACGCCTATGCCGTAGCGGCGGGCGGTGGCCAGCTCCTGGATGTTCATCATGAAGCCGCCGTCGCCGGCGATGACCACCACCTCGGCGTCCGGTTCGGCCAGCTTGGCCCCCAGACCCGCCGGCAGTCCGAAGCCCATGGCTCCGAGTCCGCCCGAGGTCAGGTGCGCCTGCGGCCGCGGCGCGGCGCAGTGCTGGGCCGCCCACATCTGATGCTGGCCGACGTCGCAGGCGGCGATGAAGCGCGCCCCGGCCTTCTCCGACAGCTCCTTCAGCAGCGCCGGCGCATAGACGCCCTCGCCCGGGGCGTCGTAGCGGGCAGCGTGGCGGCGCGACTGGCTGGCGCAGCGAATCATCCACGGCTCGATCGCCAGCGGCCCGGGATCCAGAGCAGCGATGCCGGCCTTCAGGTCGCCGACCACGCCGACCGCCGCCGCGCGCAGCTTGCCGACCTCGGCCGGATCGATGTCAAAGTGGACAACCTCGGCGTGGGGCGCGAACTCGGCCAGCTTGCCGGTGGCCCGGTCGTCGAAGCGCGCCCCGAACACGATCAGCAGGTCCGAGAGCTGGATCGCCTCATTGGCGGCCCGTGTCCCGTGCATGCCCATCATGCCCAGATAACCGGGCGCGCCGGTCGGGATGCAGCCGAGCCCGTTCAGGGTCGACACCGTCGGGATGCCGGTGCGCTCGACGAAAGCGCGCAGTTCGTCCACGGCTCCGGCGATCTTCACCCCGCCGCCGACATAGACCAGCGGACGCTCGGCCTTGCGGATCGCCGCCCCGGCCCGGGCGATGGCGTCCCGGTCGATGCCGGCCGCCGCGTTCGGCCGGGAGAAGGCCGAGGGGCGGTCAGCCGTGCCGACCTGGACGTCCTTGGGCAGGTCGATCAGCACCGGGCCAGGACGGCCGTCGGTGGCGATGAAGAAGGCCTCTTCCACCGCCGCCGGCACGTCGGCCGGATCCCGTACCAGGATCGAGTGCTTCACGATGGGCAGGGTGAGTCCCAGGATATCGATCTCCTGGAAGGCGTCGGTTCCCATCAGCCCCTGGGCGACATTGCCGGTGATGCAGACCATCGGCACAGAGTCCATCATCGCATTGGCGATGCCGGTGATCAGGTTGGTCGCCCCCGGACCGGAGGTCGCCATGCAGACGCCGGGCTTGCCGCTGACACGGGCATAGGCGTCGGCAGCGAAGGCGGCACCCTGCTCGTGGCGCACCAGGATGTGACGCAGGCCCGAGCCGGTCAGGGCATCATAAACAGGCATGATGGCACCGCCGGGATAGCCGAACACCACCTCGACCCCCAGCTGTTCGAGGGTCTGGACGAGCAGGCGCGCGCCCGTGCGGGCGGGGCTGGCCTCGGGGATGTAGGCGGGCGCGGCGGCGCTCATGACGGTACCGGGGCTCTCAGCGGATCAGGCGGCGGCAGGCTTGGCGGCGGGCTGCAGCCAGGCCATGCGTTCGCGCAACGAGGCGCCGATGGCCTCGATCGGATGGTCATGGTCGGCCTTCAGAAGAGCCTCGTAGGCACCCTTGCCGGCCTCGTTCTCGGCGATCCAGTCGCGGGCGAAGGCCCCCGACTGGATGTCGGTCAGCACCTCCTTCATGCGCGCCCGGGTCTCGCCATTGACGACCCGCGGCCCCGACACGACCGCGCCGTACTTGGCGGTCTCGGAGATGAACTCGTGCATCTTGGAGACGCCGCCCTCGTAGAACAGGTCGACGATCAGCTTCAGCTCGTGCAGGCACTCGAAGTAGGCGACCTCGGGCTGGTAACCAGCCTCGACCAGGGTCGAGAAGCCCTGCATCACCAGCTCCTTGGCACCGCCGCACAGCACCGCCTGCTCGCCGAACAGGTCAGTCTCGGTCTCCTCGCGGAAGCTGGTCTCGATCAAGCCGCCGGTGGCACCGCCGATGCCCTTGGCGTAGCCCATGGCCCGGTCGCGGGCCTTGCCGGTGACGTCGCGCTCGACTGCGAACAGGGTCGGCACGCCGCGACCTCGGGCGTACTCGCGGCGGACCAGATCACCCGGCCCCTTGGGCGCGACCAGGATCACGTCGAGGTCGGCGCGCGGCGCGATCCGGCCGTAGTGGATCGAGAAGCCGTGGGCGAACATCAGGGCCGCGCCCTTCTTGGCGTTCGGCGCGATGGTGTCGCGATAGATGTCCGCCTGGGCCATGTCCGGGGTCAGGACAGCGATGATGTCCGCGCCCTTGACCGCCTCGGCGGGCTCGGTGGTGGCCAGGCCGTCGGACTGGGCGTGCGACCAGCCGCGGCCGCCGGCGCGGACGCCGACGATCACGTCATGGCCCGACTCCCTCAGATTCTGGGCGTGGGCCCGGCCCTGGCTGCCGTAGCCGATGATAGCGATGCGCTGGCCGGCGATGGCCCCCGGTCGCACGTCGTCGTTGGTGTAGATCTGCATGGTCAGGCGTCCTCTCGGGCGGTCGTGGTCGCGGCGGGGCGGAAGACCTGCGCCGGCGGGGGATTGGGAATGGTCACGGCACCCTGGGCCGCAGAGGCGACCGTGGCGGCGTACTTGGCGAAAACCCCTGTCGGCGCCGGGCGGGTCACGGGGATGAACCCGGCCCGGCGCCCCGCCAGGTCGGCGGCCACGTCGATGCGCCGGTTGGGCACGTCGAGCGTGATGCGGTCGCCGTCGCGGATCAGGGCGATGGGGCCGCCAACCGCAGCCTCCGGGGAGACGTGGCCGGCGACAAATCCGTAGCTGGCACCGGAGAAGCGCCCGTCGGTGATCAGGGCCACATCCTTGATCCCGCGCCCCTTCAGGGCGGCGGTGACCTGCAGCATCTCGCGCATGCCGGGTCCGCCCTTCGGCCCCTCGTAGCGAATGACGATGACGTCGCCCTCACCGACCTCGCCGGCCTGCACCGCGTGGAAGGCGTCTTCCTCGGAGTCGAACACCGTCGCCGGGCCCTCGAAGCGGGCTATGGCGTGGCCGGTCAGCTTCAGGACGGCGCCGTCGGGTGCCACATCGCCGTACAGCACGGCGAAGGAGCCGCGCGGCGTGACCGGCTGCGCGACGGCGGTCACCACCTGCTGACCGGGGGCAGGCTCGGCCCGCGCCGCCTCGGCAAACAGGCTCTCGCCCGACACCGTCGGGGCGTTGGCGATCAGGCCGGCCTCGGCCAGCCGCTGCGTCACCAGCCGGGTGCCGCCGGCGGCGTGCAGGTGCGAGGCCAGGAACCGTCCGCCGGGCTTCAGATCGCAGATCACCGGCGTCGCCGCGCAGGCCTGGTGGCAGTCCTCGATGCCGAACTCGACGCCGGCCTCGGCGGCGATGGCGGTCAGGTGCAGCACGGCGTTGGTCGAGCCCCCAGAGGCCGAGACGGCGGCGGCGGCGTTCTGTAACGAGCGGCGGGTGATGTACTTGCGGGCGTGGTCGCCGGCGAACACGCGCTCGACCACCAGACGGCCGCAGCGCTCGCCCTCGGCGGTCTTGGCCGGGTCGACCGCCGGCACGTCGTTGGCACCCATCGGCGACAGCCCCATCACCGACAGGGCCATGGCCATCGTATTGGCGGTGAACTGGCCGCCACAGGCTCCGGCTCCCGGGCAGGCGGCCTGTTCGACGGCCTTCAGCCCGGCATCATCGAGAGCTCCGGCACCGTGCGCGCCGATAGCCTCGAACACCTCCTGGATCGAGATCTCCCGCTCGGCCAGACGGCCGGGCAGGATGGTGCCGCCGTAGTAGACCAGCCCCGGAATATCCATACGGGCCAGGGCCATCGCAGCGGCCGGGATGGTCTTGTCGCAGCCGACGATACAGATCACGCCGTCCAGCTGGTGTCCCTCGACCGCCAGCTCGATCGAGTCGGCGATCACCTCGCGGGAGATCAGCGAGGCCTTCATGCCGGGCGAGCCCATCGAGATGCCGTCGGTGACGACGATGGTGTTGAAATCCACCGGATAACCGCCCGCGGCGATGATCCCGGCGCGCACATCCCGGGCCAGCCGGTCCAGGTGCATGTTGCACGGCGTCACCGTGGACCAGGTGTTGACCACCCCGATCATCGGCTTGTCGAAGTCGGCGTCGCTCATGCCGGCGGCGCGCAGATAGCTGCGGGCGGCGGCGCGCGACGGACCCCGCGTGATGGCGTGGCTGCGCCGTTCGGGAACGGCACCGGAAGACGGACTTTCAGGGGAAGACTCTTGCGTCATCGGAGGAGGTCTTGTTCGGGCCAGTCAGGAGGTGAGGGGTGGGTTCGGGTAAGAAAAAACCCGCTGCCGGGGTCCGGAGCGGGTGTGGGGTTCGGTGCTGTTTCGGACCGGTCAGGTCACGAGCATCCGCCCCACACTCGCAAGGAGGGTGAGAAGTACCGAAAGAATAATGACTTGGGCCGAGAGAAGGGGAGACTGGACGCGCGTGATCGCGCCGGCTTTCGCCGTGCTACGGATCACAAACCGGGTCGCGCCAAAGTCCAAGATCAGCTCCTTCTGAACGCCCGCACTAAACCATGCGTCGCGGCACCGCACAAGACCGGGAACAGGTTTTTTGCCCCCGCCTGCGCAATCGTGCACCGCAGGGGTGATTTCGACCCTTTAGACCTCTGCCAGATCACGCAGATCGGCCAGCACGCTCTCGCAGGTGGCGTGACGGCCGGCCCCGCGCCCCCGACAGGTCCAGACCCGGCCGTCGGCCCCGAACACGCGCAGGGCGTTCCGCTCGCCGTGCAGGCCAAGGAACAGCGGATCCTCCACCGGCGCGAGCCGGACCGAGGCGACCAGCGCGCCCTCTTCAAGGCGACAGGCCCCGACCTGGCGCACCCCGGCCGCGACCGGCGGCGCGGCCGCCTCCAGCGCATCCAGCGGCAGGGCTTCAGGCAGGCGCCCGAACGCCTCGTGCGCCAGCAGCCGCACCTTGGCGGCCGAGTCGTGCCCCTCCAGGTCGGCCGAGGGGTCCTCCTCGGCGAAGCCGGCAGCGCGGGCCTCGGCCAGGGCGACCTCAAACGCCGCCCCCTGCCCCAGGCGGTCGAGCATGAAGTTGACCGTGCCATTGAGCACCGCCTCGAAGCCGACCACTTCCCCGGCGGCGCGGGCCTTGCGCAGGGTCTCGATCATCGGCGAGCCGCCGCCCACGGCGGCCGAGTAGGCCAGCCGGCCGCCATGCTGCGCCGCCAGCGCGGCCAACCCTGCCGGATCGACGCTGATCGCCTGTTTGTTGGCGCTGGCCACCGCCAGCCCGGCCTGCAGCGCCTTGCGGATGAGAGCATGGCCCGCGGTGCCGTCCGACAGGGCCTCCAGCACCACCTCGGGGCCCCGCGCCAGCAGGGCGTCGGCGTCGGTCGTCAGCAGCGCCGGATCGACCTCGACATCGCGCGGCCGCGCCGGATCACGCACCAGCACCCCGACCAGCTCGTACCGCGGATCGGCCGACAGGCGGCCCACCAGCCCGCCGCCGACGACGCCGCAACCCGCCACTGCCACCCGTACCGGGCGCGGATCGGCCGGCGCGACCGGCGGGGCGAGCTGCGCCCCGATGCGCGTGCCGCCGCTTGAGCCCGGGGCGGCGACCACCACCTCCAGCCCCCTGGCCTCAGCCAGGTCGAGCGCGTCGAGCTGGATCAGCTTGCCGCCGAGCCGGCGCGCCGTGGCCCAGTCGCAGGCCTCGAAGCGATGCGCCGCCGGGTCGCCGGCATTGGGATCGCGATCGAACAGGCCGTCGACGTCCTTGAGCAGCCGCACATGGTCAAGGCCCAGTTCCGCCGCGATCACCACTGCCGTCAGGTCGGTGCCACCGCGCCCCAACAGCGCCAGCCGCCCGCACGGCCGCACCGCGCCGAAGCCCGGGGCGATCACCACCTCGTGCTGCTGCACCGCCGCCTCCAGCCGGCCGCCCTCGATGCCCATGGGACGCGCATGCTCGGCCGGGCCCACCGCCGCCAGCCCCAGCTCGCGCACCCCCAGCGGCATCACATCCAGCCCGATCCGGTCGCAGGCCAGCGCCAGAAGCGCCGCCGCCTCCTCCTCCCCGAGCAGGACGTGGGCCGGTAGCAGGTCGTTGTCGTGTGCGAGGCCGAGGGCGCGAGCCTCGGCGAGGCGCCGGTCCGTTTCGCCGGCGAGGGCCGAGACCACCGCCACCACCCGGCGTCCGGCGCGGACGTGGCGGTAAACCTCCGAGGCCGCGCGCGGTGCATCGGCGATCGAGCGCAGCACCGAGGAGCCGAACTTCAGCACCACGACCTCCTCCGCGGGCGCAGCGCGGGCGGCGGCGGGGCGGCGGGCCCGGGCAGGGCGGTCGAGGAGGTCGAGGGCGGACATGGCGGGCTCCGGGAGCTGGGGTCTGGCGAGGAAAGAGGACAAAGAAAAACCCCGCCTGGCGGGGCCGGGCGGGGTTTCGGTCTGGGCGCTGGCCGGTCTGGCGCGCGCTAGCCTGTCCCCGCCCGTAAGGGCATGGTGGTGGTGGTGATGGTGATGGTGCCGAGACCGCCGTCTGGACCGCGCAGGCTGTCGCGCACCGCCGGGAGGGCGATCGTGCGGCCAGTCTGGGTCAAGGCTTGCGCCACGGGACGCTCCGGTCAGGTCTGACCCAACCATGTCGAAGGACCCGCTAGCTTGTCAAGCCGCACGCACGAAATTTGCGTGACATGGGCTCCGGCGGCCTCGCCCGCGCGCGACGCGGAGCTACATGGGGCGAGAAAGGTTGATATTTGCACTTGACCGGTGCCGCGTCCGCGAACAATCTACTTGCAGCTCATCAAGACCGGCTGAGGGATAGGCCCTTTGACGCCGGGGCAACCATCGGGTTCCGCCCGAACGGTGCCAACTCCTGCGGAGGCCCCCGGGCCTTCCGAGAGATGGGTGGAGGCGTCGGTCAGGCGATGTCTCCACGGGTCTGTCGCCGCTTGAGCCTTGCCGGGCCGAGACGAAGCGGACGACCGATGACCCTAGCTGTTGCCCCTGACCTTCACCCTCCTGCCGACCCGCTCTGTCGGCCCTCCGGCGCGGCCCGTCTTGGTGCGCGCGACGTGGCGGTGCCCATTCCCGTCGACTTCCGGCTGGAGTCCGGCGAATGCCTGCCGCAGCGCAGCCTGCTGGCTCGCCTGCACGGCCCGGCCGGGGCACCGGTCGTGGCGGTGGCCGGCGGTATCTCGTCCGGCCGGTTCGTGCACCGCACCGAGACCAATGGGCTGGGCTGGTGGTCCGGCGCGGTGGGCCCGCGCGCGCCGATCGACCTCCACCGCCTGCGGGTGCTGGCCTTCGACTTCGCCCCGGGTGCCGAGGGTCTGGCCCGGCCGGTGACCATCACCACCCGTGATCAGGCCAGGCTTCTGGCCCTGGCGCTGGACCATCTCGACATCCCCCGGCTCGCCGCCTTCGTGGGCTGCTCCTACGGCGGCATGATCGCCTTGGCCTTTGGCACCCTGTTTCCGGGACGGGTCGGGCAGCTGCTGGTCGTCTCGGCGGCGCACCGGGCCCATCCCCTGGCCGTCGCCTGGCGCGGCGTGCAGCGCCGTATCCTCGAGCTGGCCGAGGCGGCCGGCCGCCCGGAGGACGGCGTCGCTCTCGCGCGCCAGTTGGCCATGACCACCTATCGCACCCCGGACGAGTTTGACGCCCGCTTCGATGCCGCCGCGCCGGACCGCGCCGGTGAGGCCTATGCGGTGTGCGACTACCTGATCTCGCGCGGCCACGCCTACCGTCACCATACCACCCCGGCGCGCTGGATCAGCCTGTCGGACTCGATCGACCGGCACCGGCTCGAGCCCGAGGCGGTAGCCGTGCCGGTCACCCTCGTCGGCTTCACCTCGGACCGGCTGACGCCGATCGAGGACCTCCGCGAACTGGCCGCGCGCCTGCCCCTGCTGTTCCGCTTCGTCGAGGCCCCGTCGCTTTACGGCCACGACGCCTTTCTCAAGGAGGACGCCCTGGTCGGCGACATCCTCCGCACCGCCCTCAGGGAGATCACCCGATGAGCCGCCCCGAAACGCCTGCGCCCGACCTTCGCACCGTCGCCGCCCGCACCGGCGTCGACCGCGACCCGGCCCACGGCGCGGTCATGCCGCCGCTCTACCTGTCGTCCAACTACGCCTTCGCCGGGTTCGAGCAGAAACGCCGCTACGACTACACCCGCTCGGGCAATCCCACGCGCGACGTGCTGGCCGAGACCCTCGCCGGGCTTGAGGGCGGGGCCGGCTGTGTGGTGACCGCGACCGGCATGGCGGCCATCGACCTGGCCCTGACGCCGCTGGAGCCCGGTGACCTGCTGGTGGCCCCGCACGACCTTTACGGCGGCACGCACCGGCTGCTCTGCGCCCGCGCGCGCAAGGGCCACTTCCGCGTCGTCTTCGTCGACCAGAACGACGAGGCGGCGCTCGCCGAGGCGCTGGCGCAAGAGCCGAAGCTGGTTTTCGTCGAGACTCCGTCGAACCCGCTGCTGCGCCTCGTCGACGTGGGCCACGTCTGTCGCCTCGCCCATGAGGCGGGGGCGAAGGTGGTGGCCGACAATACCTTCCTGTCGCCGGCGCTGCAGCGCCCGCTGGCCCTGGGTGCCGATGTGGTGGTGCACTCGACCACCAAGTTCATCAACGGCCACTCCGACGTGGTCGGCGGGGCCGTGATCGCCGCAGATCCAGCCGACCACGAGCAGCTGGCCTGGTGGGCCAACTGCCTCGGGATCACCGGCTCGCCCTTCGACGCCTACATGACCCTGCGCGGGGTACGCACCCTGTTCCCCCGGCTGGCGCAGCAGCAGGCCACGGCCCAGACCCTGGCCGAGACCCTCGCGGCCCATCCGGCGGTCAAGGCGGTCCACTATCCGGGTCTGCCCGACCATCCCGGCCATGCGCTGGCGCAGCGCCAGCAGACCGGCTTCGGGGCCATGCTCAGCGTCGAGCTGCACGGCGGCACCGCCGCCGTACGCGCCCTCGTCGAGGCAGTCGAGGTCTTCACCCTGGCGGAATCTCTCGGCGGGGTGGAGAGCCTCGTGGCCCATCCGGCCACCATGACCCATGCGGCCATGACCCCGGAGGCGCGTCAGGCCGCCGGCATCACCGACGGTCTGCTGCGCCTGTCGGTCGGGCTGGAGGCACCGCAGGACCTGCTGGCCGACCTGTCGAACGGTCTGGCCGCCGCCGCCCAGGCCCGGCTCGCCGCCGTGGCCTGAGCCCGGCGGGTCAGCCCATCAGCGCCTCGGCGCGGGCGGCGAGGCCGAAGGCCCCCTCCTCGCGCGCCAGGGCGGCGGCCTCGGTCAGGGCCACCCGCGGCAGGCGCGAGGGCCGGCCCAGCAGCCGCCCGCGCGCCGCGGCGACATGGCCCAGTGCGATCTGGTCGGCGACCCAGTCGAACGCTCGCGGCGGCTCGGCCACCCCGGCGGCGCGCGCCCCCAGCCGCCGGCGAAGTGAGGCCTCGATCCGCTCCAGTGCTCCGAGATCGCCGGCCTTCTCGGCGGTCAGGGCCTCCTGCTCCAGGCGCCGTTCGCGCAGGGCGGCGGCGAGGATCGAGGCGTCCGGCGACAGCAGCCGCTCCACCGCCTTGAGGTGCGCCAGCGACGGCGGCCGCTCCAGATCGCCCCGGGCCACCAGCACGGCGGCCCAGTCGAGCGGGCTGTGATCGGCGGTGAACAGGTCGGTGGCGGCCTCGACCATCGCGGCCGCCTGGCGGGTGGCGTCGCGGTGTCCGGCCAGGCGCGCCAGGGCCCCCAGCCCGGCCCCGCACAGGGCCAACCCACGCGCCCGGGTCAGCGGCCGTCGTTCCGGCTCGGCCGCCTCGACCAGCCCGCGCAGATCGCGCCCGGCCTGGTTCAGCAGGCGTGCGTCGCGGTCCGCGAGGCCGGCCTCCAGCAGGGCTCCGGCCCGCTCCAGCGCCAGCTCGTCCAGCCAGGGCATCGGCAGCCCGGCCGCCTGCCCCTCGACCTGGGCGGCGTCCGCCAGGGCGAGCGCGTCGCGCCGTGCGGTGGCCTCGGCCGCGAGCATGCCTGCGCGCAGGGCGACCCGGGCGTGCAGGACCGCGGCCTCGGCCTGCAGGGCCTGCGTCGGGGCAGGCTGCAGCTCGTCCAGCAGCCGGCGGGCTGCCTCAAGGGTCTCGGGCCCGCCCGAAAGATCAAAGCGCGCCAGCAGGGTGGCGACCGCGGCGAGCCGGCCGGCGGCTTTCTGGCCCGGTCCGTTGGCCGCCAGCAGCGCATCGGCGACCGCGGCGTCGGCCCGGTCGAGACTGTCCTGACGGCCCCGGCGTCGGCCGTGCTCGCGCCAGACGGCCGCGGTCTTCAGCCAGGCGGCATGGGCCGCGACCGCCCGCAGCGCTTCGCCCGACAGGCGGCGCGCCTCGGCCTCGACGGCGGCGACGGGCATCAGTTCCAGCCAGCCCAGATCCTCGGCCGGGCGGTGCCGGCTGAACAGCCGTCTCAGGTCTCGCCCGAACTCGAACATCCGATCCTCGATACCACGCCTGTCCCGCTTGGGGACGATCAAGGCCGCCCCTGCACGATCCGGGCTAATGCCATCCGCCCATGTCGGGGGTTCGCCCGCCACACGCCGTCAGCTCCCGGTCGATGCCGATTTCGCCCATGCCCTCGATGGCCCCCAAGCCCAGACGACGGGGATCCTCTGCAGGCTCCTATCCCCGCTCCTTCGTCTTCGTGAACCGCACCTTCGGGAAGCGTTCCGCCACATAGCCGGTCTCCCAGCTGGACTTGGCGAGGAAGACCGGGGCCTGGTCGATGTCGGCCGCCATCTGCGGGCGGTACTTGCCGGCGAAGTCCTCAAGGTCGGCCCGCTCGCCCCCTTCGGCAATAGTGATCCAGCGCGCCTCGGCCCAGGGGCTGGGCTCGAACAGCACCTCCAGCCCGTATTCCTCGCCCAGCCGGTCGGCCATGACCTCGAACTGCAGCTGGCCGACGGCGCCGACGATGAAGTCCGAGCCGAGCTCGGGCCGGAACAGCTGGGTCACGCCCTCCTCGGCCAGCCCCTCCAGCGCCTTCTTCAGGTGCTTGGCCTTGAGCGGATCCTTGACCCGCACCCGCTGCAGGATTTCCGGCGCGAAGTTGGGCAGGCCGGCGAAACGCACCAGCCCGCTCTCGGACAGGCTGTCGCCGACGCGCAGCACGCCGTGGTTGGGAATGCCGATGACGTCGCCGGCGAAGGCCTCCTCGGCCAGCTCCCGGTCCGAGGCGAAGAACATGATCGGGGCGTTCACCGACAGCGCCTTGCCGGTGTTCTGCACCTTCAGCTTCATGCCGCGCTTGAAGGCCCCGGAGGCCATGCGGAACATGGCGATGCGGTCGCGGTGGTTGGGGTCCATGTTGGCCTGGACCTTGAACACGAAGCCCGTGACCTCCTCGCGGCCGGGCTCGACCGAAATGGCTTCCGGCACCGGCGCGTTGCGGGTCTCGGGCGGTGCCTCCCTGCGCGCAGGCATGACCTTGGGGGCCGGGGCCCAGTCGCCGATCGCCTGCAGCAGTTGCTCGATGCCGAAGTGGCGCAGGGCCGAGCCCCACAGCACCGGCGTCATGTGCCCCTCGAGGAAGGCCTGGCGGTCGAACAGCTTGTAGCCGGCCTCGACCAGCTCCAGCGCATCGGCCAGATCGGCCTGCTCGGTCCCCTCGAAATACGCCCCGGCCTCGTCCAGCGGCAGGGCCGCCGGATGGTCCGGATCCTCGTCCGACCCTGCCGTCTTGCGGGCATAGGGCTGGAACCGGCCGGTGCCCAGCTCTGCCATGCCCCGAAGACGATTGCCACTCTCGGCCGGCCACCAGATCGGGGCCGGGTCCAGCGCCAGCCGGCTGGCGATCTCGTCCAGCAGGGCCATCGGGTCCTGGGCCTCGCGGTCCAGCTTGTTGATGAAGGTGATGATCGGGATGTCGCGCAGGCGGCACACCTCGAACAGTTTCAGCGTCTGCGGCTCGATGCCCTTGGCCGCGTCCAGCACCATGATGGCGCAGTCAGCGGCGGTCAGGGTGCGGTAGGTGTCCTCCGAGAAGTCCTCGTGCCCCGGCGTGTCCAGCAGGTTGAACATCTTGCCGTCGTGCTCGAAGGTCATGACCGAGGCGGTCACCGAGATGCCGCGCTCCTTCTCGATCTTCATCCAGTCCGAGCGGGCCCGCCGCGCCTCGCCGCGCGCCCGCACCGCCCCGGCCGCGCGGATCGCGCCGCCGGCCAGCAGCAGGTGCTCGGTCAGGGTCGTCTTGCCCGCGTCGGGGTGGGCGATGATGGCGAAGGCCCTGCGGCGCAGGGCCTCCTCGGGGAGGGACAGTCTGGACATGCGGCCCGGGCGATAGCGGCCCGGGCGGGGGAAGTCCAATCGCGCACTGCGGTGGCCGCCCGAACAACAGACTCCCATCGGTCGCGATGCCGCTGACAGGCCGCTCCACCGCGACAGTGAATCAGGCCGCCTCTCGCCTCGGGGGCGGGGTGGCTGGAGTCGGGCTCATCCGGTCGCGTCTTCGCCCGTCGTCTCCTCGCCCTCGCCGGCCGCCGGCGTGGTCAGCGAGGCGTCCAACGCCAGGCCGGCGGCCTGGCGGGCCTCGGCCAGAAGCGCCCGGGCCGCGGCCCTCTGGCTGCTGGCGTGGGGCGCATTGGCCACCGGCCCGAGGATGATCACGGCCGCGCGCGCATCGCCGGTTGCGAGATAGGCCCGCGCCAGCCGCATCCGCACCTCGGCCGACTGGGGCGCGAGCACCCCGGCGACCTCAAGCGTGGACACATCATTGGCGTTGGGATAGCCCGCGCCGCCGCGCCGGCTGTCGTCGAGGGCCAGATAGACCCGCTGGTCCAGCGGATCGAGCTGCATGGCCTCGGCGAGACAGGCGCGCGCCCGGCGCAGGCCGGCGCCTCGATGCTGATCTGCTCGACCACCCTGCCGGGCGGGCCGGGGTCCCCGTAGGCCCACGTCGCCGCCCCACCCGCCGCCGTCCGCGCCGCCATCTCCGCGCTCATGGCCGTCCGCCAGACGGCGGCGACCTCCTCGACGGGCGGCGGCGGCGTCAGGATCAGGGCAAGACGCGGCTCAGACCCGTTCCACGCCGCAGCGAAGGCCTCGCGGATGGCCTCGGGCGTGACGTTGGGAAGCACCTGTTCGTAAAGATCGCGCCGCTGCCAGGGCGAGTCAAAGGTTCCCGGATCGAGGTCATGCAGGGCGAAGATGGAGAGCAAGCCGTCGGCGAGGGTCGACGAGAACCGGTCCTCGGCCTGGGCGACGAAGTTGCTCGCGGACCGCCGGTCGATCTCTATGAGGCGCTGGATTTCCGCAGGTTCCGGCCCGTCCCGCTCGAAGCGCCGCACCTCCGCCAGCGCCGCGCCCAGCGCCCGGCGCCAGTCGCCATCTGCCCCGGGCACGACATTGAGACATACCGCGTCCGCCTCGCGGGCCCATGCAGACTGCGACAGGGATGCGCTGGCGAAAGGCGCCTCAACGCCCTGGCTGAGCAACTGGAAACGCCGGGCGAGGATGCGGGACCAGAAGCTGCGCGTGAGATTGCGTTGCCGCCGTTCCAGTGTGTCCGGACCCTGCAGCCTCCACCCTTGCAGCCGGCAGGCGCCGACCGTGGGGGTCAGGGTCGGTTCGCTGTAGGTGAGCACTTCAAGCGGCCGGTCGAGCGCCAGCGGCGTCGCTACGGCTCTCGCGGCGGGCGGCCCCGCCGGCACCCAGTCGCCAAACACGGCCTGAACCCGGGCTTCCATCTCGTCGAGCGTCAGATCGCCCGCCACGGTGAGCATCGCCAGCTCCGGCCGTTACCAGGCCTGGTGAAACCGGGTCAGCGCGTCGGCATCGATCGTTGCCAGCGTCTCGGGCACGCCGATCGGCGGGCGTGCGCGGCTCCGCGCATCGGGCGTGGCGAAGGCCTGGTAGGCCTCGCGCCAGGTCTTCTGCGGCCCCAGCCCCGCCGTGTATTCCGCCACAACCACGCCGCGCTCTCGCTCCACGGCTTCCGGCGTCAGCAGCAGACCGTCGCCGATGTCGCGCAGCCACGAGAAGGCGAGATCGAGGTGTGCGGGGTCGCTGTCCGGCAGATCCAGCTGATAGGTGGTCGCGAACATCGAGGTCGAGGCGTTCTGATCCCGACCGAAAGCCACCCCGGCCTCGGCGAAGCGCCGCATCAGCTCGCCCTCCGGCAGCCGGCGGGTGCCATTGAACGCCATGTGCTCAAGGAAGTGGGCGATGCCTCGTTCGTCCTCAGCCTCCTCGTAGCTGCCGACATCGAACCGTAGCCGGATCGATACGCCGCCGACCGGCCGGTCATTCGACATCAGGGCATAGCGCAGGCCGTTGGGCAGCTGGCCGGTTCTGACCGCGGGATCGATGCGGATCAGGGCCGAAGGATCGGCCGTCGCCATCCGCGCATGGCCCGGCGAGGACAGCGCGGACGTTACCGCCCAGACCAGAATCAGGATCCAGCGCATCACGCCGCCGCCGCTAACACGCCGTCAGGTTAGTCGAGGCACGCCGCACAGCCAAGGGACGATTTCTGCAACCGGGTTCAATCGGCGACCGATCGGCGGGCAGGCTGACCTCAGGCCGCCATGCGCCCCCAGACGGCGAGGTCGGCGGCGACGGCGTCGAGGCGGCCGCGGGCGGCCCTGGCCTGCAGCTGCGCCATCACCGGCTTCGGCAAGTGGCAGAAGCGCGGCTCGACCAGCTCCGGCGCACAGCCGACCTCGGGTGCCGCGAACATCACCGCGTTCAGCTCCGGCTCGCGATCGTGCAGCAGCCAGGCCAGACGGCGGGCGCACCCTGGATCGGTCCGGTGCAGCAGCGGGTTCTCGGCGAACAGCTCGCAGCCCAGCTCGATGACATAGTCGAGGTCCAGCTTCTCGAAACGGCGCGCGTCCGCGGGCGTGACCGGGCAGGCCTCGTCCAGGTCGAACACGACGTCGTTCAGGAGAAACAGCATGCGGTCATCACCTCGGCCGGGCGTCGTTCGCCCCATGTCGTGACCCTAGCGACACGCGCTTGCGGTTCCGTTCCCGAACGGGGTTAAGCGGAGGTGACCGGGCGAGCGCCCACCTCAGCCCCCCGGTGCCACCGCCTCGGAGAGGAAATGGCGCCCCTCGCGATCCTCGATCTCGACCACCCACAGGTCCGGGTCATAGCCCAGCTGGCGCTGGGCGAAGGCGTCGATCTCGCCCTCTGGACCGGCCTCGACCGGCCGGATCCAAAGGCGCGCCCCGTCCGGTCCGAACGCCTCCGTATAAAGAGTCGCCTGTCGCGTGGCGGTGTCGAACACCTTGACCAGCACCCCGCCCGCGCGCGCGTCGCCGCGCCGCGCGACCGTGGCGAAGGCCCCGCCCAGTTCGGCGCGGCGGATCAGGGCGGCGACCCAGACGTCGGTCGGAAGCAGCAAAGGATTAACCGTGCGCGGAAACGGGGTCTGAAGCTCCCGGCCCTAGGATCGGGATCATGACCATAGGCGTGACCCGACTTCTGGCCAACGCTCTTGTGGCCGCCGGCCTGCTGCTCGTCCCGGGCGCGGCCGCGGCGAGCGAGGCTGCCGCCCTGTTCCGCGAACGTACGGTCGTCCAGGCGTTCGGCCGCCGCTGCGGCCTGTTCGGCGAGGGCGTGGCCACCGCCCTCGGCGCGGCCGCCGCACAGGCTCGCAACGCCGCCCTGCGCGCCGGCATCGACCGCGTTGCCCTCGACGAGGCCGCCCGCGCCGCGACGCAGCAGGCCGCGCGGCTCGCCTGCGCCAGTGCCGATGCCAGGCTGATCAAGGCCCGGGTCGAGCACGCCTTCGACGGCTGGCTGCGTACCCCGCGTCTCGTGCTGCCCGGCGACCGATCCGAGTGGCGCGCCGAGCGCAGCTCGCCGCGCGGCTGGCGCCTGGCCCAGGTGTCGCGCACCGGTGCCTCGCCGGTCGTGTTCGGTCTGCCGGGCTACAGGACCCCGCCGGCGACCGTAGTGGCCTTCGCCGGCGCGCCCCGGCCCTATGCCGCGCGCCTCAGCTTCCGCGACACCGCGCGCGAGCCGCGGCCGGCGCTCGACCCGCGCGCCCGCGGCGTCCGGCGCATGGTCTGGGCGACCGGATCGCGCCCGGCCACGGCCGACCAGCTGCCCGCCGGCTCGCGGGCCGGCGAGGTCTGGACCTTCCCCGCCGAAGCCATGGACCAGCTGGCCGAGCTGGATCCGCGCGAACGCTTCACCGTCGAGTTCCTGTTCCGCGACGACAGCGTGGCGCGCGCCCATTTCGAGGTCGGCGATGTCGCCGCCGGCCGCGCCTTCGTCAGCCTCGGGCCGGCACCGGCGAGTCTGCGCTCCCCGCGGGAAGGCTGACCCGACGCCGGCTGACCGGCCCGGATCGTGCCTGACGGATCGATGGACCGCCGGGACAAGCCCGAGGGTGACGACCATGGGAAATCAAGCGCTATGTCCCTGAGGGTTCAGGAATTCACTACCTCGACCGTGGCCTCGACCAGATCCGCGAGCCGGCGGGCGGCGTCGGGGATGGCCACCAGACGGGCAGCCGCCGCTCGCGCGGCCAGCGCCGCCGGGTCGGCCAGCATCGCCGTCACGACACCCGTCAGTCGCGCCACCGTCAACTCGTCCTCGAGGATCATCTCCGCCGCCCCGGCCGCGACCAGGTGACGGGCGTTGAGGCGCTGATGATCGTCGGTGGCGATTTTCAGCGGCACCAGCACCGAGGGTCGGCCCGCCACGGCCAGCTCGGCGCAGGTCGAGGCCCCGGCGCGGCCGATCACCAGATGGGCTGCGCCCAGCCGCCCGGCCATGTTGCCGAAGAATGGGGCCACCTCGCAGACGATGCCGGCGTCGTTGTAGAGTTTCAGCGCCGTCTCAAGCGTCTCTGGCCGAGACTGCTGCTGCACCTCCAGCCGGTCGCGCAGAGCCGGCGGCAGGGCAGCCAGCGCCTGCGGCACCGTCTCGCTCAGGACCCGGGCACCCTGGCTGCCGCCGGTCACCAGCACCCGGATGCGGTCCGTCGGCGCGACATAGGGCTGGTCGAACAGGGCGGCGATCTCCGCCCGCACCGGGCTGCCGACCAGACGCGGCGTCACCCCGGCGGGTGCCTTCTCCAATGTCGGGAAGGCCGAGGCCACGGCGCGCACCCGCCCGGCCAGCAGCCGGTTGGTGCGCCCCAGCACCGCGTTCTGCTCATGGATCAGGGTCGGCCGCCCCTGGCTCAGCGCCGCCAGCAGCGCCGGCGCGGAAGGATAACCGCCGAAGCCGATCACCACCTCCACACCCAGCCGGGCGAAGGCGCTCCGCGCCTGCAGGACGCCCTTGAGGATCTCCACCCCCGCCTTCAGCAGGCCCAGCGGCCCGCGGCCGGTCGCAGCGTCCAGCGCCAGCCGTTCCTCCGCCGGAAAGGCGTGAGCGTAGGTCTCGCCACGCCGGTCGGTGGCCAGCACCACGCGCCAGCCGCGCCCGGTCAGCTCGCGCGCCAGCGCCTCGGCGGGAAACATGTGCCCGCCGGTGCCCCCGGCGGCCAAGACGGCGGTTCTGGTCTGGCCCTGCATCGCTCCCGTCTAGCCAAGCCGCGGCCCGACGTCATCGGGGAAACCATCTTCGGGCCGGGGCTATCGGGCGTGCAGGATGGGGGCCATGCCAACCCTCGTCCTCCTCGCCGGACCGAACGGGCCCGGGAAGACAACCTTCCTCAACCCGTTCCTGCGTGAGCGGGCGCAGGCCTTCCAGTTCGTCAATCCGGGCGAGGTGGCCCGGCGCGTGCCCGACGGCCCGACGCGGGACCTTGCCGCCGGCCGTCTTGTGCCGGAGCGGCTCGAAGCCCTGATGGCCGCGCGGCTCGACGTGATCCCGGAAACCACGCTCGCCAGACGGTCCCATGCGGTACGCATCCGCGACTGGCAGGCCGCCGGCCCCCGGGTCGAGCTGGTCTACATCCGCCTGCCCTCGGTCGAACACTCGATCGCCCACGTCGCGCCGGGTCGCCGAGGGCGGTCAAGGCATCCCCCGAAGAGCGCCTGCGCCGCCGCTTTCCGCTCACCTCGAATACCTTGAGGCCGTCTAAAAGCCGCTCGTGGAAAGCTGGGAGGTCTACCTCGGTGGCGACGGCCCGCCCCTTCCGATAGAGCGCAGCCCGCGATGAACAAGATGTTTCTCGATCATGAGACCATCCTCAAGGCTGGCCGCCGCGCCGCCGAGGTGGCGAAGCACGGGACCCGCGAGGAGAAGTCCGGCCGCTTTCTGCCGCCGCCGGGCTGGGCGGGTCATCTGGTGACCGCCGAACATCCTGCCCCGACGACCCGCCGCCGCAAGCGACGCGACGCGGCCGCCTGACCTCGCAGACGTGACGCCTAAAAGATGCGCCGCCGCTCCAGCGTCTGCCCGGGCTCATAGGCGCCCGGCCGGCGACGCGTCAGGGCCAGGGCGAATCCGATCGTCAGCGACATGGCCAGCATCGACGAGCCGCCATAGCTGAGGAACGGCAGGGTCATGCCCTTGGTCGGGATCAGGTTCAGGTTCACCGCCACATTGATCGCCGCCTGTAGCCCGACGAGGATGAACAGGCCGGCCGCCGCAGTCTGCTCGAACGGGTCGGTCAGGCGCATTGCCGTGCGCAGGCCCTTGAGCACGATGTAGGCGTAAAGGCCGATCAGGATCAGCGACAGCAACAGGCCGAACTCCTCGGCCCCGACCGAATAGATGAAGTCGGTGTGCAGGTCGGGCACGTGGCGCTTCATTACCCCCTCGCCGACCCCGCGGCCGACCAGGCCGCCGGCGCGGATGGCCTCGGAGGCCTTGTCAATCTGCTCCACCCCGTCCGTACTCGGAGCGATGAACTTGGCCACGCGGACCCGAACGTGATCGAAAATCACGTAGAGTGCGGCCATACCGCCCAGCGCGAGACTCATCAGCACCGCCATCCACTTGAACGGCACCCCGGCCATGAAGAAGACGGCCATGAAGGTGGTGGTAATCAGCAGGGTCTGGCCGATGTCCGGCTGGATCAGTAGCAGGGCCACCGTCACCGCATAGGCGAGGAAGGCGATCGACACGCCCGGCACCCCCTGCCCCTTCTGGCTCTCGGCGAACATCCAGGCGGCAAAGACGATCAGGCCCGGCTTGGCGAACTCCGAAGGCTGCAGGCTGAAAGGGCCGAAGCTGATCCAGCGTGAGGCACCCTTCACCTCATTGCCGATGAACGGCAGCAGCAGCATCACCAGGATGGCGCAAACCAGAGCCAGCACGGCGATGCGGCGCACCCCGCGCGGCGACATCAGCGAGGCGGTCAGCATCACCATCAGCCCCGCGCCGGTGAACACCATCATCCGCCACGCATAATGGAACGGATCGGTGATCGACTGGTCCGCGAGGATCGCCGCCGGGCTGGAGGCGAACGACAGCGCCACGCCCAGACCCATCAGGGCGAGGGTCGCGCCCAGCAGGCCACGATCGACGGTCCAGAACCACTGCGCCAGCGGGCTGGGATCGTTGCGCGAGAACGGCGGGGCATAGCCGGTGCTCATGCAGAGGCTCCCGGTGGAACGGCGCCGAGCGCCAGGGCGGCGGTGCGGAAGGCCTCACCGCGCACCTCGAAGTCCGGGAACTGGTCAAAGCTGGCCGCGGCGGGGCTGAGCAATACCACCTGCGGCCCGCCGACCCCGGCGGCGTCCTGGGCAGCGGCGGCAACGGCCGCGGCCAGGTCGCCGGCAATTGCGTGCGGAGTGTCGCCGAGGGTAGCGGCGAAGTCACCGGCCGCCTCGCCGATCAGATAAGCCCGGGTCACGCGGGGGAAGAGGTCGGTCAGGTCGGCGATGCCGCCAGCCTTGGCCCGCCCGCCGGCGATCCAGAACACCCGGTCGTAGGACGCCAGGGCCTGGCGCGCCGCGTCGGCGTTGGTGGCCTTGGAGTCATTGACGAAGCGGACCTCGCCCAGGATGCCGATGGTCTCCATCCGGTGCGCGAGACCAGGGAAAGTCAGCAGGCCGTTGACCGCGGCTGCCTCGGGCACGCCCAGCGCCCGCGCCGCGGCGAAGGCGAAGGCCGCGTTCTGCGCATTGTGCCGGCCCGGCAGGGAGCGCGCGGGCGAGAGGTCGATGATGTGACCGTCGATGTTCAGGGCCCCGGGGGCGGCGAGAATCTTTCCTTCTCCCCTTGTGGAAGAAGGAGCGGTCGCCACGCTCACCGCCCGCTCGCCCAGCGCCTCCGCCACGGCCCGCGTCTCCGGTTCGTCCACCCCGACCAGCGCCGTCGCCCCGGGGGCGAGCGCCTGGAACAGTCGGGCCTTGGCCGCAACATAGCCGTCCATCCCGCCGTGCCGGTCGAGGTGGTCCGGAGTGATGTTGGTCAGGATCGCCACATCCGGAGCGAAGCTGGTGGTTAGGTCGAGCTGGTAGCTGGACACCTCCAGAACATAGACCGCGCCCGGCGTCGGCGCGGGCAGGGCCAGCACGCCGATTCCGATATTGCCGCCAACGTGGGTCTTGAGCCCGGCCTGCTTCAGCACCCAGCCGAGCAGGGCCGTGGTCGTCGACTTGCCGTTGGTGCCGGTGATGCCCACGACCTTCGGCCGCGCCCCCTCGGGCAGGGCGACAATGGCACGGGCGAACAGCTCGATGTCGCCGATCACCTCGACCCCGGCGGCCCGGGCCCGGGTCACGCTCCAGTGCGGCACCGGATGGGTCAGGGGCAGGCCGGGCGACAGCACCAGCGCCGCAAAACCGGGCCATTCGGCGCGGGCGAGGTCCTCGACCTCGAACCCCTCGGCCTCGGCCTGCAGTCGGCCGGATACGCCATCGTCCCAGAGCACCGGGATGGCCCCGCCGGCCTTCAGGGCCCGCGCCGCCGCCATGCCCGACCGTCCGAGGCCGAACACCGCCACGCGGCGCCCTGCAAGGCCAGGGACGGGGATCATCGCAGCTTGAGCGTCGACAGCCCGATCAGGGCCAGCATTCCGGCGACGATCCAGAAGCGGATCACCACGGTCGGTTCCGGCCAGCCCATCTTCTCGAAGTGATGGTGGATCGGGGCCATCAGGAAGACCCGCTTGCCTGTGGCCTTGAAGTACCCGACCTGGATCATGACCGAGAGGGCCTCGATGACGAACAAGCCGCCGACGATGCCCAGCACCAGCTCATGCTTGGTGGCCACGGCGATGGCACCGAGGGCACCGCCCAGCGCCAGCGAGCCGGTGTCGCCCATGAAGATCCTCGCCGGCGGGGCGTTGTACCAGAGAAAGCCAGCGCCCGCGCCGATGATGGCACCGCAGAAGACCGCCAGCTCTCCGGCACCCGGCACGTGGTGGACCTGCAGATAGTCGGAGAACAGGAAGTTGCCGACCAGGTAGGAGATCACGCCGAACGCTCCGGCGGCCATCATCACCGGCACCGTCGCCAGGCCGTCGAGCCCGTCGGTCAGGTTCACGGCGTTGGAGAAGCCGACGATCGTGAAGGCGGCGAAAAGCACATAGAACCAGCCGATGTTCAGCAGCACCGCCTTGAAGAACGGGAAGGCGATCGAGGTCTCGAGGTTGGGCGAGGTCGGCGAGGCATACATCCACAGCACGGTCAGGGTCCCGGCGATCACCGCCACCACCGTCTGGGCCGCCAGCTTCTGGCGCGAGGTCAGGCCGGCCGAGGACTGTTTGGTCACCTTGGCGTAGTCGTCGACGAAGCCCAGCACCGCATAGGCCGCGGTCACGAAGGAGACGATCCAGATGTAGGGACTGGTCAGGTCACCCCACAGGAACACCGCCACGGCGATGCCGGCGAGGATCATCAGCCCGCCCATGGTCGGGGTGCCGACCTTGGACAGGTGGCTGACCGGACCGTCCTCGCGGATCGGCTGGCCCTTGCCCTGCTTTACCCGCATCCACGCGATGAAGCGGCTGCCCATGGCCACCGCCACAATCAGCGCCGTCGCTGTCGCCAGCCCGACCCGCACCGTCTGGTACTGGATCAGGTTCAGCAGCGGATAATCCTGCGCGACATCCGCAAAGTAGAGATACAGCAGATAGAACATCGGCCCCTCAGCCCTCCGACAGGTCCAGCCGCCGCTCAAGGTCCGCCAGGGCGGCGGCGACCAGCGAGGCCCTTGATCCGTTCGATCCCTTGACCATGACCAAGTCGCCTGGCTGCACCAGCGTCTCGACCTGCTCGGCCAGCTCCGCCGCCGTGGCGGCCCAGACGCCGCGGCGCTCGGGGCGCAGGGCCTCGTACATGGCGCGCATCTCCGGGCCGGCGGCGTGCACCACATCGAGCCCGGCGGCGTCGATCGCTGCGGCCAGCCCCTGGTGAAGGGCGCGCGACTGGTCGCCCAGCTCCAGCATGTCGCTCAGCACCAGCACCCGGCGGCCGCGCCCGACGTCGCGCGCGGCGAGATTGGTAAAGCCCGCTGCCATCGACAAGGGGTTGGCGTTGTAGCTCTCGTCGATCAGGGTGAAGGCACCGCCGGCAATGCGCACGGTGCGGCTCTGCCCCCGCCCCGACAGCGGCTGGAAGTCCGCCAGCGCCTGCAGGGCCAGCTCGACCGGCACATCGAGGGCGTCCAGCATCAGGATCACCGCCAGGCTGTTTAGCCCCCAGTGGAAGCCCGACTGTCTCAGAGTGAAGACGTGGGTGCGGCCCCAGACCTCCGCGATGAGGCGCGCACCTTCCCCTTCGGCCCGGAAATCGATCAGGCGCGCGTCATGCTCCGCCGCCGATCCGAAAGTGACCACACGCGCCCCAAAGTGCAGCGCCGCCTGGCGCAGCAGCGGCTCCCAGACGATGTCGCCGTTGACCACCGCCACCCCGCCCGGGCCGAGACCGGCGAAGATGGCCGCCTTCTCGCGCGCCACCCCGGCCTCACCGTCGTCGAAGGCCTCGATGTGCACCGGTCCGACCGTGGTGACACAGGCGGCGTGCGGCTGGACCATATGCGACAGGGGCGCGATCTCGCCCGGCGCGTTCATGCCGATCTCGAACACCGCCCGCTCGACGGTCTCGGCCATGCGGGACAGGGTCAGGGGCACGCCGATATGGTTGTTGTAGCTCTTGATGGACGCATGGGCCGGCCCGGCCAGATCCAGCCCGGCCTTTATCGCCTGGGTCACGCCAGTCTTGCCGACCGAGCCGGTCACGGCCCCGCGGCGCACGTGCGGGGCCCGGTCGCGCGCCGCGGCACCAAGGCGCTCCAGCGCCTTCTGGGTGTCATCGACGACGATGCAGGGCCCGCCCTCGACCGGCCGCTCGACCAGCGCCCCGGCGGCGCCGGCGGCGAAGGCACCGGCGGCGAAGTCATGACCGTCGCGCGCGCCCTTCAGCGCCACAAACAGGTCGCCCGGCCGGATTTCCTTCGAATTGTAGCCGACGCCGGAGGCGGCGAAGGTCCCGCCCTCGATGCGGCCCTCGACCGCCTGGGCGATATCCTGGGCCGTCCACAGTGGTGGGGCGCGATCAGCCATGGTCAATCTTCCAGAGCGTTCTTCACTTCGGTGGCATCGTCGAACGGGTGCACGGTCGCCCCGACGATCTGCCCCTGCTCATGCCCTTTTCCGGCGACAACGACCACATCTCCTTCGCGCAACAGGCCGACGGCATGGCGGATGGCCCCTCGGCGGTCGCCGATCTCCAGGGCCTCGGGGCAGCCGGCCCGCACCTCGGCGCGGATGGCCGCCGGGTCCTCGGAGCGCGGATTGTCGTCGGTGACAATCGCGATGTCCGCCAGCCGGGCGGCGATGCCGCCCATCAGCGGGCGTTTGCCGCGGTCGCGGTCGCCGCCGGCCCCGAAGACCACAATCAGCCGACCCTGCGCGTGCGGTCGCAGGGCCTTCAGCACCGTCTCGAGACCGTCCGGGGTGTGGGCGTAGTCGACAAAGGCTTCCCCGCCATGGCGGCTCGCCCCGATGCGCTGCAGGCGGCCCTCGGCCCCCTCGAGATGCGCGAGCGCGGCCAGCACCGCATCCGGTGCCTCGCCGGCGGCGATGCAGAGGCCGGCGGCGACGAGGGCGTTCGAGGCCTGGAAGGCACCCGCCAGCGGCAGCAGAATCTCGCACCGCGCACCGCGCACGTCGAGGGTCAGGCGCTGCCCTTCGGGCGTCGGGGTCCGGTCGATCAGGGTCAGTTCGCGGCCGCGCTCGCCCACCCCGAACACCGACACGCCGGACATGATTCCGGCCGCAGCGAAGGCGGAGTAGGCGTCGCTGTCGGCGTTCAACACCGCCGAGCGGCCGCGCGGCAGCAGGGTGTCGAACAGGCGCAGCTTGGCCGCCCGGTAGCTGGCCATGTCGCCGTGGTAGTCGAGGTGGTCCTGGGTAAGGTTGGTGAATCCGGCGGCGCTCAGGGACACCCCGTCCAGACGGCGCTGGTCGATGCCGTGCGACGAGGCCTCGAGCGCCAGGTGGGTGACCCCGCCCTCGGCGAGGGCCGATAGCAACCGCGCCGCCTCGCCGGCGTCGGGGCTGGTGAGGCCGGGGCCTGTCAGGCTGTGCATGTCGGCCCCGCGCTGCGCGACCACCCCGAGCGTGCCCATGCTGGCGGCGTTGTGGCCCTGACGCGCCCAGATCTGGCGACAGAAGCCGGCCACCGACGTCTTGCCGTTGGTCCCCGTCACGGCCACGCAGACGCGGGGCTGGGCCCCGTAGAAGCCGCGCGCGGCGAGGGCGTAGGCCCGGCGCACATCGAGCGAGGTGACCAGCACCGGGGCCGCCTCGCCCGGGGTGTCCGTCGGGGCGAGGATGGCGGCGGCACCCTGGGCCAGGGCCTGGGGGATGAAGGCCCGACCGTCGGCCTGCTGTCCCGGCAGGGCGGCGAACAGCACGCCGGGCTGGACCTTGCGGCTGTCGGCGGTGACGCCGGTGATGACCGGGTCCGCCGGCACTTCCCGGCGCATCAGATCGGACAGGCGGATGCCGGGCGCGCTCATGGCCGGACCTCCGCCACGGCGCGCGAGGCCGGATCGAAGCGACGCTCGACCTGGACGAACGGCGCGATGCGGTCGGCGATGCGGCCAACCGCCGGCGCGGCGACAATGCCGCCGGTGCGCTGGAGGCTGCGCGGCTCGTCGATGAGCACGAACACCACATAGCGGCGGGCGTCGGCCGGTCCGTCCGCGGGGAACGCGCCGACAAAGACACCGATGCCATGGGCTGGATCGTAGCGACCATTGACAAACTTGTTGGTCGAGCCGGTCTTGCCGCCAACCCGCAGGCCCGGGGCGTCGGCGTGCGTTCCGGACCCACGCAGCACATTGGCGCGCATCAGGTCGCGCATGGTGGCGGAGGTCCGCTCCGAGATGATCCGCCGCCCCTCCACGCCGGCTCCGCCGCGGCGCAGCGACAGGGGCCGGTAGATCCCGCCGTTGACCAGGGCGGCGGTCGCCGCGACCATCTGGGCCGGGGTGATCATTATGGCGTAGCCGAACGACAGCGACGCCAGGGTGTCGTTCGACCAGTTACGGGGCGGCACCGGCGCGGCCGACTCCTTCAATTCTATCGGCGCAGCGCGGAGCAAGCCAAAGCGATCGTAGAAGTCGCGCATCACTTCCGGGCCCATGTCGATGGCCAGGCGCGAGGTGCCGATGTTGGAGGAGTGCAGGAACACCTCCTCCAGCGTCATGATGCGGTTCTGGGCGTGGTGGTCCGTGATGCGGCGGCGCCCGACCATCAGCGGGTCTGAAGCGTCGAACGGGGTGTTCACATCGGCTGCCCCGGTCTCCAGCCCGGCTGCCACGACGAAGCTCTTGAACACCGAGCCCATCTCGTAGTGGGCCGATACGGCCCGGTTCAGGGTCGCGCCCGCCGAGGCCCGGTCCCGGTGCGCCGGGTCGAACGTCGGGTAGCTGGCCATGCCCAACACCTCGCCGGTCTTGGCATCGACCACCATGGCCACCCCGGCCTCGGCATGACTGTCCTCGACCGCCTGACGCAGCTCGGCCTCGACTACGCCCTGGACGCGCAGATCGATCGACAGGGGCACGCTGCCGCCGGAGGCACCGGCTGCGCGCACGGCATCGTCGAAGGCCAGCTCTGCCCCGGCCACGCCGCGACCGCCGGTGTCGGCGAAGCCGATCAGATGCGCCGCCGAGGCACCCAGCGGATAGACGCGGCGGTCCTGCGCCTCGAACGACAGGCCGCCGAGACCGAGGGCATGCAGTTGCCGGCGCTCCGTCGGGGTCAGGCCGGTAGCGACGATCTGGCGGCGATCCCCGTACAGCGCCTCCGCCAGTTGCGCGGCCGGGATGCGCGGCAAGGCACCGCGAATCTCCTGCGCCGCGTGCTCGCGATCCCACACCTCGGCCGGATCGATGTAGGCGGCGTAGTGCGGAAGGTTCGCCGCCAGCAGCAGGCCGTTGCGGTCGGTCAGGTCGCCGCGGGCCAGGACCGCCGCGCCGCCGCTGAAGCGGGGAACCTCGCCGCGGAACAGGGCTGCCCAGGTCGCCCCCGCCGCCAGCAAGGCAAACACGGTACAGAAGAGGAGAAAGACAAGCGAGATGCGCACCCGCGTGTCTTCCTCGGGCCTGGCGTCGGCGCGGGCGCGCTCGAAGGCATGCTCGATCGACCAGATCGAGTGGACCACGCGCCGCCACAGGGGGCCTAGGGCGGGCGCGGCGGCGCGGCGATACAGGTCGAAGCGGGGGTCCTGAACGCTCATCGCGTCACCTCCCCTTCCGGCAGGACCACGACCCGGGCCGGCTCGGCCAGCTCCGGCAGGCGGGCCTCGGGCACTACCTGGTTGGCGTCCGCCGGGACCAGCCCGGCCTGCCGCGACAGGGCCTCGAGGCGCGCCGGGCTCTCCAGCCGGGCCGCCTCGGCGCGCAGAAGGCGCACGCGCGCGTCATTCTCGGCGATCTCGCGCTCCAGAGCCGCGATGCTGGCGCTCTGGCGCGCCGCCGCCGCCTTGGCGACATAGACCGACAGCACCAGCACCGCGACCAGCACCACGCCGATGATCTCGACGATCCGGATGCCGCGCAGCTTGAGGTCGAACACGCGCTTCAGGCCGGAGCCGAGGGCGCTCACGACAGCGCTCATGCGGCCGCCTTCCACGCCGGAGCTCCGGTGCGCACCGCCGCGCGCAGCCGCGCCGAGCGAGCCCTCGGATTGGCCGCCCGTTCCGCCTGGCCGGCCTCGCGCACGCCCCTGAACTGCAGGGTGAAGCTGGGCGGCGGCGGGACCTTGGCCGCGGGGGCATGGCGCGAGGCGCCGGACGTATGGCCGCTGCGCTCCGCCAGGAAGCGCTTGACGATGCGGTCCTCGAGCGAATGGAAGGTCACTACCGCCAGCCGGCCGCCGGGCGCCAGCGCCGCCTCAGCCGCGGCCAGCCCCTCCTCCAGCTCTCCCAGCTCGTCATTGACGGCGATGCGCAGGGCCTGGAACACCCGGGTGGCCGGGTGGATCGGCGCGCCGCGCCGGCCGCCGACCACCGCCTCGATGGTCTCGGCCAGGTCGAGAGTGCGGGTGAAGGGCCGCTCGACGCGACGGCGCAGGATGGCCGAGGCAATACGCCCGGACTGCCGCTCCTCGCCATACTGCTTGAAGATGTGGGCCATGGGCCCGTGATCCCAGCCGTTGACGATTTCGGCGGCGCTCGGCCCCTCGCCGGACATGCGCATGTCCAGCGGCCCGTCGCGGAGGAAGGAGAAGCCACGCTCGGCCTCGTCCAGCTGCATCGACGACACGCCGATGTCGAACACCGCCCCGTCCAGCCGCGGCCGGCCGCTGTCGGCGAAGGCTTTCGCGAGGCCGGAGAAGGGCGTGCGCACCAGCCGGAAACGCTCCGGAAAGTCCGCCGCCAAGGCCGCGGCGTGCAGAGCCACGGTCGGGTCGCGGTCCAGCCCGATGACCTCGGCACCGCGAGCGAGCAGGGCCTGCGAATAGCCACCGGCACCGAAGGTGGCGTCGATGATCAGCTCGCCGGGCGCGGGGGCCAGCGCCTCGATCACCTCGGCCAGCAGGACAGGGGCGTGGGGCGCGTTCATGCGGCACCTCCCGGCGGCGCAGTCAGCACCCTGCGGGCGAGGTCGCGGCTGCCCGGCTTGCGCCCCTGCCAGCGCGCCCGGTCCCAGATCTGGAAGCGCGGCCCCATGCCGGCAATGATCACGTCCTCGCCCAGCCCCGCTTCCTCGCACAGGCTTTCGGGCAGGGTGATGCGGCCGCCGCCGTCATAGGTCAGCTGCCGCTGGCCGGCGTAAAAGGCCTCCTCCAGCGCCGTGCGCGCCTCGCTACCGAACGGCAAGGCCTCGATGCGGGCGACATACTCGGCCATCAGCTTGTCGCCGCCGGCCTCCAGACAATCCGCGGTGATCGAGAGGAAGCAGAACACCCGGGCCTCGGCCCCGTTCTGCGCAGTGCGGTACTCCTGCGGGATCAGCAGGCGGCGTTTGCCATCCAGTTGTTTCTCGTAGGTCGAGAGAAACACGCCCTGCCCCGCCAATGGCCCCCGCGAGCCTGCCCATGTCACCGGACGCCGAACACGCGCCCGTCACCCCCAAATCATGCTTTTGGGATAGCATGGGCTGAACTGGGTCTCAATGGGATTGGTTGACGAGACTTTACCAAACTGCGGAGAGGCGGCCTGTGGAAAACCTTGGGTTGACCAGAACATTAGCAGAACATTTGCAGTAACGAGACGCATCGGCTGGGACAGACGCGGGAAGAAGAGGTGCCAGACGGCCTGTAAGCCGGGTTCTGTTCCCGCCCGGGGGGCGGGTGACGATCATTCCTCTGGACCGCCCATCGCTGGGCGGTTCTCGCGACCTACCCGGGCGTCTCGGGCGGTGAACCCTGCGGACCGGAGTCCGCGCGACGCCCCTATTCGGTCTTGCTCCAGGCGGGGCTTGCCATGCCGGCCGCGTTACCGAAGCCGCGGTGGGCTCTTACCCCACCCTTTCACCCTTCCCGGCCCCGCAGGCCCGGAGGTTTGCTTTCTGTGGCGCTATCCCTCGGGTCACCCCGGGCGGGCGTTACCCGCCGCCTTTTCACCGTGGAGCCCGGACTTTCCTCGACAGGGCGAACCCCGCCGCGACCGCCCGGCCGTCTGGCGCGCCCTAGGTGAGCCTCCGGACACGCCCCGTCAACTCGCCGGTCCCCCGAGAGCGTGCTAGACTGCCGCCATGTCCGAGCCGGGGGCCGAGCGGCCCGTCGACCTTGAGTCCAAAACGCCGGCCCGGCGCGAGGCGCGGCTGGCGTGGGAGCGCGCCCGCCTCGACGAGAAGTTCGACGACATCGCCCACGGCCGGCTCATCTCGGGTCAGGCCGCGCTGGACTGGCTGCGCGCCGAGTTGGAAGCCGCCGAGCGTGGGGCTGCTTCCACGTCAGCCTGACTTGTCAGCAGCGTCTGGGCCTGCTGGCGACCCGCCAGTGGCTGCCACAGGCCGGCAGCGGGACCGGGGCTCGCGCCCGGCTGAAGCGGAACAACGCCGCCGTGGCCGACCTTGGCGTGGCTCCGGTCCGCTGGCCGAGCATCGGATACCGAGGTGTCCGGGAGCGAATAGTGGCGAGCTACGCCCTTCAGTATCACATCGATGAGACAGACCGGATCGTGACGGTGCGCCGCATCTTCGGCCCGTATCAGAACCGCACGGACCCCTAGTTCAGCACCCCGGTGACGCTCTCGGCCGAGGCCAGTTGAAGCAGGCCGACCAGCCGGGCACGGGTCTCCCCGTCGGCGATGCCGTCGACCCGCGACGGCCGCCAGTGGCGCTGGAAGGCGGCCACGGTCAGGCGCATCTCCTCGTCAAAGTCGCCGGACGGGGCCAGCCCGTAGCCCAGCCGGTGCAGGCCCGAGCGCAGCACCAGCACCCCGACCCCGCCGTCGCCGGGCTGCAACAGCCCGCCAAGCGCGGCGATCCGCGCCGGGGCCGGCTCGAACCAAAGGCCGTGACCAGCCTCGGCCAGACGCTTCCACGGAAAGCGCTCCCCGGGGTCCTCCTTGCGCGCCGGGGCGTAGTCGGAGTGGCCGATGATGCGGGCGTCCGGGATGCTCCAGCGGCTGCGGATATCGCCGACCAAGGCCGTCACGGCGACGATCTGCACCTCGGGAAAGTCGCGATAGCCCCACTCATGGCCCGGATTGACGATCTCGATTCCGATCGAGACGGCGTTGAAGTCGGTCTCGCCCTGCCACGCACCCTTGCCGGCGTGCCAGGCGCGCCGCGCCTCGTCGACCAGCCGGAAGATGCGCCCGTCCTCCTCCACCAGATAGTGGGCCGAGACCCTGGCCTTCGGGTCACGCAGCCGGTCGAGGGCCGCCTCGCCACCGGGCATACCTGTATAGTGCAGGACAAGCGCGTCCGGCGGGCCGCGCCGGGCGTCGAAGTTCGGCGACGGGGCCTCGATCAGCTCAAGCGTCACCGGCCTCAGCGACCCTCACGATCCCAGCCGTAGGTGACCCAGGTGTCGCCCACCTTGCGGGCGTCCAGCACCCCTTCGGCGGCGGGGCGGGCCCGCACCGTGCGCCGGGCCCTCAGCGCCCAGCCTGTGAACAGCATGGTGACGCCTGCGACCACCGCCAGCAGGGCCACCGCCGCAGCGGTCAGCAGCGCCAGCACCGCCCCAAGGGTGATGGCCACACCGGTGGCGATGACGCCGAGGAGCCAGGCGAACGGGCGCAGCACCCGCGGGACACCGGCGGTGCCGAGGCGATAGTGGACAAAGCGGTGCCCGGTGCCGGTCATGTCAGCTGCCTCGCAGGGACGGCGCGCCCCTTCCCGCCAGTGTCGGGCTCCGGGCTCGCGCGGTCAATGCGTCGGACGTTCACAGCCCGGTGTGAGATGCGGCGGCTCACCGCAGCGGCTGGTCCGCGAGGACCACGCCGCCCCGGGCGCGCAACTGCTCGGTCCGGGCCCGGGTTATCAGGGCCTGGGCTTCCGGATCGCTCATGATGGTCCCGACCGTGGCCATCGCCCGCGCCCCCTCGGCCGAGACGCCGAAGGCGGCGGACAGGGCCTCGAACGGTGACTTTTCGGCCGGGTACCGGATCAGACGCACCGACGCCGACTCCTCGATCTCGGCGAGGGCGCGGGCCCGGGCGATGGCCTCGTGCAGGCCACCCAGCTCGTCGACCAGGCCCAGCTCGCGGGCCTGGGCCCCGGTCCAGACGCGGCCGCGGGCGATCTCGCGAACGCGGGCCTCGGGCAGGTTGCGACCCGTGGCCACCCGGCTGATGAACTGGTCGTAGGTGCGGTCGATGGAAGTGGCGAAGGCCGTGCGGTCGGTGCCGTCGAAACGGGTCACCGGCGAGAAGGCGTCAGCATACTCGCCGCCCACGGACAGGGCCCGGATATCGACGCCGAACCGGCCCAGCGCCTCGCTGAGCACGAACTTGCCGCCGAACACGCCGATCGAGCCGGTCAGGGTCGAGGGCTGGGCCACGATGGCCGAGGCCTCGGAGCTGATCCAGTAGCCGCCCGAGGCGGCGTAGGCTCCCATGGAGATCACGACCGGCTTGCCTGCGGCCCTGGCGGCGCGGATCGCCGCGAGGATCTGCTCGGAAGCGTCCGGCGAGCCGCCGGGCGAGGACACCCGCACCACGATGGCCTTGACCGCGCGGTTCGCGATGGCCTCGTAGATCGCCTTGGCCATGTCATCGGAATAGATCATGGTCCCGGAACCGAAACCACCGCCGCTGTCGCGGCCGGTGACAATGGTGCCCTCGGCCTGGACGATGGCGATGGCGTCAGCGCCCGAGCCGGTCTGCAGACCGTGGCCGGACACATACTCCCGCAGCGGCACCAGCTTCGCGCCATTGCCGGCGCGGCGGAGGATCTCGGCCTCGGCTTCCTCGACCTGGCCGACCTTGTCTATCAGTTTCAGGGCAGCGGCGCGGTCCGCCGGATAGGGGCCGCCCTCGATCAGCTCGGTCAAGGCGGCCGGGGGCATGCGGCGATCCGAAGCGGCCGCGGCCAGCGCCTGGTCGTACAGCGACCGCATCCACGACAGCATCGCCTCACGATGCGCCGGGGTGAAATCGTTCTCAGTGTAGACGTTGACCGCGTTCTTGTACTCGTAGCGCTGCTCAAAGTCGGCGGTCACGCCATAGCGGCGGAAGGCGTCACCGAGGAAGATCTCGTCGGCCGAGAAGCCGGTGGCCTGGAAGCCGGAGGTCTCCTGCATCCACAGCTCCGAGGCCGCAGCCCCGACCATATAGCTGGACAGCACCGCCCCGACCGGCAGGAAACCCTGACTGTGGGCAATGACCGGCTTGCCGGCGGCCCGGAACCGGCGGATGGCCTGGCGCACCTCGTCGGCCGCGGCCGGGGTCATGCCCATTTCCGGGAGACGGATCAGCACGGCCTTGACGTTGCGGTCGTCCTCGGCGCGGTCCAGGGCGTCGACGACCTCGAGCACCGACAGCTGGGCCCCGCCGAAGCTGGCGAAGGGGTTGGTCGGCGGCTGGTCGGTCAGGCCCTCACGCAGGTCGAGCTCAAGCACCGTCCCCGGGGCCGTCGTCGGGGCCGAGGAGCCCGCAGCAGCCAGCCCGATCAGGGCCACCGGAACCAGGATAACGAACAGGACCAGCCCGGCGAACACCCCCGCCAGCGTGAGGAAGAACTGCTTCATGGCCAAAATGCCGTCCTGTGCCGCTGGCCCGCTGCACGGACCGTACCTGACTTTAGACGTCGACCCGCCTAAATCAAATGAAGGACCTGTAACGCGACGTCCCGCCACGTCCCTGCTGTAACGCCGCACGAACGATCCATGGTCGAAGCCGAAGTCCCTGAATGTGCCGCATCGCGAGACCCCGCCTCGCTCCCGTTCCGCAGACCGCCCATGCCGGTCAGCCTGATGAAGTCCAGGCTGCACCACGCCGTGGCGACCCAGGCCGACCTCGATTGCGAGGGCTCGATCGCCATCGACCGCGACTTGCCGGACCACGCGGACATCCTGCCGCACGCACGGATCGACGTGCTGAACATCACCACCGGCGCGCGCGTCACCATCTGCGCCATCGAGGCCCCGGGCGGCTCCCGCGTGATCGGAGCCAATGGCGCGGCCGCCCGCCTGGTGCAGAAGACCGACCGCGTCATCCTCGTCCTGCGGACGGCTGCCGCAGGCAGAGGCCCGCAACTACAGCCCCGTCGTCGTCCTAGACGACCGCAACGAGATCAAGCGGGCGGCGTAGAGTGCTGCCTATTCCTCCCCCTCGGGGGAGGGCTTCGGTCGCGCGCGCCGCTGCACAGGTTCCGCCGTGATCGCTGTGACCTCGCTGTGCCCGCTTTGAACCCCTGAGCTGCGGCGCGGTCTCTCGCCGCCCGGACAGCCTCACCGCTCCAGATCGTACACTCCGGTGATGTCCACCCGGACCGTCAGCTCGCCGCCCGAGACCGGCGTCGAGGCGTCCATGCTCTCGGCCATGGCCGCCATCCGATACATCGGCATCGGCGGCGGCGGCGCGTAGCCGCCGCCCTCGGTCAGGCTGCGGATGCCGCCCAGCCGGACGCCCAGCGCCTCGGCGTAGAGCGCCGCCTTCGCCTGCAGCGCCCGCACCGCCAGCCGACGCGCCTGATCCTCGGCCGCCGACGGATCCTGCAGGCCGAAGCTGACGCCGTCGATCTGGTTGACCCCGGCGGCGACCACGGCGTCGGCCACCTCGCCGGTGCGGGCGAGGTCGGGCACGATCACCGTCACCCGGTTCGACGCCTGGTAGCCGCGCAGGCGCGGGGCCTCGTTCTGCACATAGTCGTACTGGGCCGACAGGCTGAGCCCGGCGGTCTGGATGTCGCGCTCGGCGATGCCGGCCCGGCGCAGGGCCGCGCTGACCCCGGTCATACGCCGGGCGTTCAGCTGCATGGCCTCCGCCGCGCTGGCCGCCTCGGTCACCACGCCGAAGATCAGGGTGGCCATGTCGGGGGCCAGCTTCACCTCGCCCGCGGCCGACAGGTTCAGCGACGGCGCGGGCTGCACCATCTGCTCCGGCTGCACCTGGGCGAACGCCGGCGCAGGGGCGACTGTGGCGAGCATCGCGGCACCCAGCGCGGCGGCGAGAACGGAACGGGACATGCGGAAGTCTCCTGCCAACAGACACCGGCCTTCGCGCCAGTCGAGAGGCCGAACTTGACCTTGGCCGGCTGAATGAACGCAAGCCTCCCTATGGCAGGTTCCGTTCATCTGCATGACATCGGGCTCACCCCGCGCCGCTTTTCTGCCGCGCCGGTCCCTGCTAGGCCGGGCCTCTCGCGTCTGCGCGGGCCCGTAGCTCAATGGTTAGAGCCGACCGCTCATAACGGTCTGGTTGGGGGTTCGAGTCCCTCCGGGCCTACGCCGCCGCCTCCCCCCGCTTGACCGCACCGTACCAGGCCCATAGCAGGTGGGCGGCAACGCCGCGGTGTGGGCTCCAGGCCTCGGCCCGGACATAGGCCGCCTTCTCGGTCGGCCTGGCCTCCAGCCCGTCCAGCCACGCCATCGCCGCCTGCAGGGCCACGTCGCCGCCGGGAAAGACGTCGACGCGGCCCTCGCAGAACATCAGATAGGTCTCCGCGGTCCAGCGTCCGACGCCCTTGATGGCGGTCAGGGCCTGCACCGCCGCGTCATCGTCCAGGTGAGCGAGCGCATTGAGGTCGATCCGCCCCTCGACCTGGGCGAGGGCGATCTCGCGGCCGTAGCGCGCCTTCTGGCCCGACAGGCCGAAGCTCCTCAACGTCTCCGGCGCGTGCGCCAGCAGCCGCTCGGGCGTCACCTCGCCCAGCCCCGCGCCCACCCGGCGCCAGATCGAGGCCGCGGCGGCGACCGACACCTGCTGCTCCACGATCATGCGGAACAGCCCCTCAAAGCCGCCCGGGCGGAGTCGCCATGCGAAAGGCGGCAGGGCCGCATGAGCGCGCGCCAGCGCCGGATCGGCGGCGGCCAGCGCCTCGCGGGCGGCGTGCAGGGCGTCGGGGGACGGGGCGGACGGCATGGGGCGACTATGCCGGACCCCGCCCGCAAGGGAAGGCAGGCGGGAGGCCGGAGTCCGGAAAGCGCGAGGGACTCCTCCCCCTCCTCCCCCGCATGCGGTGGAGGGGGCGAGGGACAGAACGCGGCGCTTGCCCCGCCACCTCCACCATGCTGCGCATGGTCCCCCTTCCCCATACGCTGCGCTATGGGGGAGGAGATTCCGCTACACTCGCCCCATGTTCGTCACCCGCTTCGCGCCGTCGCCGACCGGCGGCCTGCACAAGGGCCACGCCTTCTCCGCCATGCTGGCCCATGACGCGGCGCGGGCGGCAGGCGGGCGCTTCCTGCTGCGCATCGAGGACACCGACTTCACCCGCTGCCGGACAGAGCATGAGGTCGCCATCCTCGAGGATCTCGCCTGGCTGGGCCTGACCCGGGACGGCCCCGTCCGGCGCCAGTCGCAGCACCGTGCCGACTATGACGCGGCGCTGGCGCAGCTGCGGGAGATGGGCGTGCTCTACCGCTGTTTCCGCACACGCAAGGAGCTGATGGCCCTGGCCGGGGTCGCGCCCCAAGCCGGCGACCCGATCGACGCCCGGGCCTTCGCCGGCGGGCCACCCGATCCGGCGGACGAGGCGGAACGGCTGGCGGCGGGCCAGCCCTTCGCCTGGCGCCTGTCCCTGTCCGCCGCCGCCGCGCACCTCGGTGGCTTCGACCATCTGGACTGGATCGAGGAAGGCGAGGATCCCGGCCGCCACACTGCCCGGCCCGAGGCGCTCGGCGACATGGTGCTGGGCCGCAAGGACATCGGTGCCGGCTATGTCATCGCCTCGGTGATCGACGACGCGGCGCAGGGGGTCAGCCACGTTATCCGCGGCGTCGATCTGGTCGAGACCACCTCGGTCCAGCGCGTGTTGCAGGCGCTGCTGGGTCTGCCGACACCGGTCTACCGCCACCACCGGCTGCTGCTGGCCCCGGACGGCAAGCGCCTGTCCAAGCGCGACAGGGCCGAGACCCTCGCCGCCCTGCGCGACCGCGGCGTTACGCCCGCTGACTTGCGACAGGAGCTGTTCGGGTGAGCTCTACCGCTTGCCCTTCGGGGCCCCGGTGCGGACCCGACCGGAGCGGGAGACCTGACGGGCACCGCCACGAGCACGCTTGCCCAGCACCGCCGAGGTGCCGGCTTTCTTCGAGGCGCTGGCCTTCAACCCCGCCAGCGGCTTGACCCGCACCTTGGGGGCCGGCTGCGGCTTCGGCGCGGCTTCGGCTTTCGCCTGGAGCGCCTTGCCGGGCAGGCCGGGGGCCTTCTCCTCCTTCGGCGCCTTGACCTTCCTGGCCACCGGATAGACCGGCCGTGCCGCCCGAGCGCGGACCAGCCCAGCCTTCTCGCCGCCCTCGGCATAGGGATTGGCCCCGGCCTTGACGGTCAGGCGGATCGGCGTGCCCCACAGGTCGAAGCTCTCGCGTATTCCGTTGACCAGATAGCGCTTGTAGTGATCCGGCATGGCCGCGGCGCGGCTGGCGAACATGACGAAGGTCGGCGGCCGGGCCTTGGTCTGGGCCACATACTTGGGCTTGACTCGCTTGCCGTCGACGGCGGGCGGCGGGTGCCTCTGCACCGCCAGTGCCAGCCAGTCGTTGAGGTCGCGCGTCTTGACCCTGGCCGACCAGGTGTCGTGGGCCTCGATCACCGCCGGCATCAGCCGCTCGACGCCGCGCCCGGAGAAGGCCGACAGGGCCACGAAGGGCGCGCCCTTCAGCTGCGGCAGGGTACGCTCGGCTTCGGCCTTGAGCGCGGTCAGGCGGGCCTGCGGCTCGTCCTCCAGGTCCCACTTGGCGATGGCGTAGACCAGCGCCCGGCCCTCGCGTTCTACCAGATCGGCCAGCTGCAGGTCCTGGGTGTCGAAGGCGTTTTCCCGGTCCATCACGAGGATCACCACCTCGGCGAAGGTAATGGCCCGCAGGGTGTCGGCGACCGACAGCTTCTCCAGCTTCTCCTGCACCCGCGCCTTGCGGCGCAGCCCGGCGGTATCGACCAGGCGGATGGCCCGGCCCTCCCAGGTCCAGTCTACCGAGATGGAGTCGCGGGTGATGCCCGCCTCGGGCCCGGTCAGAAGCCGGTCCTCGCCCAGCAGCCGGTTGATCAGGGTCGACTTGCCGGCATTGGGCCGGCCGATCACGGCGATGCGGATCGGCTTGTCGGCCTCCTCCGCGGCTTCAGCCTCAAGGTCCCCGATGGCGGCGGCAACGGCGGCGTAGAGGTCGGCCATGCCCTCGCCATGCTCGGCCGAGATGGCCACCGGCTCGCCGAAGCCGAGGCTGTGCGCTTCGCCGACGCCGCCGCCGGACTCGCGACTTTCCGACTTGTTGGCCAGCAGCACCACCGGCGTCTCGATCCTGCGCAGCCGGTCGGCAAAGATCCGGTCCAGCGGCGTCACCCCCTCGCGCGCATCGACCATGAACAGGATCAGGTCGGCGTCCTCGATGGCCGCCTCCGTCTGGGCCCGCATGCGCGCCTCGAGGCTCTCGTCGGTGACGTCTTCGTAGCCGGCTGTGTCGATCAGGGTCAGGGCCAGATCACCCAGCTGGCCTTCGGCATAGCGCCGGTCGCGCGTCACCCCCGGGCGATCATCGACCAGCGCCAGCCGCTTGCCGACCAGCCGGTTGAAGAGGGTCGACTTACCCACATTCGGGCGACCGACGATGGCGACCTTGACGGCCATGTCAGTCCAACCCGGATGTCAGCTGATGGCCACCAGCTGACCTGCGTCGGTGACGACGTAGAGACGGCCGTTGTAGGCGATGGGCGGGGCGTGGATCGGATCGCCGAGGCGCAGGGCCGCGACTTCCTGACCGGTCTTGGGATCGAAGGCGACAACGTCGCCGAACGAGTTGCCCAGCACCAGACGGTTGGAGGCGAGAATCGGACCGGTCCACTGCGGGCGCACGGTACGGTCGCCGATGCCGAGGAAGCCGCCCTTCTGGCGCGTCCGGCCCTCGTTCAGGTCGCGGGTCCAGTAGACCTGGCCGGACTCCCGGTTGACCACAGTCAGCTCGCCGGTCTTGGAGACCACATAGACCACGTCGCCGACCGGCAGCGGGGCGTTCACGCCGGCAATCGGCAGCTCCCAGCGGCGCGCGCCGCTGCGCTGGTCCATGGCTGCGATGACGCCCGAGTGGCTGACGGCGAAGACCGTCCCCCGGCTGATCACCGGACGACCGGCGATGTCGCGGATCTCGGACAGGGCGCTGGTCCGGCTGGTGCGCGACAGCACCTCGGACCAGACCGGCTGGCCATTGTTTGCGCGCAGCGCCACGACCTCGCCCGAGGCGAACGGGGCGATGACGGTGTCGGCCAGCACCGCCGGACTCGAGGCGCGCATCAGGCGCGCCGGCTCGGGGATGCCGCGATAGGTCCACACTTGCTGCCCGGTCCGGGCGTCGAAGGCGTAGAGCAGGTTGTCGATGTCGACGACATAGATGCGGCCGCCTGCCACGGTCGGGGCCCCGTGGATCGGCACATCGACCCGCGTCTGCCAGACTTGCGCCCCGGTCGCAGCGTCCAGAGCCGTCACCACCCGGTGGCCCGAGGCCACGAACACGCGGCCACCGCTGACGGCCACGCCGCCGCCGAAACCGCCGTCCTCGCGCCCCTCCGGCCGGATGTCGGTCCGCCAAACGCTGCGGCCCGTCTCGTCGGTGGCCCGCACGCTACGATCCGCGTCGATCGTGTAGATGCGGCCGCCGTCGGCGACCGGCGGGCCCATCAGCTGGCGCGGCCGGGATGAGCCGGCACCGATGCTAGCGCGCCAGGCGACGGTGAAGTTCGGTGCCGCAATGACGTGCTCGACGTTGTTCTCCGCGTTGCGGCCCGGCTGGCCCCAGCTGGAGGCGGCGACCGGCCCGGGCAGGAAGAAGTCGCGGCCGGCGAGCGCCGCCGAGGGTGCAAGCTGCTGCTCGAACTCCAGCACCGACACGCGTTGGCCTTCCGAGGCCGTGGCCGTTGGCTCGTCATCGCCGCCGAGGCCGAACGGCAGGGCGCGGCGGACCGTGCCGCAGGCCGCAAGGCTCAGCGCCACGCCGCAAACCAGGGCGATCTTGAGGGCGCGGTCGGCCGTCAGGGAACGGGACATGATCATGCGATCGGCTCTCGTTGGGTCACGCGACGGAATCACCCGGCAGGCGCCGGGTCGGGAACGGGGGACTCGCCGGCAGCAGGCACCGGAGCCGCGGGCGTCGGCGCCGCCGAGGCGGCCGCGACGATGGCGGGGATGGCCGAGGCCGTGCCCGAGTCAATCGCCTGGATGGCCGCCTGGGCGCGCTGCCGTACACTGTCCGGGACATCCTGCCCCAGCGACAACAGCACGAAGGTCTCGCGCGCGGCCGGCAGCTGGTTGTGCTGCAACCGGGCCAGGGCCAGCGCCTCGCGGGCGTAGGCGGCGTAGGGACGACCGTCGGCGGTCAGCGGCTCCAGCCGCTCCGTCAGGTCCTCGAGCGGGGCCGTGTCGAGCACGAGGAAGGCGGCCTTCAGGGCGGCCATGTCGCGCAGGATCGGATCGCCCGTGGCCTCGGCCGCCTCGTCGAGCAGGGCGAGGGCGTCCTCGGTGCGGTTGGACTGCAGGGCGATGCCCGCGCGCTGGTTCAGCGCCAGGGCGCGATAGGCCCCGCCACGCTCGGCAGCGGTGTTGAAGGCGCTCTCGGCCGCGGCGAGATCGCCCTGCTGCAGCGCCTGCACGCCCCGGTCATAGTCGACCGAGGCCGCTTCGGCCTGGCGGGTGCGCCAGCTGTCCCAGCCCCAATAGCCCAGGGCGGCAATGAGGCAGACCAGTAGAACGGCACCAATCACCGGCCCCCACCGCTTCGCCAGCCGTTGCCAGCGTTCGGAGCGCAGCTCCTCCTCGACCTCTTCGAAGACGTCAGTCACGGATGTCGTCGCCCCTGATACGCTGTCAGCCTGAAAGTCGCGCGACCCTAGTGGCTCGCCCGCCGCCCCGCAACGCGTGCGTTGCGGTCTTCCGCTCGATCAGGCGGTGTTCGTCGAGAAGTAGGTCTCGACTTCGGCAGGAAAACGGCGGGCGCGCACGTCTGAAGCGTACCTGGCGACGGCCCGGTCGATGTCCGCGCGCTGGTTGCCGTAGCGACGGACGAATCTGGGCGTCCAGTCAAACAGGCCCAGCATGTCGGGGGTGACGAGGATCTGCCCGTCGCAGGCGGCCGAGGCACCGATGCCGATGGTCGGGGCGTCGATGGCCTCGGTGATCTCCCGCGCCAGCCCCTCGGCCACCCCCTCGACCACCACGGCAAAGGCCCCGGCGTCCGCCGTGGCCTCGGCCTCGGCCAGCACCCGGAGCCGCTCGGCGTCGGTTCGCCCCTTGGCCTTGAAGGCCCCGTCGGTCAGCACCGCCTGGGGGCGCAGGCCGACATGACCCATCACCGGAATGCCGCGCTGAACGAGGTAGGCGATGGTCTCCGGAACGGTCGGACCGCTTTCCAGCTTCACCGCCTGGGCCCCGGTCTCCTTCATCACCCGGGCACAGTTCTCGTAGGCGATCTCGCGGCCGCCCTCGTAGGATCCGAACGGCATGTCGACCACGACCATGGCCCGCCGTGCGCCACGCATCACTGCCTGGCCGTGCAGGATCATCATGTCGAGGGTGACGCCGACCGTATTGGGCAGGCCATGCACCACCATGCCGACGCTGTCGCCCACCAGCAGCAGGTCGCAGTGCGCGTCCAGCACCTCGGCCGTCGGGGCATCATAGGCGGTAAGACAGACGATCGCCTCGCCCTGGCCGCGGCTCGACTTTCGGGCGCGGATGTCCGGCGCGGCGAGACGGCGGACGGTTTCGGGCTTCTGACTGGACATGGGCGATACTCCTTGACCCCTAGCATAGGCGCTCCGGCCGGGGGGCGTCACCCCGGCCGTGCCGGGGTCACGCTTCCTGCAGCAGCCGCATTGCCGCCACCGCCAGCAGCGAGATGGCCAGGCCGGCGGCGATGAAGACCGAGGCCCCACCGAGGCTGCCGGACATCGCATCGCCAAACACGCCGCCCAGACCGGCCTGCTCCAGCGCCCGGGTCGCCTCGACCCCGGCGCGGCCGGCCACGGCGGTCAGGCCGCCGTCCGGGCCCGCCCCGGCTTGAAGGGTCGCGCTGTTCGGGGCGAAGCGGAGATTGATCACGGCCAGCTCGCGCACGGCCACCAGCCCGCCCAGCGTCCCGGCTGCCGCGAGCACCGCCGCCCGGACCCGGCCGCCGCGCGCCAGCCGCGCCTGCACCTCCGCATGGAACAGCTCAGCGTCGGGCAGCCGCGGCGTCTCGGCGAACAGCCGCTCGATGCCGGGGTCGAACTCGTCAGCGGACATGACGTGCTCCTTGCGGGTGCGGCTCCAGTCGGGCGCGAAGTCGATCCAGACCACGTTTGACATGAGATTTCACCGTGCCCAATGGAAGCCCCAGGGTCGTCGCGATCTCGGCGTGCGTGAGGCCCGCGCCGTGGCACAGGGACACGCACAGCCGCTCCGCCTCCGGCAGGGCCTTCAACGCCTCATCCAGATCCAGTCGGCCGCCGGCGTCGACGCCCCATGCCCCCGGTTCCGGCTCGCCCTCCAGCTCGGCCACATAGCGGGCGTTATGGCGGATGCGCTTGAGGTACAGCCGCGCGGCGATGCGCTTGACCCAGCCGACGAAGGCCCCCTCGCCGCGGAACTCGGCGCAGCGCTCGAAGGCCTGCAGAAAGGCGTCCTGGGCCAGGTCGTCGGCAAGTGCCGGCTGGGCCCCCATGCGGCGCAGGGTGACCCGCACCGCCGAGCCGTGCCGGCGCACCAGCTCGCCGAAGGCGCCGCGGTCGCCGCCGGCCGCCAGGGCGACCAGCTCGACATCATGCAGGGGCGTCAGGGCCCGGGCCATGGCGATCGTCCTCCCCGATCCCGGTCAGTCGCGGTTCGGGTTGAAGAAGCTGAGGACGACGAACGCCAGCCCGATCATGGCCGGGATCGCCGCCACGCCAAGCATCGGATAGAGGGTCTTGTCTTCCTCCATGCCGATCGCATAGCCGAGCAGGGCGATGCCGGCCGCCGCGGCGAGGGTCAGCACTCCCCGGCGCAGGTCCTTCGTCCTTGACGACAGGTTCTGGGCGATGTCCCGGGTCAGGGTCTCGATCACCTCCGGCGGCAGAGGCTGGCCCTTGTCCAGCGCCGTCCGCACGGTCAGCTGCACCTCGCGCCGCTCACGCGCCTTGATCAAACCCGGCCCCACAACGATCGCCACCAGCGATCCGAACACGGCGAAAACAGCAAAGATAACAATGTACTCTTCCATCGTCCCGAACTCCCTTTCCTAAATGATCTTTCGTGATGACCCAGCCTCGCGCCGGGCCCCTTCGACGACAAGAGGCCGTGAGCCGGGTTTGCGGATGCAGGGCGGCGCATGAAACCTTGGTAATGCGGCGGGCCGGCCGGCACCGGACGCGCGGCAGACCTGGCCTGCCCGGTCGACGTTGCGGCGTCGGACAACTGCCGCACCAGGCCGCAAGTGGGGCCGGTTTACAACGAGAACGACTGCCGCTGGGTCGCGTGTCACCGCATCGACCGACAATTACCGTCGCCTTGCCGCGCCGGGGGGCGTGCGGGCCATCGCGCCGCATGCGGCTGATCGGGTGCCACTATCGACCGAGAGCGGCCGCCCAGACGTCGGGTCCGAACCCGATCAGGCGGCGGTCGCCCAGATCGAGGATCGGTCGCTTGATCATGCCCGGCTGGGCCAGCATCAGCGCCACGGCACGGTCGGCATCCAGGCCGGCACGGTCCGCCTCCGGCAGGCTGCGGAAGGTGGTCCCGGCCCGGTTCAGCACCGTCTCCCAGCCCAGCTCACCGACCCACGCGCGCAACTGCACCGGGTCCAGCCCGTCGGCGCGGTGATCATTGAAGCGATGCGCCACGCCCTGCGCCGTCAACCAGGCGCGGGCCTTCTTGACCGTGTCGCAGTTCGGAATGCCGTAGAGGGTGATCATGCCAGGGGGCTCCGGGAGTTCAGGCTGGGGGGGGGACGGGGCAACCTGACGACCTGGCTTGTCTTCGTGCCACGCCGCCCGATGCAGGTGAATTTGATCCTGCCGGCTCAGACTGTGGCTTCCGCTGCCAGCAGCCACCCAACCACCATTCGCTCGAAATCCACATAGGGCGTGTTTTCGGGGTCAAACTCGAGATCGGCGGCCAGGGTTGGCAGGTCGCCCGCGAAAGCCTGATACAGCCGGGCCACCCGATCACCGCTCGGGAGCTGCCGCCTGGAGACGTTGGCCAGCCAGTCGCGCGTTTCCCGCAGCGCCAAAAGCGCATCGCCGTTGTGGGCATGAATGTCCATCCCAGCGAGATCCGAGACGAACTTCTGGTAGCGATAGCGCTCCACATCCAGGATCAGAAGGCGCTTGACGCCTTGCCGCGGCCCTCCGAAGCGTTTCGCGCCAAGAAACAGCCCCAGCTCAAGAGGCATGTTGAAGCGAGGCAGCCCGTGCACACGATCCAGCTCGGTCCTCGACAGGTCGTGGATGCCGAACCGGCATTCCTCGACGAGGCCATACAGCTTCTCGATCCGTGTCTGGCCGCCGTCGTCGAGTTCCATGGCCGATCGCGGGCGAAAGCCGCTGGCATAGATCGCGAACACAATCGCACGGAAAATCGGCTGGTAACTTACGTCGAACGGGCAGTTGATGAACACGTCATCGACCGATGTCGCCCGCCGGGAGACCAAGGACTACCTGTTTCTGCCCTGAACGGCCTTGGCGGCCTTGCTCGCTTCCAGGACCGTGATCGAGCTTCCCTTGGACGCCGGTCTCAGCACAAAACGGCCCGTCGCCGCACTGCGCCCGGCCACCCGTTCGCTGGCCTTGCCGGACTTGCCCGGTGCGGTCTCGCTGGAGGTGCTCATCGACTGGATTGTGCTCCGTCTCAGCCCTGACAGCAAGGGCGCTGCGCTCAGCCGGCCCACCCCTCCACCACCGCCCGCAGCGGGGCCGGCAGCGGCGTCGGGCGTCGGCTGGCACGGTCGACATAGACATGGACGAACAGGCCCTCGGCCGCCGCCTCGGCCTCGTCCTCGCGGAACAGGCCGATCTCGTAGCGCACGCTGCTGTTGCCGACCCGGGCCACGCGCACCCCGGCCGTGACCCGGTCGGGGAAGGCCAGCGAGGCGTGAAAACGGCAGCCGGTCTCGACCACCAGGCCGATCACCGGCCCGGCGAAGATGTCCAGCACCCCTGCCTCGATCAGCAGCCGGTTCACTGCCGTATCGAACAGGGCGTAGCAGGCCACGTTGTTGACGTGGCCGTAGACGTCATTGTCGCCCCAGCGGGTGTCCAGCGTCTCGAATACCCGATAGTCCGTCCGTCGGGCCCGCCCCGGTCTGGCCGCTGTCGTCTCGCTCATCCACGCCTCCGCTGCGCCGCATCTTGGCCGAGGTCGCGTCAGCAGCCTAGGGTGCGGTGATGAAGACCCGCGCCGCCGTCCTGACCGCCTTGGGGGCCAGCCGGCCCTACAGCGAGAGCCGCCCGCTGACCCTCGCCGAGGTCGAGCTCGACCCGCCGGGCCGCGACGAGGTGCGGATCGCCGTGCGCGCCGCCGGCCTGTGCCATTCCGACCTGTCGGTGATCAACGGCGACCGGCCGCGACCTGTCCCCATGGCGCTCGGGCACGAAGCGGCCGGGGTGGTCGAGGCGCTTGGCCCCGGAGTCGAGGATCTCGCCGTGGGCGATCATGTGGTGACCGTCTTCATGCCCTCGTGCGGGACGTGCGCCCCCTGCGCCGAGGGCCGGCCGGCCCTGTGCGAACCGGGCGCCAGGGCCAACGGCACCGGCGAGCTGCTGGCCGGCGGCCGGCGGCTGGCCTGCGACGGCGCGCCCGTGCACCACCACCTCGGCTGCTCGGTCTTCGCTGAACACGCGGTGGTGTCGCGCCGCTCGCTGGTGCGGGTCGATCAGGACCTGCCGTTCGAGCACGCCGCCCTGTTCGGCTGCGCCGTGCTCACCGGCGTCGGGGCGGTGGTCAACACCGCCGCCGTGCGGCCGGGCCAGAGCGTCGTCGTGGTCGGTTTGGGCGGGGTCGGTCTCGGCGCGGTGCTGGGGGCGCTCGCTGCCGGGGCCAGCCCGGTCGTCGCCGTCGACCTGTCGCCGGACAAGCTGGCCCTCGCCCGCACCCTTGGCCCGGTCCAGACCGTCGATGCGGCCGCCCCGGACGCCGTCGAGCAGGTGCGCGCCCTGACCGGCGGCGGGGCCGAGGTGGCGATCGAGATGGCCGGCGCGGCCCGAGCGCTGGAGGCGGCCTGGCGCATGACCCGGCGTGGCGGCCTGACGGTCACAGCCGGCCTGCCGCCCCCCGACGCCGCCCTGCCGGTCAACATCGTCTCGCTGGTGGCCGAGGAGCGCACCCTCAAGGGCAGCTATATCGGGACCTGCGTGCCCTCCCGCGACATCCCCCGCTACATCCGCCTGTTCCGCGAGGGGCGGCTGCCGGTCGACCGGCTGGTCTCGGACGTGATCGGACTGGAGGACCTCAACGCCGCCTTTGACCGCCTCGCCGAGGGCCGGGCCGTGCGCCAGGTGGTGCGGATCGGGGCGGACGGCTAGAGCCCGGACATGCCCTCGCGCCGCGCCCTGCTCGCCACCGCCCTCGCCCTTGGCCCCGCCGCCCTGGCCGGATGTCAGCGCGCGCCGGCTCCGGTTCGCGCCGGCGGGGTTCTGGCCGCAGGCCAGCCGGCGGCCCTGCTGATCTTCACCCTGGCCCCGGAGCGGCTGATCGGCTGGCCGCGCCGGCCGGTGGCCGAAGCGCTGGCCCTGCTCTCGCCCCTCGCCGACCGGCCCGAGGTCGGAGCCCTGGCCTCGGGAGGACGGCCGATCGATCTTGAGGCGGCGGCCGCGCTGGCCCCGACGCTGGCGCTCGACTACGGCGATGTCGACGCCGACAGCCAGGGTCTTGCACGCCGCACCCGCGCCGCGCTGAACCTGCCCTACCAGCTGATCGACGGCCGGCTGGCGCTGAGTCCGGCCGCCTTCCGCGAGGCCGGACGCCGGCTCGGGGTCGAGCTGCTCGGCGAGGCCCGCGCCGCCGACGCAGAACAGCTGCTGGCGGCCCTGCCCCGCACCGGCGGCCCGTCCTTCTACCTCGCCCGCAGCGGCGACGGGCTCGAGACCGCCTTCCCGGGGGCGCTCGCCGTCGAGGCGCTGGAGGCCGGCGGCTGGAGCAACGTCGCTGTCGGCGGAGCCGGGCTGGGGCGCGTCACGGCGGAGCAGCTCGCGGCCTGGGACCCGGAAGTCATTGTCACCCAGGACGCCGTCTTCGCCGCCGCGGCCGCCGACCAGCCGCTCTGGTGCCGCCGCCGCTCGGGCGCACGGCGCCGGATCATTGTGCTCGCGTCGCGGCCGTTCGGCTGGATCGATGGGCCGCCGTCGGTCAACCGTCTGATCGGCCTGGCCTGGCTCGGATCGCGCGATCCGCTCGGCCCGCCCGATCCGGCCCTCGCCGCCAACGTGGCCGGGTTGCATGAGCGCCTCTACCATCGCCGCCCGACGCCGGAGGAGATGCTCGGCCTGCTGCCCCGGGTGCTCGCGTGAGCCGCGCGCTGAAGGCGGTCGTCCCGCTTTTCGCCGCCCTCCTCGCCGTGACAGGGCTGGCGCTGGGTGCCCTCATGCTCGGGCCGCTGCCGACCTCGCCCGCGGCCCTGCTGGCGGCGGCGGCCGGTGCCGGCGACTCCACGGCGCAGCTGGCCCTGTCGCTGCGCCTGCCGGCGGTGCTGACCGCCGTCGTCGTCGGTGCCGGACTGGCGCTCGCCGGTGCCACGCTGCAGGCCCTGTTCCGCAATCCGCTGGCCTCGCCCGACCTGCTCGGCGTTTCTTCGGGAGCCGCCGCCGGGGCCGCCCTCGCCCTGCTGGCCGGCCTCGCCCCCTGGGCGATGCAGGGTGCCGCTTTCCTCGGCGGGATCGCCTCCGGCACCCTGACCCTCGCCGCCGCCGCCGCAGTGCGGAGCGGGGATCCGCGACTGGCCCTTATCCTTTGCGGCGTGGTGGTCGGGGCGCTGGCCGCCGCCCTGCTCGGCCTCGCCTTGCTGGCTGCCGATCCATACACGGAGCTGCCGACCCTGACCTGGTGGCTGCTCGGGGCCTTCTCACGCGCCACCCTCGCCGAGGCGGTCGTCGCCCTCGGCCTGACCTCGGCCGCCGCGGCCGTCCTGCTGACGCTGGGGGCGCGGCTCGACGCCCTGGCGCTCGGCGAGGACCAGGCGCGGGCTCTCGGCCTGCCAGCCCGGACCCTGCGCCTGCTGGCGCTGGCCACTGCGGCCCTCGCCACCTCGGCGGTGGTGTCGATCAGCGGCCTGGTCGGCTGGATCGGCCTGCTGGCCCCACACGCCGCACGGCTGCTGGTCGGCGAGACGGCCGCCCGGCTGCTTCCGATGAGCGCCCTTCTGGGTGCCGCCGTGGCCCTGATCGTCGGCCAGCTGGCCCGCGCCTTCGGCCCGGCCGAGATCCCGGTCGGCCTGCTCACCGCCCTGGTCGGGGCCCCGGCCTTCCTCGCCCTGTTCATCTCCCGCGCGGGGCGACGGCCATGAGCGGCCTGCGCGCCGACATGCGCGCCCATATGCGCGCCCGGGGGCTGGTGGTCGGCCGCGGGGCGTTCCGCCTCGGCCCGCTGGAGCTCGACCTGCCTCCCGGCCGCCGTCTGGCGGTGCTCGGGCCCAACGGGGCCGGCAAGTCCACGCTGCTGCGCACGCTCGCCGGGCTGACGCCCGCCCTCGACGGCACCCTGTCAGCCCCGCGCCCGGCGGCCCTTCTGCCGCCGCCCGGCGAGGTCGAGGCGGCCTTTCCCGTCCGGCATATGGTGGCGCTGGGCCGCATCGGCCGCAGCCCGTTCGCGCCCGGCCCGTCGCGCGCCGACCTGGCGGCGGCGGAGGCGGCGCTGGACCGGCTGGGCGTCGCCGACCTCGCCGACCGGCCGTTCGACCGCCTGTCGTCCGGCCAGCGCCAGCTGGTGCTGATCGCCCGTACCGCTGCGCAGGGCGGGGCGCTGGTACTGGCCGACGAGCCGACCGCGACCCTCGACCCGGTCCACGCCGCCCGGGTCGCCGCGGCGCTCGACGCCCTCGCCGGCGAGGGTGCCCTGGTCGTGATCGCCACCCATGACCTGGCCCTCGCCGCCCGCCAGGACGCGGTGCTGCTGCTGACCGACCCGCCCCGGACGGGTCCGGCGGGGCAGATCCTGACCCCGGCAGCCCTCGCCGCGCTCTACGGTGCCCCCCTCGCCGTCTGCCCCGGCTGCGGCCGGCCGCACGGCTGAAACGAATTTTCATTGCGCGCCGGGGCCGCTTCGGGCCAACGTCCGGGCAACAGATCCGTGTCGACCGGTCGCACCCTCCCGGGCGTGACCGTAACGAGCGAACCCGCGGCCCCTCAGGACCGGCACAGCCGGACGGCCGACGTCATCCCAGGAACCGCAGCACCGCCGGGTCGCCCGGCGCAGGACCTTTCATGACCCAAGCCACCGCCGCACCGCCGCCTCCGATCAAGGGCTCCGGCCTCGCCTTCGCCTATGTGACCACCCTCTTCTTCGCCTGGGGCTTCGCCACCTCGCTGATCGATCCGCTGATCGCGGCGGTGCGCAAGGTGTTCGACCTCAGCTTCGCCGAAGCCACCCTGACCGCCTCGGCCTGGTTCATCGCCTATGCCGTGGTCTCGGTGCCCGCCGCCGCCCTGCTGGGCCGGCTGGGCTACAGCCGGTCGATCATCGCCGCCCTGACGGTGATGGTGGTCGGCTGCCTGCTGGTGCCCGTGGCGACCATCGTCGACTGGTATCCGGGCGTGCTGCTGTCCCTGTTCATCATCGCCTCGGGGGTGACCCTGCTGCAGGTGGCCGCCAACCCGCTGGTCGCCGCCCTGGGCGCGCCGACGACGGCCCACGCGCGCCTCAACTTCTCGCAGTTCTTCAACTCGCTCGGCACCACCCTCGGCCCGTGGCTGGGCTCGACCGTGCTGCTGACCGGCGGGGTATTCGCCGCCGGTGCCGTGGTCACCGCCGCGACCCGGGCGGAGTCGCTGCGCAGCATCGACCTGGCCTTCCTGGGCCTCGGTGCCGTCTTCGCCGTGGTCGCGGTCTTCATCTTCACGGCGCGCAGGAAGATCAACGCGGCCGCCGCGGCCGCCGGCGGCGACGTGGGCATGGCCTCGCCGCTCAAGGCCTTCACCTCGCCCTGGGCCCTGTTCGGCGGCCTCGCCATCTTCGTTTATGTCGGATCGGAGGTGACGATCGGCGGCCTGTTGACCAACTTCCTCGCCAGCCCCTCCATCCTCGGTCTGCCGGAGGCGGACGCCGGGCGCATGGTCAGCCTCTACTGGGGCGGGGCCATGGTCGGCCGTTTCATCGGTGCCCTGCTGATGACCCGGGTCCGCGCCGGAGTACTGCTGACGATCAACACCGCGATCGCCGCCGCCCTGTGTCTGGTGGTCACCCAGACCTCCGGCGAGACGGCAGCTTACGCCGCCATCGGCATCGGCTTCTTCAACTCGATCATGTTCCCGACCATCTTCACCCTGACGCTCGAGCGCTCGGGAGCCCCGGCCTCGGCCACCTCGGGCCTGCTGTGCACCGCCATCGTCGGCGGCGCGGTCCTGCCGATCCTCGGTGGCATGGTGGCCGATGCCTCCGCCACCCTTAACCCGGTCTTCTATGTGCCGCTGGTCGGCTACGCCGTCCTGACCGCGTTCGCCCTGGCCGCCGCCCGCAGCAAGGCCCGGCACGAGGCGGGGGCCCTGGCGGGCGGGCACTGACGTTCCTTCTGCTCCCCCATTAAGGGGGAGGAGATTCACCTACCGGCACATCTCCACACAGGCCCGGGCCAGCACCTCGGCGCTGTCGGCCAGCGGCGCGTCGAGGTCGTTCGGGCCCAGCAGCAGCGGCACCTCGGTGCAGCCGGCGATCACCGTTCCGGCCCCCGCGTCCAGCAGCGCCTGCCCCAGCGCCCGCATCTCCGCCCTTCGATCAGGCCCGACATCTCCGGCCTTGACCGCATAGACCAGCGCCATGAACCGCTCCTGGTCAGCCTCCTTGAGCAGCACCGGCATCAGCCCCGCCGCCGTCAGCGCCGGGGCGTACAGCGCCCGCCCGCCGCCCGTGGCCAGCACCCCGATCGCGGCCGCCCCGGTGGCCTTCGCCGCCGCCGTGGTCGCGGCGATCATGTCGATGAAGGGCAGGCCCGCGGCGCGGATACTGGCCGCCTGGGCGTGGGCGGTGTTGCAGGGCATGGCCAGCACCTCGGCCCCCGCCGCCGCCAGCCGCCTCGCCATGGCCCCCAGCTCCACCTCCGCCTCGCCCGGCCGGGTGTTGCGGTCCGGAACATGCGGGTTCAGGTCCATCAGCACCCGGATATGGTCCGCGTCCCCGGTCGCCGGGGTCAGGGCCTGCAGCCGCGCCAGAAAGGCCACCGTCGCCGCCGGCCCCATACCGCCCAGCACGCCGAGAGTCTTCACGCCAGGGCGCCGGTCAGTTGCGACTGGTAGCCGGCCAGCCCCTGGGCGCCGCCGGTGTGCAGGAACACCACCGTCTCGTCGGCGAAGCGGCCCTGCCGCGACAGGGCGATCAGCCCCTTCATGGCCTTGGCCGAATAGACCGGATCCAGCAGCAGCCCCTCGCTGCGCGCCGCCAGGGTCAGGGCCTCGATGACCTTGTCGTCGATGAAGCCGTAGCCCTCCCCGACATAGTCGCAGTCGGCGACCACCATCTCCGGCGTCACCGCATCTGGACGGCCCAGCAGGGCGGCGGTCTCGCGCGCCAGCTTGAGGACATTCTCCTCCTGCTTCGGCTTCGGGGCGCGCACGCCGATGCCCAGCACCGGGATGTCCGCACCCATCACCGCCAGCCCGGCCACCAGCCCGGCATGGGTGCCGGCGCTGCCGGTGGCGGTGATGATCCGGTCGATCTGCAAGTCCATCTCGTCGGCCTGGGTGACGATCTCCCGGGCGCAGTCGACATAGCCGAGCGCGCCGACGGGATTGGAGCCGCCGCCGGGGATGACATAGGGGTTGCCGCCGCGGGCGCGCACCGCCTCGGCGGTGATCTCCAGCTCGGCGGTCATGTCCGAGCCGCCCGGCACGGTGCGGATCGCGGCCCCGAACAGCCGGTCCAGCAGGACGTTGCCGTTCTCCACATAGTCGGCCGAGGTGAAGCCTGTGCGGTCCTCGAGGATGATCTCGCAGGCCAGCCCATGGGCCGCCGCCGCCGCCGCCGTCTGGCGCACATGGTTGGACTGGGTCGCGCCCTGGGTTACCAGGGTGTCGGCCCCCGCCTCCAGCGCCGCGCCGAGCAGGAACTCCAGCTTGCGCGTCTTGTTGCCGCCGCCGGCCAGGCCGGTGCAATCGTCGCGCTTGATCCAGACATCGACGCGCAGGGCGTCCGACAGGCGCGGCGCAGGCTCCAGCGGGGTCGGCAGATGCGCCAGTCGGACGCGCGGAAAGCGGGCGAGATGCATGGAGAGCCTCCGGTTTCCCTGCGCTTATCCCGTCTGCCCTCGCCGGAGAAGACGCCATTGGGCACAGGCCGGCGGGGCCGGACGGATGCGGCGCCCTTCCTCCCCCGCAGGGGGAGGGGGACCGCCGAAGGCGGTGGAGGGGGGCGATCCGCAACCGCAGCGCTCATCCCCCCTCCGTCTCGCCGCATGGCGGCGAGCCACCTCCCCCTGTGGGGGAGGAATTCCGCGACACGACCGCCCCGCCGCGACCCGCACCCTGTCTCGCCCGCCGCGGGAACCGTCCCGCCCCCCGGGTGTTCTCCCGATGCGCCGCCGACGTCATCCCCCCGTCCCGGCGGCGCGCGAAGCGGCCCGGCGCATATCGCCCCCCCGACAGACCGCCGGGCCGCTTCCCCCTTCTCCCCGCCCCCCCTCGCTTGCGCTTGACCGCCCGCGCCATCCGCGTAGGGTCGACGCGTTCTCCCGGGGGCCGCGTCAGGCGGCTGAGATAGGGTCGCGCCCTGACCGGTCGAACCTGATCCGGGTCATGCCGGCGAAGGGAGTAGACGCAGGGCCGCACGGCAGCCCATCGTCATCCCCGCGACAGCGGGGACCCGGAGTCGGCGCGCCCCCCAACCGGAGGCCGCCATGAACGTCCACGTCGATCCCGCCCAGGACATCCAGAAAACCCCGCTGGCCGAGGCCAAGCAGCGCGTCGCGGACGCCACCGGCTCGGTGCCGACCGGGCCCCGCCCCGGCGGGCGCAAGATCTACGAGGCCGGCGTCCTCTATCCGCACCTGCGCGTGCCGCACCGCGAGATCGCCGTGCACCCCTCGGCGAACGAGCCGCCGGTGGTCACCTATGACGCCTCGGGCCCCTACACCGACCCGGAGGCCCGCATCGACATCGACCGCGGCCTGGCCGAGGTCGTGGGCGTCCAGTGGCGGCTGGACCGCGGCGACGTCGCCGTCGAGACGAACCGGCGCGAGGTCAAGCCGGAGGACAACGGCCATGCCTCGGGCAAGCACCTGGCCCCGGCCTTCGACGACAGCCGCCGCACCGTCTACCGCGGCCTCAACGGCCGGCCGGTGACCCAGCTGGAATACGCCCGCGCCGGGGTCATCACCCCCGAGATGGAATATGTCGCTATCCGCGAGAACCTGGCCCGCGACCGGGCCCGCGAATGGATCCGCGACGGCGACCCGATGGGGGCCGAGATCCCCGACTTCGTCACCCCGGAGTTCGTGCGCGACGAGGTCGCCCGCGGCCGCGCCATCATCCCGGCCAACATCAACCACCGCGAAGTCGAGCCGATGGCCATCGGCCGCAACTTCCTGGTCAAGATCAACGCCAACATCGGCAACTCCGCCGTGCTGGGCGCGGTCGCCGACGAGGTCGACAAGCTGGTCTGGGCCACCCGCTGGGGCGCCGACACGGTCATGGACCTGTCCACCGGGCGCAACATCCACAACATCCGCGACTGGATCATCCGCAACAGCCCGGTGCCGATCGGCACCGTGCCGATCTACCAGGCGCTGGAGAAGGTCGGCGGCGTGGCCGAGGACCTGACCTGGGAAGTGTTCCGCGACACCCTGATCGAACAGGCCGAGCAGGGGGTGGACTATTTCACCATCCACGCCGGCGTACGGCTTCCCTTCGTCCCGCTGACGGCCAAGCGGGTCACCGGCATCGTCTCCCGCGGCGGCTCGATCATGGCCAAGTGGTGCCTGTCGCACCACAAGGAGAACTTCCTCTACGAGCACTTCGCCGAGATCTGCGAGATCATGCGGGCCTATGATGTCAGCTTCAGCCTCGGCGACGGCCTGCGCCCCGGCTCGATCGCCGACGCCAATGACGAGGCCCAGTTCGCCGAGCTGCGCACCCTGGGCGAGCTGACGAAGGTGGCGTGGGATCACGGCTGCCAGGTGATGATCGAGGGCCCCGGCCATGTGCCGATGCACAAGATCAAGGCCAACATGGACGAGCAGCTGAAGCACTGCGGCGAGGCGCCCTTCTACACCCTGGGGCCGCTGACCACCGACGTCGCCCCCGGCTATGACCACATCACATCGGCCATTGGTGCGGCCATGATCGGCTGGTTCGGCACGGCCATGCTCTGCTACGTCACTCCAAAGGAGCATTTGGGCCTGCCCGACCGCCAGGACGTCAAGGACGGGGTCATCGCCTACAAGATCGCCGCCCACGCCGCCGACCTGGCCAAGGGCCACCCCTCGGCCCGCGCCTGGGACGACGCCCTCTCCCGCGCGCGCTTCGAGTTCCGCTGGGAGGACCAGTTCAACCTCGGCCTCGACCCGGAAACCGCCCGCGAATACCACGACGAGACCCTGCCGAAGGAGGCGCACAAGACCGCCCACTTCTGCTCCATGTGCGGCCCCAAGTTCTGCAGCATGAAGATCAGCCAGGACATCCGCCGGGATGCAGCGGCGCAGAATGACGCGGGGGGGAGCCTGGGCGCGGACGAGGCGGAGGCGGAAGCCGGCATGCGCGAGATGGCCGAGAAGTTCCGCGCCGGGGGCGGGGAGATCGAGGTGAAGGTGTGATGTGGTGACAACGGGAAGCGCGACCGCATAGCATCAGTCGCTAACTGGGGATTCGTCGCAATGCCAATGCGTGGCTTTTTCGCCTATCCAGAGGCTTCCCAGCCTGTAATGGAAGCGATCCAGCGCGCAGTCGAGATATCGAAAGCGGAGGGGATAGTTCTTCTGCCGTGGCAGAAGTTGAAGATTTTCGGCTTCAAGATCGACAATTTGATCAGAGACAAGATCGCCGAAGTCGACGTTCTTGCCGCTGACATCACCTATCCTAACCCAAACGTTTTCTACGAGATCGGATATGCCGTCGCGGTAGGGCGTCCGGTCGTGCCAACGGTGAACGTCGGGATCGAGCGTGCCGTCAAGCGCGCGCAGAGGACAGGGCTGTTCGACAACATCGGTTGGCTTGCCTATGAAAATGGTGAAGAGCTGGCTCGCGGGCTCAGGGATTGGCCCAACCACTCTTGGGCGACAAAATACGTCAGCCGCAAGAATCACGCACAGCCGCTGTTCGTGCTCGATACGCTGATAAAGAGCGAGTTTCGCAACACGATATTCAGCACTGTCGATAACGCGAAAGTCGAGTATCGCTCGTTCGACCCAGACCAAGTGCCGCGATTTACAGCGGCTCAAGCGGTGACCGATATATCCTCTTCTGCGGGGGTGATAGTTCCTATCCTGTCGGCAGAGATGGTCGACTGCGAGGACAATAACCTACGCGCCGCTTTCATAATCGGCTTGGCTCACGGATTTGGAATAGAAGTCCTCGCTATCCAGTACGGGAATGGTCCTGCTCCACTAGATTACAGAGACTTTATCACGAACTCGACCTTCAGGAAGGAGACTGAGAGCCACGTCGAAAAGTTCTCAGCCGATGTGCTCGTCTGGAACCAGCGCGCGGCCGCACCGAAGGAGCGACTTTCGGACGGGCTTCTTTCCTCCATCAACCTCGGATCGCCGGTGGCCGAGAACGAAGTGCAAAGCCTTGGTGAGTACTTTGTTCGTACTGCAGAATTCTCGCGCGCCCTAAGGGCAGAAGGCGCGGTGGTTGTGGGGAGAAAGGGATCTGGAAAGACGGCAGTCTATTTCCAAGTAGCGGCCAGTCATGGCCGGGACAGGCGGCGCTGCGTCGTCGATCTCCGTCCAGCGTCACATAACCTCAGTGAATTGCGTGAAGCTGTCCTAGGGGTGGTGTCCGCTGGCGTATTTGACCACACCATCGCGGCGTTCTGGCAGTACATCGTCTACATGGAGATCGTGCTGAAGCTTCGCGAGCTTGCACTCCCGAAATCGAGAAACGACTTTGGCCTTCAGCAGAGAATTCGCGAGCTTGAGGAAGAGTTTTCCTTAGACGACACGATGGTAGCTGGTGACTTTACGTCCCGACTCGAGAGGGCAGTGCAAGGGATTATCCAAAGACTTGCATCTCTAAACAGCGCCGCTGATGTTAGAAGCCAGCTGACCAACATCATGTTTGAGCGACCCCTCCCGCGCCTTCGAGACACAGTCCACGACCTCGCAGTCGGCATTGATGAAATAGTACTGCTGATTGACGACTTGGATAAAGGGTGGCCGCCCCTGAGGGTTGAATCTCATGACGTATCTACAATTAAGCATCTAATCGAGGTATTGAATAAGATACAGCGAGACCTTTCTAAAAGAGAAGTGCGTTTTCGACATCTCCTATTCCTACGAAGTGACATATATGAAAAATTGGTCGCGGAAACATCAGACCGAGGAAAATACAATATCATCAATGTAGATTGGTCAGATCCCGAGCAACTCCGTCACTTACTGTACGAGCGTGTCATTAACAGCATTGACGCGGCTCGTAGGGACGAGGCTTGGAATGCCATCAACCCGGATGCGACGGGTGGGACGGATGCAGTTTCCGTTATGATCGATAGCTCTCTCCGGCGACCGCGCTTCTTGATCGATCTTTGCGAGCGAACTCTGTCGACCTCGATCAACAGGGGCCATGACGTGGTTGAACCGGCGGATTTGGCGGAGGGGCTTCGGCAAATGTCGTTGTATCTCGTGTCCGACTTTGGCTTCGAAATGCGAGACGTCGCAGGTACGCCCGAGGACATATTCTATCTCTTTATTGGCCAGCCAAGCATTCTCTCTGAAGAGAGGCTGCGGGAACTTCTAGCATCAAATGAACTCGGTATCGGTATAGATGACACGATAGAACTGCTTCTTTGGTATGGTTTTTTAGGCATCATGGATGATGCTGGCGCACCTGTGTTTATATATGACCGTGCCTATGATTTCCGACGACTCCAAGCCGAGCGCAAAAAACGTTCAGATCAGGCGGCTTATGCGATCAACCCAGCATTTTTGACCGGTCTGAACTGACGGCAGTAGATCTCCTTTTTTTGGATCCGCGCAGACTGAACGCAGCATAAATGAGCTGCGCGAGGCTACTCCACCGCAATCCTCCGCAGCGCCTCGGCGAACACCGCCGCCAGGACGGCGCTGATGCCCCGCCCGCGCCAGAGGCCGATCTCCGCCTCCACCTCCCGGGCCTAGCGGCCCTCCGCCAGCACGGCCAGGGCCGCTTCCGTCCCACATCGTCATTCCGGGCGAAGCGAAGCGCAGACCCGGAACCCGGGCGCTCTGGCTCCCGGCTTGCGCTGGGATGACGACGGGGCGCGCCTCTCCTCCCCCGCGTGCGGGGGAGGGGGACCCCGCGCAGTGGCGCTGGGGGCGGCCGCCGGTGCCGCGCCTGACCTCGCCCCCTTCACCCTCCTCCGCCCTGCGGGCTCCGGACGGTCCCCCTCCCCCCTGCGCTTCGCCAGGGGGGAGGAGAGGGGCGGCTCTCGTCTGGCGCCGGGAGAGGAGGCGCGCGGCGAGGGCGGGGCGTCTCCCCCCTCCGTCTCGCCGCGATGCGGCGAGCCACCTCCCCCTGTGGGGGAGGAACGGGCGGGGCAGGGGCGCGACCCCGTTGTGGCCGCTGTGTCTTCGCTGTGGTCGTTGTGATCCCTTGAGGCGGCGACGGGGCCCCTCCACCGCTTCGCGGTCCCCCTCCCCATTGCATGGGGAGGACAAGCGCCTCTCCTCCCCATGGAATGGGGAGGTGGATCGACGGCGAAGCCGGCGAGACGGAGGGGCCGCCCTACCCCTACCCCTACCGCCTACCCCTCCGCCGCCACCTTCCGCAGGGCCTCGGCGAACACCGCCGCCGGCTGGCCGCCGGTGATCAGGTACTTGCCCTCCAGCACCACCGCCGGGACGGCGCTGATCCCGCGGCTGCGCCACAGGCCGATCTCGGCCTCCACCTCCCGAGCGTAGCGGCCCTGCGCCAGCACGGCCAGGGCCTCGGCCCGGTCCAGCCCGGCGGCCGCGGCCGCGTCGGCCAGCACCTCCGCCGCCGCCAGCGCGCGGTTGTCGGTGAAGTGGGTGCGGAACAGCGCCTCCTTGAGCGCCCGCTGCCCGTCCCGCCCGGCGGTCTCCAGCGCCCAGTGCAGCAGGCGGTGGGCGTCGAAGGTGTTCCAGATGCGGCTGTCCGGCCCCATGCGCATCTCGAAGCCGGGCCAGGCCTCGGCCGCCCGTTCAGTGATCATGGCCCGGTTGGCGGCCGACTGCTCCGGCGTGGAGCCGTACTTGCGGGCGATGTGCTCGCCGATGGTCTCGCCTTCCGGGGCCATGCCGGGGTTCAGCTCGAACGGGCGGAAGGTCACCTCGGCCGTGATCCCCTCGGCCTGAAGCGTCGCCAGCGCCGCCTCCAGCCCGCCCAGCCCCACCACGCACCAGGGACAGACCACGTCCGAGACGAAGTCGATGCTCAGGGGGCGGGCGGCGTCGGTCATGGGGGGCTCCGGGGGCGGCTGGAGACTGGACTGTACCCGTCCCGCAGGGTCAAGGGATCACAACGGGCGCAGAGGCGCCAACGCCTCTCCCTTCCCCCTCGATGGGGGAAGGGTCGGGGATGGGGGTGGGAACACGGTCGTTGGAAGATGTGGCGCCAGAGGCGGGCGCGCCTCCATCGCCCTGCCTGTCCGTGTCGCGCCCCCACCCCCACCCAAACCCTCCCCCATCGAGGGGGAGGGCTTTCGGCGCGCCGGCGCAGAGGTCCCGCTGTGCCCGCCGTGACCTCGCTGTGCCCGTTGTGATCCCTTGATCGATCGCTCGACGCCCCCCGCACGAAATGTCGCACCCCCTTTGCCGCCGGCCCGCCGGCCCGGCTAAGAACTGTGACATCATAACAATTCGAGGTTCCGCATGACGCCCGCCCGCCGCCTGGCGCTCGCCGCCGCCCCGCTCGCGCTCGCCCTCGCCTGCGCCGCCTCTCCCGCTCTTGCCCAGTCTTCTGCAAACAACCTGGGTGGCCGCGACCCCGGCAACGCCGGCCTGACGGCCATGGCCCCGGCCTCGACGGTGCGGGCGGTGAGCTTCGTCGCCGAGGCCCCGGCGGGCGGGACCCTGGTGCTGCCGCTGGCCTCGGCCGCGGACCTGGAGACGCGCGGTGCCAGCCTCAGCGCCGCCGACCGCGCCATCGTGGCCCGGGCCCTGACCCAGGCGGCCTTCGGCTATGGCGCGCGCGACACCCTGACCGTGCGCGGGCTGGAGAGCGTCGAGCGGCTGCAGGTGATCGGCCTGGGCTCGGGCGCGCTGGACGCCTACACCGCCGGGGCCGTGGCCGGGCGCGCCCTGGCCGGCGAGGCCGGGGCCGTGACCCTGGCGGCGCAGGGGCTCGACGCGGCGCTCACCGCCGAGCTGGCGACCGGCTTCGGCATCGCCGCCTATCGTCCCGACCTGCACAACACCACCCGCGCCCCGGCGCCGGCGACGCCCCTGACCGTGGTCACCGGCGACGCCGCCGGGGCCGCCGCCGCCTGGCGTCGCGGCGAGGCCCTGGTCGCGGCCATGCACTTCGCGCGCGACCTGTCGAACGAGCCGGCCAACATCCTCTATCCCGAGACCTTCGTGGAGCGCACCGAGGCGGCCTTCGAGGGCCTTCGCGGGATCGAGATCACCGTGCTGGACGAGCGCGACATGGAGCGGCTGGGCATGGGCGCCATCCTCGGCGTCGGCCGCGGCTCGGAGCGTCCGCCCCGCATGCTGGCGGTGCGCTACCGCGGTCCGGGCGCCGGCGGCGACGGCCCGGTCGTGCTGGCCGGCAAGGGCATCACCTTCGACAGCGGCGGCATCTCTATCAAGCCGTCCGCCGGCATGGGGGCGATGAAGATGGACATGTCCGGTGCCGCATCGGTGGTCGGGGCCGTGCTGGCCCTGGCCCGCGCGGGGGCCCCGGTGGATGTGGTGGCCATCGCCGCCCTGGCCGAGAACATGCCCGACGGCCGCGCCATCCGCCCGGCCGATGTGCTGACCGCCTACAACGGCCGCACCATCGAGATCATCTCCACCGACGCCGAGGGCCGGCTGGTGCTGGCCGACGCCATGTCCTGGGCCGACGCCACGATGAACCCGGCGGCGATCGTCGATGTCGCCACCCTGACCGGGGCCGTGGGCACGGCGCTGGGCGATGACTACGCCGGCCTGTTCAGCCGCCACGACGCCCTGGCCGACCAGCTGGACGCCGCCGGCCGGGCCACAGGCGAGCACCTGTGGCGCCTGCCGCTGCACCCGACCTACGCCCGCGACACCTCCTCGCCGATCGCCGACATCAAGAACACCGGCGACGGCGGGGCCGGGGCCGGCACCGGGGCCCACTTCCTCGGATTCTTCGTGCGGCCACAGACGCCCTGGGCCCACCTCGACATCGCCGGGGTCGACAATGTCAGCGGCGACGCGACCCGCCCGGGCGGGTCGGCGGGCTTCGGCGTGCGCCTGCTCGAGCGCTTCGTCCGCGAGTTCCGCCCCGTTCCGCGCGAACCGGGCACGGGCGGCAGCTGAAAGGGCGCTCCTCCCCCATGCCATGGGGCGTAGCCCCGGTTGAGCGACAGAAGCCCTCCCCCTCGAGGGGGGAGGGTTTGGGTGGGGGTGGACTCACGCGCTTTCCGGCAGGCGCATGAGGCGGGACCGCCTCCAGCGGTCTCTCCACCAGACGCCGCGCCCCCACCCCCATCCCCGACCCTTCCCCCCTCGAGGGGGAAGGGAGGGAGGACGGCGGGTTGGGCCCCTACCCCCCGCGCCGCCGGCGCATCCCCTAGACGTCCACCTCGGCGTCCAGGGCGTTTTCCTGGATGAACTCGCGGCGCGGCTCCACCACATCGCCCATGAGCTTGGCGAACAGGTCGTCGGCGTCGTCGGCGTGGTCGATCTTGACCTGCAGCAGGGTGCGGGCGTTGGCGTCCAGCGTGGTCTCCCACAGCTGTTCCGGGTTCATCTCGCCCAGACCCTTGTAGCGCTGGATCGACAGGCCCTTCTTGCCGGCGTCGAGCACGGCGTTCAACAGGTCCAGCGGGCCGCGGATGTCGGTCGACCTGTCCTTGCGGCGATAGACGGCCAGGCCCTCGAACACGCCCTGGAAGGCGCGGGCGCGCTCGGCCAGGCGGCGGGCGTCGAGCGACCGGATCAGCGTCTCCTCCAGCACGATGCTCTCGGACACGGCGCGGCGGGTGCGGCGGAAGGCGACGGCCCCCTGAAGGCCCGGCTCGCCGGTCCAGGGGCTGTCGCCGACCTCGGCGAAGCGATCCATCCGGGCGGCGGCAGCCGGGGCCGCGGCGACCGGGTCGCCCGCCTCGTCGAACAGGCCGGCCAGGGCCGCCTGCTCGATGGCGAAGGCCGGGGCACGGGTGGCCAGACGGTCGACCAGACCCTTGAAGGCCTTGGCCTCGCGCACCAGCGCCTGCAGGTCCAGGCCCATGCGGCGCTCGCCACTGGCCAGGTCCAGCTCGGCCTCGGCGGAGCCCTCCTCGATCAGATAGGCGTCCATCTCCGCCTGGTCCTTGAGGTAGCGGTGCTGCTTGCCCTTCATCACCTTGTAGAGCGGCGGCTGGGCGATATAGACGTGGCCGCGCTCGATCAGCTCCGGCATCTGCCGATAGAAGAAGGTCAGCAGCAGGGTCCGGATGTGGGCACCGTCGACGTCGGCGTCGGCCATCAGGATGATCTTGTGGTAGCGCAGCTTCTCGGCGTTGAAGTCGTCGCGGCCGATGCCGGTGCCCAGCGCCAGGATCAGGGTCCCGATCAGGTCCGAGCCGAGCATGCGGTCAAAGCGCGCACGCTCGACGTTGAGGATCTTGCCCCGCAGCGGCAGCACCGCCTGGTTCTCGCGGTTGCGCGCCTGCTTGGCCGAGCCGCCGGCCGAGTCACCCTCGACAATGAACAGCTCGGACTTGGCCGGATCGCGCTCCTGGCAGTCGGCCAGCTTGCCCGGCAGGGAGCTGATCTCCAGCGCCGACTTGCGCCGGGTCAGCTCGCGCGCCTTGCGCGCCGCCTCGCGCGCCGCCGCCGCCTCGATGATCTTGGAGACGATCAGCTTCGCCTCGACCGGGTGCTCCTCGAACCACTGGGCCAGCCCCTCCTGGCACAGCCCCTCGACCGCCGGCCGGACCTCGGAGGAGACCAGCTTGTCCTTGGTCTGGGAGCTGAACTTGGGGTCCGGCACCTTGACCGACAGCACGCAGGTCAGGCCCTCGCGCGCGTCCTCGCCGGTGACCGAGACCTTCTCCTTCCGGGCCGAACCGGCCTGGTCGATGTAACCGCCCATGACCCGGGTCAGGGCCGCGCGGAAGGCCGAAAGGTGCGTGCCCCCATCCCGCTGCGGGATGTTGTTGGTGAAGCACAGCATGGTCTCGTGGTAGCCGTCGTTCCACCATAGGGCGAGGTCCAGCTCGATGCCGTCCTTCCGGCCGCGGATGACGATGACATCCTTGAGGATGGGCGACTTGGACTTGTCGAGATGGCGCACAAAGGCCTCGACGCCGCCTCCGTAGTGGAGGACCTCCTCGAACGGCTCGACCCCGCGATGGTCGGCCAGCCGGATCTTCACGCCGGAGTTCAGGAAGGCCAGCTCGCGCAGCCGGTGCTCCAGCGTCTTCAGGTCGAAGTCGATGGTCGAGAAGGTCGTCACCGAAGGATAGAAGGTCACTTCGGTGCCGGTCAGAGGCTGGCCGGCGCGCGGGCCATCAGGGCGGGTCGGGGCCTCGCCGGTGACCTTCAGGCTCTCGACCGTGTCGCCGCGCTCGAAGCGCATCTCGTGACGCTTGCCGTCGCGATAGATCTTCAGCTGCAGCCAGTCGGACAGGGCGTTGACCACCGAAACGCCGACGCCGTGCAGGCCTCCGGAGACCTTGTAGGAGTTCTGGTCGAACTTCCCGCCGGCGTGCAGCTGGGTCATGATGACCTCGGCCGCCGAGACGCCCTCGCCAGGGTGGATGTCGGTGGGAATGCCGCGGCCGTCGTCGGTGACGGTGACCGAGCCGTCGGCGTTGAGGATCACCTCGACGCGGGTGGCATGGCCGGCCAGGGCCTCGTCGATGGCGTTGTCGACCACCTCATAGACCATGTGGTGGAGGCCCGAGCCGTCATCGGTGTCGCCGATGTACATGCCAGGCCGCTTGCGCACGGCGTCGAGGCCCTTGAGCACCTTGATGGAGTCGGCACCGTATTCGGTCTGGCCGGCAGCGTCGGCGGAGGTCGGATCGGTCATTCAGGTCGTATTTCGATCAGGCCCGGGCGGGCGGACGAGCGCAGCCGGCGGAGGGCCGAAGCCCTGCGAATCCCGACCGTCGCGAAGCTTCCGGATATAGGGTTTCGTGCAGGAAATGGCGAGGAAAAGCGGTGTCTGTCCCGTTCCGGAACAGGCCCTCTGTCACCGTCCGCGCACAAATCGGTGATCGGCTTGACACCGGGGCCTCGCGGTCGCGTTCTATCCCCATGCAAGTCCAGATCAGTGGCAAGCACGTAGATGTCGGCGAAGCGTTAGGCTCGCGCATCACCCAGGAACTCAACGAAGGAGTCGGCAAGTTCTTCGAGCGCGGCGGACAGGACGCCGAGGTCGTGGTGACCAAGGACGGTCACATGTTCAAGGTCGATTGCTGGGTGCGTCTCGCATCCGGCCAGACCCTCTACACCACGGGCCTCGGCGGCGACGCCCACGGGGCCTTCACGGAGAGTCTCGACAAGCTCGAGAAGCGCGTCCGCCGCTACAAGCGGCGCCTCAAGAACCACCACGCCGGCCCGCGCGGCCTGTCCCCGGAGAAGGAGGAGGACGCCGCCCGCGCTGTCGCCCGCAGCTTGGTGCTGCGCGACCCCGGCTCTGTCGAGGATGATCACTTCGGCGACGCTGGCGGCGAGGAGGAAGGCCCGCCGGCGGCCATGGTCATCGCCGAAACCGAGGCGCGCATCACCACCTTGACGGTCGGCCAGGCGGTGCTTGAGCTCGACGTCACCGGCTATCCGGTGCTGGTGTTCCGCAACGCAGGGCATGGCGGCCTGTCGGTGGTTTACCGGCGACCGGACGGCAACATCGGCTGGATCGATCCGGAACGGACCCGGCCCTCCAACGGGGCCGGCCACTAGCGGGCCCCCTTTGCAAACCGGGGCGGCGCGTATAAAGGGACGCCGCCCCGCTCAGGGTCCGCTCAAGAGTCAGGCTCAGCGTCATGGATATTGTCGAGTTGCTGGCCCAGGACGGCGTGGTCCTGCGGACCGGCGTGTCATCCAAACGTCAGGCCCTGAACGCCCTCGCCACCCTGGCGGCGGAGCAATTCGGCGTCGAGGAGTCCCGCACCGTCGAGGCCCTGCTCGAGCGCGAAGCCCTGGGCTCGACCGGGCTGGGCGGCGGCGTCGCCGTGGCCCATGCGCGGATCGAGGGCCTTGAGCGCGTCTGCGGCCTTTTCATCCGCCTCGACCAGCCAATCGCCTGGGCCTCGGTCGACGAGCGACCGGTCGACCTGATCTTCGGCCTGTTCGCCCCACCCCGCGAGGGGGCCGAGCATCTGCGCGCCCTTGCCGCCGTGTCGCGCTTCCTGCGCAGCGCCGAGCGGCGGGAGCAGCTGCGCGCCGCCGGCTCCGCTGACGAGATCCTGGCCCTGTTGGTCGACGCGGCAGCGGCCCGCGCGGCCTGACGGGCGGCTGGAATGCCGCCGGAAGGGGCCGACAGGGCTCGATTGTTACGCCGTAACTTTGTAGGGGGTGGTCATGGTGCCTGCCCTCACCGATCCCCTGGCCCTGTCCCTCATAGGGGGCGGCTTCGCCACGGCCCTGCTGCATGCGGCCCTGCCGACGCACTGGCTGCCGTTCGTGCTCGTCGCCCAGGCTCAGGGCTGGCGCACGACCCGGCTGACGGCGGTGACCACCGTCGCTGCCCTGGCCCATATCATCTCCACCGCCCTCGTCGGCCTGCTGATCGTCGGGGCCGGCCTGGCGCTGGAGACCTGGGTCGAAGGCCTCGCGCCGCGCCTCGCCGCCGTCTTCCTCGCCCTGCTCGGCCTGTTCTACCTCCTGCGCAGCCTGCGCGCCCCGGCGCTGGCGGGCGCGGCCGGAGCCCTCGGCGAACCGCCTGCTGCGCCGGGCCACAGAACCGCCGCCCTTGGCCTCATCGCCTTGCTGGCCCTCTCGCCGGGCGAGGTGCTGCTGCCACTCTACCTGACCGCGTCAGACCAGGGTGCCGGCGTCATCGTCGCCCTGACCCTGGCCATGGCGCTGGGCACGGTGATCGGCATGCTCGGCCTGGTGCTGCTGGCCCGCGCCGGGGCCCAGGCCCTGCGCCTCGACCGCTGGGCCCGCTACGAGCGGGTGCTGCTGGGCCTCGCCCTGCTGGGCCTTGCCCTTTTCGTCGCCCTGCGCGGCCATTAACCCGAGTCGGTTGAGTTGGACGCCGTCCAACTCGGCTCGGATTTCGGTCCGGCTTAAACTGAGAGTCTGATTCACGGCATCGACAGAGTCGCAAAGCGATTCCATCTCAACCGATCAGGCTCTAGGCTGATCACATGGCCCACGACGCCGAGCCCGCCGGACACATTCACGCCCAAGGCCATCACCATGGGCATGGACACGGCCACGGGGAAGGGCACGGTCATGGGCATCGACACGGCCATCAACACCCTCACCACGCCCCGGCTGACACCGGCGACTGGCGCTACCTCGCCGGCCTGTCGATCAATCTGGTGTTCGTCATCGCCGAGGCGGCGTCGGGCCTGATCGCCGGTTCCGCTGCCCTGCTCGCCGACGCCGGCCACAACCTGTCCGACGTGCTGGGGCTGGCCATGGCCGGCGGAGCAGCCTGGCTGGCCAGACGCGCCGCGAGCGCCCGGCGCACCTACGGCTTCGGCAAAGCGACAGTGCTGGCCGCCCTCGCCAACGGCTTGCTGCTGCTGGCCGCCTGCGGCTTCATCGCCTTCGAGGCGATCGAGCGCCTGGCCGATCCGCGCCCGTTGAAGTCCGGCATCGTCATGGCCGTAGCCGGACTCGGCTTCGTCATCAATCTGGGTACGGCCCTGCTGTTCCTGCGCGACCGCCACACCGACCTGAACGCCCGCGGTGCCTATCTGCACATGCTGGCCGACGCCGGTGTGTCGATCGGGGTGGTCATCGTCGGTGCCGGGGTAATGCTTACCGGCTGGACCCTGCTCGATCCGATCGCCAGCCTCGTGATTGTGGCCGTGATCTTCCTCGGCACCTGGGGGCTGCTGCGCGACTCGGTCGACCTGGCGCTGGACACCGCCCCGGCCGGCGTGGACGTGTCCGCCCTGCGCGCCGCGCTCGAGAGCCTGCCGGGTGTCAGCCGCGTGCACGACCTGCATGTCTGGGCCCTGTCGACCACCCGCACCGCACTGACCGCGCATCTGGTGCACGAGCGCACCGACGCCGACACCCTGCTACGCGAGGCCCAGGCCCTGGTCCGCGACTTCGGCGTCGGCCATGCGACCCTGCAGCTCGAGACGACAGAAGGGCCTGACTGTCCTGGCTGCTGATTGTGAAATGTGCTGGTGAGCAAGGGGTGAGCATCGCCCACCCTTGCTCACCCCTGCGCTCACTGGCACGCCTCACTCTCCCGGCGCTGGCGATCGTCGCCCGCCCACCCTAGATGGGCGACATGAGCGACAAGATCCCCGTGACCGTGCTGACCGGCTACCTCGGTGCCGGCAAGACCACCCTGCTGAACCGCATCCTCACCGGGGACCACGGCAAGCGCTACGCCGTGATCGTCAACGAGTTCGGCGAGATCGGCATCGACAACGACCTGGTGGTCGGCGCCGATGAGGACGTGTTCGAGATGAACAACGGCTGCGTCTGCTGCACGGTGCGCGGCGATCTGATCCGCGTCGTCTCGGGCCTGATGAAACGCCAGCGACCCGACAAGCCCGCGTTTGACGCCATCATCGTCGAGACCACGGGCCTGGCCGACCCCGGCCCGGTGGCCCAGACCTTCTTCGTCGACGAGGACGTCAAGGCGAAGACCCGGCTCGACAGCGTCACCGCCCTGGTCGACGCCCGCCACGTCATGGCGCGGCTGGACGACTCGAGGGAGGCGCGCGAGCAGGTGGCCTTCGCCGACCGCATCCTGCTGAACAAGACGGACCTGGCCACCCCGGCCGAGCTGGACGCGGTCGAGGCGCGCCTGCGCAGCCTCAACCCGCTCGCCCCCATCCTCCGCACCGAACGCGCCGCCGTGCCGCTGGACCAGATCCTCGACATCGGCGCCTTCGACCTTGAGCGCGTCGTCGAGGTGCGGCCGGACTTCGTCAATCCGCCCCACGGGGCCGAGGGCCACGTCCACGATGAGCACTGCGGCCACGACCACGACCACGACCATGACCACCACCACGGTCACGGGCACGACCACGCCCATGACCACGCCCACGGGCCGCGCGGCCACGCCCACAACGATGACGTCCGCGGCGTGGCCCTGTCGCTGGACCGGCCCCTCGATGGCCAGAAGTTCACCCGCTGGATCGACGAGCTTCTGGCCACGAAGGGCCAGGACATCCTGCGCGCCAAGGGCATCATCGACATCGCCGGCGAGGACCGGCGGCTGGTGTTCCAGGCCGTGCACATGATCCTCGAGGGCGACCTGCAACGCCCCTGGGGCACCGACGAACGCCGCTGGTCCCGCGCCGTCTTCATCGGTCGCGACCTCGACGAGGCGGCGCTGAAGGCCGGGTTCGAAAGCTGCCTCGCTTGAGAGTAAGGCAGTTTTGCCTTACCTTGTGGTCAGGAGGCTTGCATGGTCACCCTGACCCTCACCGCCAAGAACCAGCTGACCCTTCGCAAGGAGGTCGTCCGGCACCTCGGCCTCAAGGCGGGCGACAAGGTCGAGGCGCAGTTGCGGCCCGACGGCCGGGTTGAGCTGGCGCCTCACAGACCGCGGACCGGCAGCATCGCCGACGCCTTCGGCATCCTGGCCGTCAAGTCCGGCACGCCGGCTCTCACCATCGAGGAGATGAACGAGGTGATCTCCGAGGGCTGGGCCGGCAAGGCGCCCCGACGCTCTTGAAGATCTCCCCGGACACCAATGTCCTGGTCCGGGCCGTCATGAATGATGACGCCGCCCAGGCCGCGATCGCCCGGCAGTGGCTTCTGGATGCCGAAACGATCGTCCTCACCCTCCCGGCCCTGTGCGAAACCGCATGGGTGCTGAAGAGCTATTTCGGGGCGACGAACAGGGAGATCGCCCTCGCCATCCGCACGTTGACGGGAGCCGCCAACGTCGTGACCGATACCGACGCCGTCGCGGCCGGACTGGGCTTGCTGGAGGCCGGGGGCGACTTCGCCGACGGGGTGATCGCAGCGTCAGGCATCGCGATGGGCGCGGACATGTTCGTCACGTTCGACCGGGCCGCCTCGGCGCATCTGGCGCACCTTGGAATTCCGGTCACCCTGGCGGGGCCGCCTCAGAAATAGGCGACCAGCCGGCCCAGCACGACCACGCCCAGCCACAGGGCCAGCGACACCGCCGCGAGGATCCGGGCCCCGGGCGGGATGCCCCCGTCCAGCCGCCGGAACATGCTGCAGAACGCCACGGCGTTGACCCCCGCCAGACCGATCAGGCCCAGCTTGGCGGCGAACAGCGGCGAGGCGGCCATGGCCCGGGCGTCGGCGGCGAACATCAGCACCCCGCTGACCACCATCAGGGCGAACCCCGCCAGCGCCAGCGGCGTCACCACCTCGGCCAGGGTCTGGGGTGCCAGCCGCCGGCCGTAGCCGAGCAGCCGCAGGTCGAGCAGGCCGATGCCGCCGACCAGAAGCACCGCCCCGATCACATGGGCGGTGTTGGCGACCGGATAGACCAGCGCCTCGGACCCGGCCCAGTCGGCCAGGGCCGAGGCCTCGATAGCCGCGATCAACTCGAGCGGGATCAGCGCAGTTCGACCGTCTTGCCGCCGGCGGTGATCCGCTCGGCGCGCATCTCGCGCGTGCCGTCACGGCGCGGGTAGCCCTCGACCGTGACGGTCTGGCCGACGGCGATGTCGCCCTCGACGAGGCCGCGCGTCTGCATGCGCGAGACCGGCGCGAGCACCACGTCCCATCGCTGGCCCTCGATGGCGATGACGAGGGCCCCGTGCGGGCTGCCCCAGCTCGACTCCAGCACCTCGGCCGTCGGCCGCATCACGCGCTCGGCGTCATAGGAGCTCCAGCCGTGGTGGGCGACGGCGGCGGTGGCGACGAGGGCGGCGGCGGCGAAAGCCAGAGCGGCCGGTCCGAAACGAAAGCGCATGCGAAACCTCCCGGATGTCCCTATGAGTCCAGATTACCCCGGCGCGGCCCCGCGACAAGGCGGCGGAACGCCGCTCGTCAAGGAGAGCCTCGTGACTGATCTGAACACGCCCGGCCTGCGAGCGCCGCAACCGTGACCGCCTGGCTGGATCCAACCCGCGAGATCATGGCCGCCTTCCGGGACCTGCCGCTGGACCGGCCCGTGCACATGATCAACCTGCTGCGCTTCCGCGCGCACGCCGCCTATCCCGACGATCACGCGGACGCCGGGGCCGGCCGCACCGGCGCCGAAGCCTACGCCGCCTACGGCCGCGCCGCCGCAGGCCCCTTCGCCCGCGCCGGCGGCCGCCAGGTCTGGCTGGGCGTCCCGGAGCTGACCGTCATCGGGCCGGCGGAGGAGCGCTGGGCCCTGGCCTTCATCGCCGCCTATCCCACCGGCCAGGCCTTCGTAGACATGCTGCGCGACCCCGAGTACCGAACCGCGGTGATCCATCGGCAGGCGGCGGTGGCGGACTCGCGCCTGATCCGCACCGCGCCACGCACGCCTGCCGCCGGCTTCGGAGAGTCCGAATGAGCCGCTGGAGCTTCGACGCCCAGGTCACCGCCGCCGACTTCGACGCGGGCGGAGCTGTCTTCGCCCTCGGCGACGGCTCGGTCCGCTTCGCCTCGGGCGAGCGTCAGGACGCCCACGACGGGGCGGTGCTGTCGGCGGCCGTGCACCCGTCCGGCGACGGGCTGGTCACCGGCGGGGACGATGGCCGCATCGTCTGGAGCCGGCGCGACGGCACAGAGGTGCTGGCCGAGGTCCCCGGCCGCTGGATCGACTCGGTTGCCACGGCTCCGGAGACGGGCCTGATCGCCGCCGCCGCCGGCCGCAGCCTGGTCGTGCTCGACGCCGCCGACCGCGCCTTCCGCCGCGACCATGCCGCCGAGCGCACCCTCGCCGCCGTGGCCTTCGATCCGAAGGGCCGGCGCGTCGCCGCCGCCACCTATGGCGGGGCCCTGGTCTGGTTCGCCCGCATCGCCGAACAGCGCCCGACGCTCTACAAGTGGGGCGGCTCGCACACGGCCGTGGCCTGGTCGCCGGACGGCGCCTTCCTGATCACCGCCATGCAGGACAACCAGCTGCACGGCTGGCGCCTCAAGGACGTGCGCGACATGCGCATGGGCGGCTATCCGTCGAAGATCCGCAACATGGCCTTCCTGTCGAAGGGCCAGCTGCTGGCCACGCCGGGGGCCCAGGGGGCGGTGCTGTGGCCCTTCGTCGGGGCCAATGGTCCGATGGGGCGCGAGGCCACCGAGATCGGCTTTGACCAGTCCGCCATGGTCGCCCTGGTGGCCGCCCGACCGGCCCACGGCCGGCTCGTCGCCGGCCTCGACGACGGCCGCGTCTGGGTCGCCGACCCGACCGCCCAGGGCCTCGACTTCGTCCGCGCCGACAAGGGCGCCGCCATCACCGCCCTGGCCCTCTCCCCCGACGGCCGGCAGGTCGCCTGGGCCGACGAGGACGGCGAGGCGGCGGTGGCGGAGGTCGGGCAGTAGAAGCGTCGCACGGCCCGGATTTCGCCGGATTTCTCCCGTCTCGTGACACAAGGGGAGGATGAGTCATGCAACTTTCACGCAGGCGGGTGGTCGCCGGCCTCGGGCTAGCGAGCCTCGCAGGGCCCGTCGCGGGCCGGACGCAGGAGCCGCTGGACGCACGCAACCGCTTCCTTCGCGCCAATCTCTATCTGCCGGAGTACCTTGAGCAGAAGGCTGCCTATGAGGCGGGCGACGCCCGTGCACTGGGCCGCCTGGCGCAGCATGCATCTCTGGTGGGCGATGAGGGTCTCGCCACGCGCGCGCCGCTCCCCGGCTCGCCGCCGCGCGACATGCCCCCGCTGGAGAGCGCGCCGGCCATCGCCACCATCGTCGAGCGGGCCCGTGACGCCCGCATCGTCATCCTGAACGAGGCGCACCATGTCTCACGACACCGCCATTTCGCCGAACAGGTGCTGACCGCCCTGCGACCGCTCGGCTTCAGCGTCTTCGCCGCCGAGACCTTCTCGTGGGGACCGGACGCCCCGCCGGGCTCTGTCGATACGCTGGGCCGCGGCGAAGCGTTCGGACCGCTCCACGGCTACTACAGCCGCGACCCGGTCTACGCTGAGGCGGTCAGGACCGCGCTCGACCTCGGCTACCGGCTGGAAGGCTATGAGGACATCGGCGAGCGTGATCCGGACGCCGACCGGCGCGAGCGGATCAACCGGCGCGAGGAGGCCCAGGCCCGCAACTTCATCGCCAATGTGCTGGAGCGTCACCCGGACCAGAAGGTCTTCGTCCTGTGTGGCTTCAACCATCTGATCGAGAGCCCGGTCGACGAGCTGGAGTGGTTCGCCAGCCGACTGAAACGACTGACCGGCATCGATCCTCTGACGATTGAACAGTCGGGCAACTCTCCGGCGCTGGATCCGGCCTTCGACCCGCCGCTCACAAGGGCCGTGCTGGAGCGACTGCAGCCGGAGGCGCCCGTGGCCGTGTTCGAGCCGGGAGGGCGGGCCCTGACCACCGATCCCTATCTCGACCGGGTCGACCTGTCGGTGTTCCACCCGCGCCTCGCCTCGCCCGACGACCGGCCCGGCTGGCTGCACGCCGACCCGACCCGGCGCGCCGTACCGGTCACCCTGCCGCCGCGGACCGGAGTCGCGCTCGTGCAGGCCGTGCGGATGAACGAGGGCCTCGGCGCCATCCCGTCCGACCAGACGCCGGTCGCCCCGGAGCGCACGACCGTGACACTTCTGCTCAAGCCGGGGGCCTACCTTCTGACAATCGAAACCCTCGACGGCCTGAGCGTTTTCGGCAGCCTCAATGTCCCCGCCTAGAGGTTCAGCAACGCCGGGTCGCCGCCCTGGGCGGCGATGTTGACGCTGATGGCCTTTTCGGCGGCGTAGCGGATCAGGCTGTGGGGGCCGCCGGCCTTGGGCCCGGTGCCGCTCAGGCCCTCGCCCCCGAACGGCTGTACCCCGACCACCGCACCGGTGATGCCGCGGTTGACGTAGACATTGCCGGCCGGGACCAGGCGCATGACCTCCTCGGCGAAGGCCTCGATGCGGCTGTGCACGCCGAGCGTCAGGCCATAACCGCGCGCCGCCAGCCTGCCGGCCACGGTCTTCAGCTCGGCCGGGTCGTAGCGGTGAATGTGCAGGATGGGGCCGAACACCTCGCGCTCGAGGAAGTCCGGCGTCGGGATCTCGGCGATGGTCGGGGCGAACAGGTCGCCCTTGTCGGCGCCGGCGGGCAGGGCCGCGCGGGCGATCACCTTCGCCTCCGTCTCCAGCCGGGCCACATGGGCCTCCAGCGCCCGGCGGCTCTCGGCGTCGATGACCGGGCCGATGTCGGTGGCCGGGTCGGCGGGGTCGCCCAGCACCTGCACCGCCAGCGCCCCCTTCAGCCCCTCGATCAGGGCGTCGGCCGAGTCCTTCGGCACATACAGCACCCGCAGGGCCGAGCAGCGCTGCCCGGCGGAGCCGAAGGCCGAGAGGATGACGTCGTCGATCACCTGTTCGCGCAGGGCCGTGGTGTCGACGAACATGCCGTTCAGCCCGCCGGTCTCGGCGATGAAGGGGATGATCGGCCCGCGCCGTTCGGCGAGGGACCGGTTGATGGCCCAGGCCGTCTCGGTGCCGCCGGTGAAGGCCACGCCGTCGATGGCCGGGTGATTGACCAGCGCCGCGCCGACCGTCTCGCCGCGTCCGGGCAGCAGGGCCAGAAGGTCGGCGTCGAGGCCGGCCTTGTGGAACAGGCGAACCGCCTCGGCGGCGATCAGCGGCGTCTGCTCGGCCGGCTTTGCCAGCACGGCGTTGCCGGCGGCGAGCGCCGCGGCGATCTGGCCGGTGAAGATGGCCAACGGGAAGTTCCACGGGCTGATGCAGGCGAACACGCCGCGGCCGTGCAGCACCAGGGCGTTGGTCTCGCCGACGGGGCCCTTGAGGGGCTGCTCGCCGCCGAAGTCGCGCTCGGCCAGCATCGCGTAGTAGCGGCAGAAGTCCGCCGCCTCACGCACCTCGGCGACGCCGTCGTTCAGGGTTTTGCCCGCCTCGCGGGCCAGCAGGGCCACCAGCCGGTCGAGGTCGGCCTCCAGCGCATCGGCCATCGCGCGCAGCACCGGGGCGCGACCGGCCCCGCCCTTGCGGTCCCAGCCGATCTGGGCCGCCGCCGCCCGTTCCGCCGCCGCATCGACGTCGGCGGTCGTCGCCTCGGAGGCATGGCCCAGCATCTGCGTCCGGTCGAACGGACTGGTCACCGGCCGGCTGTCGACCCCGGCCAGCAGGCGGCCGCCGACGATCGGCCCGGCGGTCCGGGTCTCGGCGTCGACCTTCGCCAAGACGGTGGCATGGGCGGCGCGTTCGGCGGCCTGGCTATAGTCGCGGCCGAGGGAGTTCTGGCGGTCACCGTAGAGGTCGCGGGGCACGGGAATCCGGGGGTGGCGGTCGGGCTGGGCCTCGACCTGGGTGACAGGATCGGCGGCCACAGCGGCCGCGGGCACGCGCTCGTCCAGCAGGGCGTGGACGAAGGAGGAGTTGGCGCCGTTCTCCAGCAGGCGGCGAACCAGATAGGGCAGCAGTTCCTCATGGCCGCCGACGGGCGCATAGGCGCGCACGGTGATCGACCGGCCGTCCGGGAAGGCTTTGGCCACGGCGTCATAGAGGGCCTCGCCCATGCCGTGCAGGCGCTGGAACTCGACCTTCACACCCGACCGGCGCGCCATGTGCTGGACCGCCGCCAGGGTGTGGGCGTTGTGGGTGGCGAACTGCGAATAGACGTGCGGCGCGCCGCGGATCAGCAGGTCGGCGCACACCAGGTAATTCAGGTCGGTCGCCGCCTTGGTGGTGAACACCGGATAGTCCGGCCGGCCCAGCACCTGGGCGCGCTTGATCTCGCTGTCCCAGTAGGCACCCTTGACCAGACGCACCATCAGCCGCCGGCCGCTGTCACGCGCCAGCTCGACGATCCGCGCCACCGTCTCGGGGCCGCGCTTCTGATAGGCCTGCACCGCCAGGCCGAGCCCGGTCCAGCCGCCCAGCTCCGGCTCGCGCGCCAGCCGGTCCAGCAGCTTCAGCGACAGGGCCAGCCGGTCCGCCTCCTCGGCGTCCATGGTGAAGTTGATGTCGTGCTGGGCGGCGATCAGGGCGAGACGCTTCACCCGCGGGTACAGCTCGTCCCAGACCCGCCCCTCGTGAGTCGCCTCATAGCGCGGCGACAGGGCCGACAGCTTGACCGAGACCCCGTGCCCGGCCTGCGGCCCCTGCCCGCGCGCCGTCTGGCCCACCGCCTCGATGGCCACCGCAAAGATGCGCTCGTAGCGCTCGGCGTCGGCCTCGGTGCGGGCCCCCTCGCCCAGCATGTCGAAGCTGCACAGCCAGCCCTCGCGCGCCGAGCGCTTCAGGGCCGCATCGATGGTGCGGCCAACCACGAACTGTTCGCCCATGATGCGCACGGCCTGGGCCACGGCGCGGCGGATCACCGGCTCGCCCAGCCGCCCGGCGACACGCTTGAGGAAGCCCGACAGGTCGCGGCGCGCGTCCTCGTCGACATCGACCAGCTTGCCGGTCAGCATCAGCCCCCAGGTCGAGGCGTTGACGAACAGGCTGTCCGACTTGCCCAGGTGGCTGGCCCAGTCGGCCGAGCCGATCTTCTCGGCGATCAGCCGGTCGCGGGTGTCGTCATCCGGGGTGCGCAGCAGCGCCTCGGCCAAGCACATCAGGGCCAGACCCTCGCGGGTGCCGAGGCTGAACTCCTGCAGGAAGCTCTCGACCACCCCCTGCCGCTGCGGGCTCAGGCGGGCGCGCTCGACCAGATCGATGGCCCCGCCGACCACGGCGGCGCGTTCGGCGGCGTCCAGCGACAGACCGGACAGGTTGCGCGCCACCACCGCGCGCTCGTCCTCGTGCTTGCCATGGTCCAGCATATCCCAGGCGGCGAGGGCGGAAGGGGCAGCGGCGGCGCTCATGCGGTTCAGACCCGTGGATATTGCCGCTCGATAATCCCGGTTTCGCCAAAGGTGCTTCGTATGTTAGGCTTAATGGCCGAAGATCGTTCGCCTGAAGGCCCGAATTCCGATGATCGAGATTGACGCCGTCGACCGCCGCCTCCTCCGGGTGCTGCAGTCCGACGCCCGCATCTCCAACGCCGAGCTGGCCCGGCGCTGCAACCTGTCGGCCGCCGCCTGTTTCGAGCGGGTGCGGCGGCTGCGCGAGCGCGGTGTCATCACCGGCTACGCCGCCATGGTCGATCCGGCCCTGGTCGGCCGCGACCTGCTGATCTTCGTCGAGGTGCTGCTGGACCGGACCACCGGCGATGTGTTCGAGGCCTTTGCCGAATCCGTCCGCCGCCAGCCGGAGGTGCTGGAGTGCCACATGGTGGCCGGCGGCTTCGACTATCTTATCAAGGCCCGGGTGGCCGACATGGACGCCTACCGGGCGTTCCTGGGCGATGTGCTGGTGCGCATGCCCGGCGTGCGCGAGACCCGCACCTACGCCGTGCTGGAAGAGGTCAAGTCGACTACGGTGCTGCCGCTGTGACGCCGTCTCGCCTTCCCCCGCCGGATTGTCTAGAAGATCGGGTTCGTGAAACGGCAGGGTCCGCCGAGAGCATGCGCATCGTTCTGGCCACTGACGCTTGGGAGCCCCAGGTCAACGGCGTCGTCCGCACCCTCACCCGCACGGTCGCGGAGTGCCGCGCCATGGGCCATGAGGTCGAGGTCGTCGAGCCGAGCCAGTTCAAGACCATTCCCTGCCCCACCTATCCGGAGATCCGACTGGCGCTGGGTGCCGAGGAGGAGATCCGCGAGCGGCTGCGCGCCTTCGAGCCCGAGGCGGTGCATGTCGCCACCGAGGGGCCGATCGGCATTGCCACCCGGCGCATCTGTCTCGAGTGGAAGCTGCCCTTCACCACCAGCTACCACACCAAGTTCCCCGAGTATGTCTCGGCCCGGTTCCCGATCCCCGTGCAGGTCGGCTACGCCTACATGAAGTGGTTCCACAAGCCGTCGGGCCGGCTGATGGTCGCGACCCCGACCCTGCGCGACGAGCTGGTGGCGCACGGCTTCCGCAATGTCTCGCCCTGGTCACGGGGCGTCGACACCGAGCTGTTCCGCACGGACATGGTACCGATCTACGCCGAGCTGGGCGGCGCCGACTGGCCACGCCCCTTCTGGCTCAACGTCGGCCGGGTGGCTGTGGAGAAGAACATCGAGGCCTTCCTGACGCTGGACCTGCCGGGCACCAAGATCGTGGTCGGCGACGGCCCCGCGCGCGAGGACCTGCAGACCCGCTTCCCCGAGGCGAAATTCCTCGGCGCCCGCTTTGGCGAGGAGCTGGCGCGCTGCTTCGCCGACGCCGACGTCTTCGTCTTCCCCAGCTGGACCGACACCTTCGGTCTGGTGATTCTCGAGGCCATGGCCACGGGCACCCCGGTGGCGGCCTTCCCGGCGCACGGCCCGATCGACATCATCCCCGGCTCCGACGCCGGGGCCATCGACGATGACCTGCGGGTCGCCTGCCTGGCCTGTCTGGAGCTCGACCGGAAGACCGTGCGCGCCTACGCCGAGAAATTCAGCTGGCGCGCCTCGGCCGAGGAGTTCGTGCGAAACCTGCAGGCCTATCCGGAGCCCGAGCGCGGCCGCTTCTGGCGGCGGCTGCGGCGGCTGGCCCGGGTGCGGGGCCGCGCCGCCTGAGGCGAGCGAGACCGCACCGTCACATATCCGGTCTAGGCTTCGTACTCAATAAGGGGATTCCTCGCGCCGTTTGTTCGTGATTCACTCTTCTTGGATCGGAGGTGGATCATGGGCCGACATCTATACTGGCTGAGC
>Ga0209985_10000084_pt1 | contig 100804 bp, 78 predicted proteins | sample NOAtaG_FD_187305 | JGI IMG/M metagenome (GOLD analysis project Ga0209985, IMG submission 187305) | Freshwater lake microbial communities from Lake Erie, under a cyanobacterial bloom - NOAA_Erie_Diel6S_1000h metaG (SPAdes) (version 2) | ecosystem: Environmental > Aquatic > Freshwater > Lake ... | reverse complement strand
CTACGACTTTTTCCAAAATTGCTTTCCCTTGCCGCTGATAATCGCAGGCATAGAGCATTTGGTCAATCGGTTTAAAACGGGAATGGCGGGGTACCAGGATAACCGGGCAGGATGCTTTACGGGCCACCTCTGTCGAGATACTACCCAGCCACCGCTCCAACAGTTTCGCCTCGCCGGTAGTGCCCATGACAATAAGGTCTGTATCTTTCCGTCTGGAGAGCGCACAAAGTTCGTCTGCAACGAAACCATTAATCATCTCAGGCTGCACCTGCGTGGCAGGTTTATTGCGGGGCCCTGCTACCAAAACCTTTTCTGAATGACTGAGGGATTCCAGTAATTCCTGTTTATAATGCAGCTCTTCGGAAACGCCGTTCATCAACCTTGCCCCGCTCATATCTGATTTTGGCTGATAGACGTGGACGAGGCGGACGTTGGCCCCGAGGAAACCTGCTAAATCCAGTGCGTAGCGATAAGCATTATTTGCCGTTTCTGAAAAATCTGTAGGGACAATAATATTGCGGATATTTACCTTCTGCCCCGGCATTTTGAGCAGCGCAAACAATAGCAGGCGGAGTTCTTCCACTGTGGGCACTACTTTTTGAATAACTACCTGCCCATTGACGATTAACGCCGGGATACCAGAGACGCCGGATTCGAGCAAGCGGTCGATTTCCCTGACCTCCTCCACGGGGATATCCAGCCCAAGCTGCCAAAGGGCCTGCAGCAGATTAGCCTTGAGCTGTCTGTCCATAGACGCACCTATTCCCAGCAACTCGAGCTTATGGACTTTGACCGGATTATCCTTTTCCTCCATGTTTTGGAGCAATTTTACGCCCTGCTTACTTCTGCATTTCCTGTACAAGCATACGCATGAAGGGCTGATAGTTGAATTTTACCACAATATCCAGCCTTTGGGTTGTTGTGCAGATGATTTTTATCATCCCTTTACCATGACTTTTAAAAAAAACACTTAACTTAGACGGAATCTTATACTCCTTTAAAACCAGACCAAATTCAAACCTTTTGGATACCCACAAACCAGTTGTATATAAATCGGATACCCAATTACGGCTCGATGCCGTCTTTGATACCGCTACGGATGGTATTATCATTATTGACGAAACAGGGTTGATGGAACTCGTCAACACATCTGCCGCCAACCTGTTTGGTTATGCCATTGAAGAACTTATCGGCAAAAACGTAAGTACCCTGATGCCTTCCCCGCACCGGGGGCTGCACAACGGGTACCTGGACAATTACCTGCGCACGGGGGAACGAAAAATCATCGGTATCGGCAGGGAAGTACACGGGATGCGCAAAGATGGGATCCTTTTTCCCTTCCGACTGAGTATCAGCGAGGTCATCCTGAAGGACAGGCGCATATTTACCGGTATCATCCACGACCTGACCGAGCAAAAACACTTTGAACAAGCCCTTAACGAAGAGAAGGAAAGGGCCCAGAATTACCTGGACATCGCGAATACCCTGATCGTGGTCGTCAATCCAGAGGAGCAAATCGAATTGATCAATGAAAAAGGCTGTGAGATGCTGGGGTATTCAGAACAGCAGCTCAACGATAAAAACTGGTTCGACCTCTGCCTTGAACCGGAGACACGCGATAAATATCGCAGCTTATTCCGAAATGTGATGGAAGAGCGGCACGAAGTCCCGGAATATATCGAAAACATCATCATCGTCAATGGGGGCCATAAAAGGCTGATCGCATTCCGAAATTCGCTCCTCAGGGACAAAACCGGAAAGCCCGTTGCCATCATCAGTTCCGGGGTAGATATTACTGAACAACGGGCTGCAGAAGAACGCATCAAGCAACTCAACGCAGAATTGGAGCAGCGCGTCGAACAGCGCACCGAGGAACTGGCCTCTGCTGTAAACCAACTGCTCAACATCAATAAAAAACTGGAAACGGAAATACAGGAACGCAAAGTAATCGAAGCCGCTCTTCGTCAAAGCGAGCAAGAACTCCGTGGCCTTTACGAAAAAGAAAAAGAACTCAGCGATCTGAAATCCCGTTTCGTGGCAATGGCCTCCCATGAATTCCGGACCCCCCTCAGCACAATCCTCTCTTCTGCCGACCTCCTCGATGCCTATAACAGCACCGAACAACACGAAAAACGCCTGAAGCATTCCGCGCGTATCAAATCGGCCGTCAGTAACCTGACCAGTATCCTCAACGATTTCCTCTCGCTCAGCAGGCTGGAAGAAGGGAAAATTCAATGCCAACTCGTAGCGTGCGATCTTAGTGATTTTTGCCAGGAAATACTCGATGAAGTCGGCCCCCTCCTCAAACCCGGCCAAACACTGGACTACAATCCGCCGCAGAACAATACGATCATCTGGATAGACAAGAAAATCCTCAAAAATATCCTCTACAACCTGTTGTCCAATGCGATTAAGTACTCTGCAGAAGGGCAGGCCATCGAATGCCGTATGTCCATTACCGAACAGGAATTACGCATAACCATCCGCGATTATGGTATCGGCATCCCCGAAGAAGAACAACAACACTTGTTCACCCGCTTCTTCCGTGCGCACAACGTAGAAAATATCCAGGGGACTGGCTTAGGATTGAACATCGTAAAGCGTTACCTCGATTTACTGGACGGCAACATCTCCTTTGAAAGCGCCACTGGAAAGGGTTCGACATTCAGTATCGGGATTCCGCTCGGCGAGCGACCAGAAAATTAGCGCGAATCTTTAAAAAAACCTAAATTTAAACCCTGATCCGGCCCCTAAAGTAAAGCCTGATGTAAAAACGATTTTCAAAACAAATCACCCAAGGAAAATCCGGAAAATGAGCAAAAAGAAAATCCTGGTCATTGAAGATAACCTCGAAGTGAGGGAAAACCTGGCCGAAATCCTGGAACTTTCAGATTATCACGTTTGCCAGGCCCCCGACGGCACCGAAGGCGTAGAACTTGCCGCCCGCGAAAAACCAGATCTGATTATCTGTGATGTCATGATGCCAAAACTCGACGGCTTTGGTGTGCTGAATATCCTCAGCAAAAGAACCGATACTGCTTCTATCCCCTTCATTTTCCTCACGGCCAAAGCAGAACGCGCCGACTTCAGACGGGGCATGAACCTCGGGGCAGACGACTATATCACCAAGCCTTTTTATAAAGACGAACTCCTCGCCGTCGTCGAAACCCGCCTGCGCAAAAGCGATCAGATCAAAAAACATTTCGACCGCACCGAAAACGGGTTCAATTCTTTCATCAACGAGGTGCGCGGCTATGAGGAGCTCCAAAAGCTCTCTGAACAAAGAAAGACAAAAACCTTTAAAAAACGCGAACTGATCTATGAAGAAGGCGACTATCCCCGCTACCTGTACTTCGTAAAAACCGGCAAAGTCAAAATCTTCAAAACCAATGAAAACGGGAAAGAATATATCATTGACCTCCTGCGCGAAGGCGAATTCTTCGGATATGTGGACCTGATCAAGGATACCCCCTACACTGACTCCGCCGGGGTGCTTGAAGATGCAGAACTCAGCCTGGTGCCTAAAGAAGATTTTGCAGCCTTAATATATGGCAACCGCGACGTCTCTTCCCGTCTCATCAAAATGCTGGCCAATGATATCGCCGGAAAAGAAGAGCAATTACTCCACCTGGCATACAACTCCGTGCGCAAACGCGTAGCAGATGCCGTCATCTTCCTTAGCGAAAAAGAAGGGAAAAACGAAATCAATATCCTTCGCGATGACCTCGCCCGCATCGTCGGTACTGCTAAAGAAAGCGTTATCCGTATGCTGACAGAATTCAAAGTCGATGGTTATATTGATATCGTGGACAGCAAAATATTCATCAAAGACATGAAAAAACTAGCCAACCTGCCGGCATAAATGCTATACCGGCAGGTCATTTCCCTATAAAACGGTTACTTCTGCTTACCTTTCCATGCCAGGCCAAGCAGTGAAGTCATAAAAATCGCTCCACCTACGAGGGAAAGCCACCATTGATGCAAAAAACCCGCAATGATCACAATAATGACCATCAGATAAAAGCGGATAATCATGGTACTGACGCTGATTCCAAATTGTTTCATGGCGCTCTGTATTATATCGTTCTGAAATAAACTTGCTTCGAAGGCATTACCATGGGCCAAAATGGCGGTTTCCCGTCATACTGACCTTCGCAACAAGTCCAATAAAATCCCTGAAAAAAGCATATCACCAAGTTAATTTTTTCTGTGGTGAATTGCAAATTTTTACAAAACATTCATTGTCGTTTTTTCATTCCCCACACTTTTTATTTCTTTGTTGAGGTATCCTGCGGAATCGGTGCCCGGATGGTGCGAAAAGAAAAAAGACCTGCAACCCCAGCTTCACCGCGCCTGGCCATAGCGATACGACAAAGGCAATACCACAGCAAAAGACAAATCCGCTTTCACCTCGAAACAAGCGCCAACCTATGGAAAACACCCATGTTACCTTTTGGACAACCCTGTTGATTAGCGGGAGCGGTGCGTATGCAGGAATATGCATGGTCTTTTATTTCTTCCAGCACTACTTCTTTTTCCGGCCTGAAATTTTGCCCCGGCAATTCGTTTTTCACTATCCTTTCCCTTTTGAAGAAGTGGATTTTTCGATGGAAGACGGTGGGCAGATCAACGCGTTGTTGTTCAAAGTGCCTAATTCACGTGGAGTTGTTTTATACTTCAAAGGGAACTCCAGAAGCCTGAAAGGCTGGGGTAAATTTGCCAAAGACTTTGTCGGGAAAGGATATGATTTCTTTATTTTTGACTATCGCGGATTCGGAAAAAGCTCCGGCAAACGCACCGAAAATATTTTATACAACGATGCACAAATCGTGTATAAATGGGTGAGCGACCGATATCCGGAAGATAAAATCATTATCTATGGCCGTTCTCTGGGCAGTGGTATCGCAGCCCGGATCGCCTCCTGGAATAAGCCCCGAATGCTGATCCTCGATGCACCGTATTTCAGTTTCCTACATCAAATCAAACGGTTTGGCTTTTTTTTGCCGCTCTCCGTATTGCTGCGGTACCAGATCCGTACAGACCGTTTTTTGCGCAAGGCCACCTGCCCGGTTTTTATCATTCACGGCAATCAGGACCGGCTCATCCCACACCGTCACGGGCAAATGCTGCACGAAATGATTCCTGAAAAAAGTGCTTTGATTACCATTCAAGGGGCACATCACAATAATTTGCCCGAATTCGCCGGCTATCACGAGGCCCTCTATGACCTACTCAACGACGACGATTACTACTGGGCATTCCGGGCAAGAATGGAAGGGCGGGCAGATGCTGTACAGCGTGCCTGAATGCAGGGGCCTCACAAGCCGGACTTCTGGTATTATGGGCGGATTACGATGAGCCGTTTGGTATTGCCCACTAACACACCGCGTTCATCCCTGACCTGATAATAATAGGGCCCCTTGTCCAAATCGGAAATGTCGAGCTTTTCGATGCGGTTGCCTGTGATAAAAATCTTTTTCTGGATACGCACCTTCCCGATCATATCTTTGAAAATAATCTCATATTCGCCTGGAGGGAGCATGAAGAACTCGATGCGTACGTCTGAAATGGCAGGATTGGGGTACACAAAGAAATCTGGCACCGGGTGCTTCAGTATCGGGGTTTCGTCCAAATCCATTATCTTAAACTCCGCTCTTTCGGTATTGTTGCCACTGCGGTCCATGATGAGCACCACAATGGGTTCCAGGGCATCATCCGACCAGAAATTATAGCTAACAGCGGTAGTTTTTGGAAACAGCCCTTTCACCTGGCTCGAAGAGGTAATATTTTGCCAGCGGCGCTGCCCAAGTTTAACCTCCACTTGAAACTCATACGTATAGGTATGTTTTTCCCGCAATACTTCGAATATCCCGCCAGGGATAAGGGCTTTTCCCCAGTCATCAATCGTGCTGAGCAGCCGCACATTGACCTTGAGCCGCACAGAGTCCGGCCTGAAAGGCAGTTTCTGCGATAGCTCCTTCGGAATATCGTCAATCGCTGCAGTAGCAGTAGCCAGGCCGTTATACTGGAAGGTGCTGTTCATGCGCTGGGGGAGTTTCCGTACCGGCATAGCAGGCGAATAAACCACGCGGGAGTGCAGGCTCAGCCCAAAGGGATCCTGGCCGACCATTTGTTGTAAACGGAGTTCATTGGCAGTTTTCATGTAAACGGCCGCTGAAAAATTCGGGCCCGGGCCGATAAATTGCTGCGCGGAGGAGGTAATTTCCCAGGTAAACCTGCGGGCAAAAGGCGCTTGCAGGGAGGTGAAATCCCAGCGCCGCCCGCCGTCCGGGGCCAATGGATGAATATTTACAGGTGAGCGATCCACCCCAAGGACGAAAGCATCTCCTTCCTTTGGAAGGTTCCCTGGCGGGACTACAGGCTGACCCAGTGCGGGGAACCCCAGCAAGAGCCATGCCCCGATCAGTCGTATGGATACAGCATGCACGGGTAAAAAGTTTTTCAAGGCGAAGTTAGGGGTGATTTTCCGTAATTCCCAATCAAGATGCGAAAGCTTGATTAAAATGCTTGTAAACCAACCAACTTTTGATACTCGCCCGCCACCTGGATCAGTGCCTGGTGGGTACCCCGCTGAACGATCTGACCGTTTTTCATCACGACAATTTCATCGGCATGTTGAATAGTGGACAATCGGTGGGCGATCACGATTGCCGTGCGATCTTTCATCAGATGGGCAAGGGCCTCCTGGACCAGCTTCTCCGATTCCGAATCCAGCGCCGAGGTAGCTTCGTCGAGGATCAGGATGGGAGGGTTCTTCAGGATGGCACGGGCAATGGTCAGGCGTTGGCGCTGGCCACCGCTCAGCTTAGTGCCACGGTCGCCGATATTGGTCTGATACCCCAATTCCGTCGCCATGATGAAGTTATGGGCGTTTGCGATTTTCGCCGCCTGTATGACTTCCTCCTCCTGTACATTTTCCAGCCCAAAAACGATATTATTGTAGATTGTATCGTTGAATAAAATAGCTTCCTGGGAAACAATCCCCATCAGCGCGCGCAACTCCCTGAGCCTTAGGTCGCGGATATCGGTGCCGTCAATGTATATGCCCCCTTCCGTAGGATCATAGAACCGGGGTAGCAGATCGGCGAGCGTAGATTTTCCAGCCCCGGAGGGTCCAACGATTGCTACAACACACCCCTTCGGGATTTCCAGATTAATGTTGCGCAGTACTGGCCCGTCCTCCGCACGGTATTGGAAACTCACATCCCGGTAGGTAATGGACTCCTGAAATTGATCTATTGGCCTGGCATCGGGTCTTTCTTCCATCCCCTGCGTGGCATCGAGAATACCTTCGATGCGTTCCATTGCCGCGATCCCCTTTTGGATATCGTAAAATGCCCGGGAAAAAGATTTAGCTGGGTCTATGACGTTATAAAAAGCAAAAAGGAAGGAAAAGAAAGCCCCTGCGGCCATTTCCCCGGAGAACACCTGACGGGAGCCGAACCACAGCAGGAGGGTCACCACGGTAATCCCCAGAAATTCCGAGAGCGGCGAGGAGAGGTCTTTGCGCCACAACAAGAGGGTCAGGGAGCGGCGATAAGCATTGTTTTCTACCGAAAATTTCCTTTCCTGGTATCCTTCCGCATTGAATCCTTTGACGATACGCATCCCCGAGAGGGCCTCTTCGACTACCGCGACAATATTGCCGAGGCGCTCCTGAATTTGAGAAGAACTCGTTTTCAGCTTGCGCCCGATACCGCCGATGACAAACCCTGTAAAGGCGATGAGCAGAAAGACAAGCCCTGTCAGCTCCGGGCTGATATACACCATATAGACCAAACTAAGGGTAATGATAATCGGCTCGCGGAACACTGCCTCGAGTACGTTGAGGATGCTCCACTCGATTTCCTGCACATCGCCGCTTATCCTGGACATCAGGTCGCCTTTGCGCTCTTCGGAAAAATATCCGAGCGGTAGCCGGAGTAATTTAGCGAAGAGCTGTGCGCGCACATCGCGCACAATCCCGTTGCGCGTTGGCGCCATGAAAAACATTGCCAGATAGCGAAAAAGGTTTTTACTAAAAAACACGAAGAGGATGGCAGCACAAACGGTAAGCAGTGCCTTCTCCCTGCCATGCTCCAGGATCAGATTCGTCAGGTAAAAATTAAAGTGCAGCTCCAGGTTCTGGACACTCCACCCTTCCCCCGGGGATACCGGTAGCTTGACATCTTGCTGAAAAATGATTTCCAGAAAAGGGCTGATCAAGGGGATGCTGAGCACGGTGAACACCGCCATCAGGATATTGCTCAGGATACTGAAAGTCACCTGGATACGGTATGCCCGGATGTATCCCAGCAGGCGCCAGAAGCTGCGGTGCATCATGGGCGATCAGTCTTTCATGCTGAATGTATTAAGGAAACCAGTATGAAAATTGCCCTCACGGAAATTTTTATCCTTCATCAACCGCTGATGGAAAGGTACTGTAGTCTGTATCCCTTCAATGATAAACTCGTCCAGGGCGCGTTCCATTTTAGTGATACATTCCTCCCGGGTAGGAGCCCGGCAGATGAGTTTGGCGATCATAGAATCATAGTACGGCGGGATGGTATATCCGGCATACACGTGGGTATCCACCCGAACGCCATGTCCTTTTGAGCTATGAAAAGAGAGGATTTTTCCAGGGTTGGGGCGGAAATTGTTGTACACATCCTCTGCATTGATCCTACACTCCATGGCATGGCCGCTGGGGTAGAGGTTGCCGCTGGTGATGCGTTCACCGACCGCAATTTTGATCATCTGCTTGATCAGATCGTGATCGGTCACTTCCTCCGTTACCGGGTGTTCTACCTGGATACGGGTGTTCATTTCCATGAAATAGAAGTTGCGGTATTTATCCACCAGGAATTCGATTGTACCGACTCCTTCATAATTGATGGCCTTGGCTGCCGCTATTGCCGCGTTGCCCATTGCTTCCCGCAGTTCGGGAGTCATAAAAGGAGAGGGTGTCTCCTCTACCAGTTTTTGATGCCTGCGCTGGATCGAGCAATCCCTTTCTGAGAGGTGAATAACGTTGCCGTGCTGGTCGCCGGCAACCTGGATTTCGATATGGCGGGGCTCTTCGATATACTTTTCTACATAAATCCCATCATTTCCGAAGGCAGCCTTTGCTTCCTGGCGGGCCATATTCCAGGCGCTCTCGAATTCTTTCTCCTCCCAAACGATACGCATCCCCTTGCCACCACCACCGGCTGTAGCTTTGAGAATGATGGGATAACCAATCCCAACGGCTATTTTCTTTCCTTCCTGAATATCCTTGATGAGGCCTTCGGAACCGGGGATGACTGGGACGCCGGCTTTGATCATGGTTTCTTTCGCCGTGATTTTATCCCCCATTTTCCTGATTTGATCCGGTGTCGGGCCAACAAATTTGATCCCATATTCCGCACAGACCTCTGCGAAATCCGCATTTTCGGCGAGGAATCCGTACCCCGGGTGAATGGCATCGGCGTTCGTGATTTCCACTGCCGCCATAATCCGGGGGATACTCAAATAAGATTCAGAGGATGGCGGCGGGCCGATACATACTGCCTCATCGGCAAAACGCACGTGCAGGCTTTCCCGGTCGGCTGTAGAATACACCGCTACCGTTTTGATATTCATCTCCCGGCAGGTCCGGATTACGCGCAGCGCGATTTCCCCCCGGTTGGCAATCAGAATTTTATTGAACATAATCGTGGCATTTTTCCGCTCAACCCCTGGGATCCACAAGGAAGAGCACCTGGTCGTATTCTACGGGCTGAGCATCCTCGACAAGTACTTTTACGATGCGTCCGCTGATATCCGATTCGATTTCGTTAAAAAGTTTCATCGCCTCAATGATGCAAACAACGGCACCAGCTTCTACCTTATCCCCTACTTTTACATAGGCCGGCTTCTCTGGTGTAGGGGAGCGATAAAATGTCCCGACGATAGGAGACTTGATCGGCACATAGTCATTATCGCGTGGGGCAGGAGCGGGGGCAGCGTTTACCTCTGCGGATGCAGGAGCGCCCTGCTGCGCAGGGGCCGGGGCTGGCACCGACGACTCCGGCAAGGCCACCGGTGGTGCCATTGCAACATGCACCGGGGCAACATGAGCGGTTTCCCGGGCGTTGCTGTGGAATTTTGTCCGCACTGAAAGTTCGAATTCGCCCTCTTTGAGTTTGAACTCCTTGAGCTCCAGTTTTGAAATCAGCCGAAGGAGCTCCTGAATTTCTTTAAAATCCATAGTTAAGCTTTTGCACGCTCGATATAAGCGCCGGTTCTGCAATCAATCTTGATCAAATCCCCCTGGTTGACAAACAAGGGCACCCGTACTTCGGCCCCGGTCTCCACAATAGCGGGCTTCAGGGTATTCGTTGCGGTATCTCCCCTGAGCCCAGGCTCTGTATAAGTAACTTCCATAATGACCCACTGCGGCATTTCCAGGGTCAGAGGGATTTCTTTGGCTGCATGGAATAAGATATCCACCTCCATCCCTTCTTTCAGGAGTTTGGGGTTGTCAATTAATTTTTCTTCTAACATGACCTGATCGAAAGTCTCATTGTTCATGAAATGGTAGCCCATCTCATCGGCGTACAGGAATTGAAATTTCCTGCGTTCGACACGGACTTCGTTGATTTTATGGCCAGAGGGGAAGGTCGTTTCCAGAATCCGTCCTGTAGTCATACTTTTCAGTCTGGTGCGCACAAAGGCTGCTCCACGGCCTACCTGGGCGTGCTGGAATTCCACCACGCTAAAAATGTCGGTCGTTCAACTCCATGCACAGGCCATTGCGGATATCTGCGGTCGTTGCCATTAGAAATTGGAATTTTTGTTAAAATAATTTGCAAAAGTAGAAAAAAATCAAGAATGCGAAGGGGATTTTGTGGGTTGCAAAAGGTTTCCTTCATAGGCCCATTTCACATAAGTAGCCCCCCAGGTGAAGCCCCCTCCAAAAGCAGTTAGGATGAGCCGATCCCCTTTTTTCAGGCGTGGCTCGTAATCCCATAAACAGAGGGGGAGAGTGCCTGCAGTGGTATTGCCATACCGCTCGATATTGACCATCACCTTTTCCATGGGGAAATGCAGCATACTGGCCACCGTTTCGATAATCCGACGGTTGGCCTGATGAGGTACGAGCCACGACAGGGATTCGGCGCTAAGGCTGTTACGATCCATGACTTTTTTCACTACGTCCGTCATCCCCGAAACGGCAGCCTTAAAGACGGGCTTACCATTTTGATACACAAAATGCTCTCTCCCGGTTACCGTTTCTATGCTTGCAGGGCGCATAGAGCCTCCTGCCTTTTGATACAGAAATTCCGCCCCCGCCCCATCGCTTTTCAGCACGGAATCCATTACCCCGACCGCTTCTTCGGTCGGCTCAAGCAGTACTGCACCTGCACCATCGCCAAAGAGGACGCAGGTCGTCCGGTCGGTATAATCCAAAATGGAAGACATCTTGTCTGTACCTACGATAATTACCTTTTTATGCGTTCCGGTCTCTATGAATTTTGCCCCAACAGTCAGGGCATATAAAAACCCGGAGCAAGCAGCCGACAAGCCAAAGCAGTAAGCATTTTTCAGGCCCGCACCATGGCCGATGAGATTACCCGTATCCGGGAACATCATATCCGGGGTGACCGTGGCACAAATCAGCAGATCAACCTCACCGGGGTCTGTACCCGTTTTCTCCAGCAGCCCTTTCACGGCATGTATCCCCATCACGGAAGCGCCCTGGTCTTTTCCTTTCAGAATACGCCGCTCCCGGATTCCCGTGCGGGTAGTAATCCACTCCTCGGTGGTATCCACCATGTTTTGCAAGTCCCTGTTCGTAAGGATATCCTCCGGCACCCAACCGTTGACCCCTGTAATTGCGGCGCGTACATTCATCATTCCCGGAATTTTTCGGGCGCAAATTTAGAAATATTCCTCCTTTCGTTGCTTACCGGGAGTAGAAATTACCATCAGCCCTAAAAAGGTGATCAGGCCGTTGAGCAACAGCAGCAAAAATCCAAACTTGAAGCCTGCAAAGAGTTCCACAGAATATTTATCCAGAAAGTAACTCAGAATGGGCGAAGCGATACAAATCGGCAACACCCACTTATCCCGGACATTCCTGTTGGTCAGGATGCCGAAACCGAATAAACCGAGCAACGGCCCGTAGGTATAGCCCGCCCAAATAAAGACGGCGCTGAGTACGGCCTGATTATTGATTTCCTTGAAAATAATGATAATGACGAATAAAAGCAGGGAAAAGCCCAGGTGTACCAGTGTGCGCTTGCGCTTTTTCACCTCCTCCGATTCATCCGACTTTTCAAAATTCAGGAAATCCACACAAAACGCCGTGGTCAGCGCAGCAAGGGCAGAATCGGAGCTGGCATAAGTGGCCGCTGTGATGCCGAGGATAAACAGGATGCCCACTAACGGGGCAAAATGCTGCAGCGCGAGCGTGGGGTACACCAGATCGGTCTTTTCAGGTGCCTCCATACCGGTCTGCGCCATATATATATATAACAAAGCCCCAAGGGTAAGAAAAAGAATATTGGTGACTACCATGATGATGGAAAAGACAAACATGTTTTTTTGTGCATCTTTCAGTGTCCGGCAGGAAAGGTTCTTCTGCATGATATCCTGATCGAGCCCGGACATGGTCAGGGTAATCAGTGCGCCTCCGAAGAATTGCTTGAAAAAATTATTAGGATCGCTCCAACCGCCCTCAAAAAACAGCACCTGGGAATATTCACTCGCAGCGACAGCCTGAAAAATCCCCCCAAGCCCAAGATCCAGGGATTTTCCTACACTGATGATCGTCAAGGCAAGCGCTGCCAGCAGGAAGAAGGTCTGCAGGGAGTCCGTATAAATAATGGTGTTCATCCCACCCCGGAACGTATAGGTCCAGATCAGGGCAATGGAAATCAGTACGGTCAGCCAGAAAGGTATCCCGAAAGTACTCAGTACGAATTCGTGTAAAATAGATGCCGCAAGGAACAACCGGAAGGCGGCGCCAATGGTCCTCGAAATGAGAAAGTAGGCTGAGCCCGTTTTATAGGAAAAGAAACCCAGGCGATTTTCCAGATAGGTATAAATCGAGGTGAGCTGCAGCCGGTAATAGAGCGGCATCAGTACCGTGCCGATCGCCAGATAGCCCAGCAAATATCCGAATACCACCTGCATGTAGGAAAAGTCTTTGTTTAGCGCATCTCCGCCGACCACCCCAGGTGTGGATACGAACGAGACCCCGGAAATGGAAGTGCCGATCATCCCGAAGGCGACCAGCATCCAGGGTGCCTGGCGCCCTGCGAGAAAAAAGGAAGAGCTGTCGCTTTTCTTGCCCGTGAAGAAAGAAATCACAATAAGCAAGGTAAAATAAGCGATTACGATGCCGAGGATTAAGCCAGGTGTAAGTTGCTGAATCATAGGTGTTTTTTTTTATCACGTATTAATGTCCGGGCTTATCCGGATAGCTCACAACGTTAGCTATAATGATTGACCCGTTTCCCCGGGTAATTGTTCCCGATGGCTATTTTCCGAAGCAGGGGGATTTTCCGAAGCAGGGGGATTTTCCGGAGCAGGGGGATTTTCCGGTTTTGGTTTTTGGAAAGCAGTGGGCAGCAGAATAGCAAGCCCCAGCATGATTGCGACGTCGGCAAAGTTAAAAATGCCGGTGCGGACGCCCCCGATCCCCATATTCATGAAATCCACGACATGGCCCTGGGCAATCCGGTCATAAATATTACTACCGCCCCCCCCAAGGATAAGTCCGAATGCGGTTTGTGCCCAGGGGCCTACCTCCTCTGCACGAAGCGCATGGTAAAATAAATACAACAGCACGGCGACCGGAACGATTGCCAATACCCAATACCGCAACTGATCGGGCATATTCGCGCCAAGGCTTAGGAAAGCACCTTCGTTGAGGGCGTATTGCAGGCGGAAAAAATCGTTCCAGTAAGGCCGCGGTATAGACATCGCGAGTGTTTCCGTGGCCCAGGCTTTCGTCCACCGGTCGAGTACGACAATAAGCAATACCGGGATCAAAAGCCTTTTCAGACGGTTCCAATGCATGGCCAGGGCGGTTTATTTGGTGTTCAAAAATATTCTGACGCTGCGAAAATACAAGTTATCCGGATAAAAGCATTATTTTCACTCCGAAAGGAAAAATGTACGCTCCCCTAACCGGGTCTTTTGGTCAAACAGCAACACCATTACGTCTATGTCACCAGTATTTACCAACGATGCCGTTGTATTTGGCATCCTGATCTGCACCCTTGCCCTTGTTTTCTGGACTTCCGGTCTGGACCGTCCGTTTTGGAAAAAATTTTATGGGATTGTGCCTCCGTTACTGCTGTGCTACTTTCTTCCCGCGCTCCTGCACTGGCCGCTCGGCCTTATTTCTGGTGAAGAATATGCGGATGGCAGTAAATCGCAGTTGTATTTCGTTGCTTCGAATTATCTGCTCCCTGCCTGCCTCATCATGCTTTGCATCAGCATTGATTTTAAAGGATTAATCAGCCTGGGCCCCAAGGCCCTGATCATGTTTTTGGCGGGCACCCTTGGGGTTATCCTCGGCGGTCCGATTGCCCTGCTCCTCGTCACCAATCTGGCCCCCAACCTGATTCCAACCTCTCCGGAGTTGTTGTGGAAGGGGCTCTCTACTATCGCCGGAAGTTGGATTGGAGGTGGTGCCAACCAAACGGCAATGAAGGAAATCTTTCTGGTGGAAGACAACCTGTTCGCCACCATGATTGTCGTGGATGTAGTCGTTGCGAACGTATGGATGGGTTTTCTGTTGTACGGAGCGGGGCGGTACCGCGAAATTGACCGTTGGCTGAAAGCCGATAATTCAGCCATCGAGCAACTTCGGGAAAGAGTAGAAAAATTTCAGTCCAGTGTGGCGAAAATCCCAACCACGTCTGAATGGTTCCTTTTGCTGGCCGTGGCCTTTGGAGGCACAGCGATCTCGCACTGGGGTGCAGATATTATCGTGCCATGGACTAAACAATACGCCGTGCAATTACAGGCTTATCGGCTGGATGCGATTATTTCCACCTTTTTCTGGGTTGTAGTCATCGCCACCACTTTTGGCCTGGCACTGTCATTTTCGAAAGCAAAGAACCTCGAGGGCGTGGGGGCTTCTAAATTGGGTTCTGTATTTATCTATATTCTCGTTGCCACGATCGGCATGAAAATGGACCTTGGACAGGTGTGGCAGAATATCGGGCTGTTTGCGGTAGGAATTGTCTGGATGCTGATCCACATCATCGTACTGCTGGCCGTAGGACGCCTGATCAGGGCGCCGTTCTTCTTCATCGCGGTAGGTAGCCAGGCCAATATCGGCGGTGCGGCGTCGGCACCCGTTGTGGCCTCTGCGTTCAGCCCTGCGCTGGCTCCGGTAGGTGTGTTGCTGGCCGTACTGGGCTATGCACTCGGCACCTACGGGGGCCTGGTTTGTGCTTATCTGATGTCGTTAATTGCTTAGTGCCACCCCTTTATCCTTCAACCTCGACGTAAGCCCTGGCGATTTTTCCGCCCATAGGTGGGTTAAACTTGCTTACCCTGACGCGGATATGCTTGATCGTCACCCGGTAATCATCCGGATGTTCGAGATCCTTGTAATAGGATTTGATTTTGGCGAGAATGGACGCGGCAAGGGTCTCAATCATCTTAACCGGCTTTTTCATCTCCAGTTTACAAATATTATAAATCGTCTCATAGTTGATGGTCGTACTGATATCATCCGCCGGCAATTTTACGCTGCTATCGGCGAGTTCTATGAGAGTATCGAGGTAAACATCCACCTGATATTGGTTACCGACGATTTGCTCTTCCTGATAATATCCGTGACAGGCATGAAACAGCATGCCTTCCAGTGCAATTTTCCTCATGGCGCAGCAGGTTTGATATGCAGGGCAAAATAGTAAGATATGCTTAAAATCCTTACCTTTGCGGCAGAACAAAATCTGATGGCCCGCAACAACATAAGAGTGGCGCCTTCATAAAAACCATAGCGATGAAACAGAATGGAACCCACCCTGCTGTCGGGAAGAAAGCCCGGGAAGACCGCTTTCAGGGGCACGATTATTATTTGGTGGACGAATTGCTCCAGGATGACCACCTGATGGCCCGGGAGGCCGTGCGGACCTGGGTCAAACAGGAAGTATCGCCAATTATCGAAGCCTATGCAGAACGTGCGGAATGCCCGGCACATCTTTTCAAAGGCCTCGCAGATATCGGTGCTTTTGGCCCAAGTATCCCTGTGGAATATGGGGGTGGGGGCATGGACGAAATCGCCTATGGCGTGATCATGCAAGAGTTGGAGCGCGGCGACTCCGGTGTGCGGTCAATGGCTTCTGTACAAGGCTCCCTGGTGATGTACCCCATTTACCGATTTGGCTCGGAAGAACAAAAACGCAAATATCTGCCTAAATTAGGGGCCGGAGAGTTCATCGGCTGTTTTGGTCTTACCGAGCCCGACCACGGCTCTAATCCCGCCGGTATGTCCACCCATGTAAGGGACGACGGGGATGCCTATATTCTAAACGGTGCAAAAATGTGGATCACCAACTCCCCTGTAGCAGACCTTGCTGTCGTCTGGGCAAAGGATGAAGGGGGGATTATCCGCGGCATGATCGTGGAGCGGGGTATGCCTGGCTTTTCCGCACCGGAAATCAAAGGGAAATGGTCGTTGCGCGCATCTGTCACCGGCGAACTGGTTTTCGAAGATGTCCGGGTGCCCAAAGCTAATGTCCTGCCTAACATCCAGGGGATGAAAGGCCCCCTGTCCTGTCTTTCGAAAGCACGCTATGGTATTGCCTGGGGTGCAATTGGTGCAGCGATGGACTGCTATGATTCTGCCCTCCGGTACGCCCAGGAACGGGTACAGTTTGGCCGGCCTATCGGACAGTTCCAGCTTACCCAAAAGAAACTGGCCGAGATGATTACCGAAATTACAAAGGCCCAGTTACTGGTCTGGCGCCTGGGGGTATTGGCCAATCAGGGCAAAGCCACTCCTGCACAGGTATCTATGGCCAAGCGCAATAATGTGATGATGGCGCTGGAGGTTGCCCGTGAAGCCAGACAAATCCATGGTGGGATGGGCATCACCAATGAATACCCGATTATGCGGCACATGATGAACCTGGAAACTGTCCTCACTTACGAAGGCACCCACGATATCCACCTGCTCATTACCGGCTATGATATTACGGGCCTCAATGCCTTCCAATAGCCCTTTCGCGAATAAACGAAATAAACGTTTTTTTTACGTCAAAACCAATGGAAAAGCCGGGGTGCCGAGGTATAGCAGCATCATACGGAACCATCCCGTAGTTTCCTGAAATCATTACTTAAAAAAAAGTACATGAATTCCCTTCAAAAGGCAATCGCGTTGCTCCTCATGGCAAGTGCTGCCCAAGGTACACTGAACGCCCAGCAGCAAGACGGCGTTATCACATTGGTTAACCCTTCTTTCGAAGATATGCCCCGTCACAGCAAACCCCCAAGAGGATGGATTGATTGTGGCTCAGGAGGAGAAACGCCCGTAGATGTGCAGCCCAGTGGCACGTTTAGCGTGACTAAGCCTGCACACGATGGAGAGACTTATCTCGGTATGGTTGTTCGAGACAACGATACCTGGGAAATGGTCTCTCAACGGCTAAGTGCGCCCATGAAAAAAGGCACCTGCTACGAATTCAGTATCTTCCTTTGCCGCTCCGAACTCTACGTGAGCTATAGCCGCCTCTCCGATGAAACCGCCAATTATACCACTCCCGCAAAACTGAGGATTTATGGCGGCTACGATTATTGCGACAAACAGTACCTGCTGGGCGAAACCAACCTCATAATCAATACCCGCTGGCTGGAATACCGCTTTAAATTCGACCCCCTGGAGAATTATTCCCATATCTCCTTCGAGGCTTTCTATAAAACGCCTACACTCTTCCCCTATAACGGCAATATCCTCGCCGATAAAGCTTCTGCGATCGTACCCATCCCCTGCGACGAAACCCTCGCAGAAAAAGAGGAGCTCAAACAGCCAGAGCAAAAACCCGCGGCCCAAACCCCACCTAAAAAACCGGATACCACCACGGCTGGCAAGCCCAATTCGCCCCCCGCACAGCCGACATCACCCGCTCCCCGGTCTGAACCTGCTACCACCGAACCCAAACCCGCCATCGTCGAAAATGCGGATTTTTCTAAAATCAAACGCTCCGACCTCAAAAAAGGACAAACCCTGCGTTTGGAAGGTATCCTCTTCGAAGTAGATCGCTCGGTAATTGCCAAAGAATCCTATACCGCGCTGAACGAACTGGTAAATTTCATGCTTGAGAACCCGGATATCACAATCGAAATTGGTGGTCATACCAATGGCTTGTGCTCGGATGCTTTCTGCGATCAGCTTTCAACGGCCCGGGCAAAAGTGGTAAGTGAATACATGGCCCAACGGGGTATCCCCCGTGCCCGCCTCCAATATAAAGGCTATGGGAAAAGATTTCCAATCGCAGGGAACGATACCCCCGAAGGCAGGCGCAAAAATCAACGGGTAGAAGTAAAAATCCTGGATATGGGCAGCTAAAGCATCCGGAAGGCTTGCGGGAAAAGCAATCCGATACCCATGCCCAATAAGCGGGCCTCCCCGCTCATGGAAATCAAATATCCAGCGTAAAGCCCAGTTTCTTCAGGTCTTCCCAAAAAGCCGGATATGACTTCACCACTACTTCCGGGTCTTCAATCCGGAGCTTGCCGAGTAAGGCCAAAGGTGCGAAAGCCATAGCCATGCGATGGTCTTCATACGTTTGGATCGTGGGCAGCCCGTGCCACCTGGCAAGCCCTTCTACCGTAAACCCTCCCCCAGCTTCATCGTCGAATGACCCGACGACAACTTCCATCTTTTCCAACTCCTGCCGGAGGGCTTCAATGCGGTCGGTCTCTTTTATGCGCAGAGTTTCGACACCGCGAAAAGTGCCGGGGATACCCAGGCCTGCACAAGTAGCCGCAAGGGTCTGTGCCAAATCCGGGCAGCGCAGGAAATCATAAGCAAACGCCGGTAATTTACTTTGACCCGCCTTGGTAATACGGATACCCTCTGTGCCAAAGCGGGTATAGACCCCGAGTGACTCATACAGCTCGGGGAGAATGGCATCACCTTGCAGGCTATTGGGGAAAAGCCCCCCCAGGAAAAGATCGGCCGATTGCGAAAGCGCCGCCATTGCATAATAATAGGAAGCTGCTGACCAGTCGGCCTCCACCGTAAAGGGTCTTGCCTCGTAAGATTGAGGAGGCACATGTATTGTCCTGCCTTTCCAGGTGTGGTGGACACCAAAATACCCCATGAGCCGCAAGGTCATTTCAATATATGGCCTGGAAACAATTTTCCCCTCCAGATGCAGGGTCAGACCATTGGGCAATACAGGCGCAATCATCAGCAAGGCAGAGATATACTGGCTGCTCGTCCCCGCTGAAATGGATAGCGCTGCAGATACCCCCAGGTTACTGGGCGGCCCAATCCGAAGGGGGGGGAACCCCGGCTTTTCCAAGTATTCGATTTGTGCACCAATCGTCTTGAGCGCTTCCACCAAAACCCCGACCGGGCGCTCCTTCATGCGCTCCGTACCCGTCAGGACCTGCGTGCCAGGCTGCATGGAAAGATAGGCCGTCATGAAGCGATAAGTAGTCCCCGCTGCACCTGCATCCCTGAGCTCGCCGTCGCTTTGAAGGAGGGATTCCAGCAGTTGGGTGTCTTTTGCATTCGCAAGACGGTCTATGGGAAAGTCTGTTCCACACAATGCCCTTATGATGAGTACCCGGTTAGAAATACTCTTGGAGCCTGCCAGCGAAAGGCTACCGGAAAGCTTGCCGGTAGGATGAGAAAGCGTAAGGTGCATAGGCGTTCATTCGTATCGTTCAGTCCACTAAGTTCCGGTATTGCTCGGCGACATCGTACTCGTGGATCTCTTTAGGACGTGCGGAAGCCCCTGTCGCCAATGGACGCCCGCCCCCGGCCTCATACAAAGAGAAAGATTCGATTACCCCGAGTGCTTCAAGGGATTCCAGGAGCTGTAGTACGCGCTCGTCTTTCTCTGAGTGCACAGTAATTAGATAATTCATGGTTCTTAAGGGCGCGGCAAAGTTCGCGCTTATTTTCGGCTGTATGAAAGTATGTTTAAAACATCACTCTTCCTCGGTTTCCTTATTGCGGAGCGCACGCAGCGATTTATCCGATTTTTCGTAGGCCAGAATGATTTCCCTGACCAGGCGGTGGCGCACCACGTCATCAGCAGTTAAATGTACTGCTGCAATCCCTTCCAGATGGGCGAGCAGATCAATAGAACGTCTGAGACCGGATTTTTGATGGAAGGGCAGGTCTATCTGGGACAAATCACCAGTAATGATACACTTTGCGCTGGGGCCAAGGCGCGTAAGAAACATTTTGAGCTGCATGGTGGAGCAGTTCTGTGCTTCGTCCAGGATAATAAAGGCATGATCGAGGGTACGGCCCCGCATAAACGCGAGCGGGGCAATTTCGATCACGCGGTTAGTCATCAGGAATTGCAGTTTATCCGCTGGGATCAGATCATCCAGGGCATCGTAAAGCGGCCGCAGATAGGGATCTATCTTTTCCTTCAGATCGCCTGGCAAAAAACCCAGACTCTCGCCTGCTTCGACAGCAGGACGCGTAAGGATAATTTTTTTTACAAGTTTGTTCTTAAGCGCTTTTACGGCAAGTGCTACTGCAGTATAGGTTTTGCCCGTACCTGCGGGGCCGACGGCGAACACAATGTCGTTGGATTCGGAGGCCCTGATGAGTTTTTTTTGGTTTTTCGTCTTCGCCCTGATTGGCTTTCCGTCCCTGCCATGCAGGATAATCGCGTTCTCTTCCCCTTCCCCGATACGGGATTCGAAGGGGTTACTGCCCCCGAGCAAATCCTCTACCATCTGAACCGGGAGTTCATTGTATTCCCGAAGCAGCCGTACCATGAGCTCAAACTTTGATTTGGCCCTTTGGGTGAATTTTTTTTCTCCGGCGAGCTTCAGGTTGCTTCCTCTGGAAGTGATGGTGATTTCCGGAAATGCTTTGCGCAGCAGGTTTAGCTTCACGTTGTTTTCCCCGAAAAGTTCGACCATGTCAACACCTTCTACGGTTAAAATAATTTCGCTCAATATACCTCCTGAAATTTTAGTATTAAGTTTGAAGTAAATTTAAGACTTTCGTGTCGTTCGGCACCTATAAAGCCGGCAAAAAAATATTACCGATGCCCATGACCACAATAACACTGACCACAGATTTCGGATTGAAAGACCACTATGCCGCCCTTTTAAAAGGTACCGCAATCAGCCGGATGCCGGATATCTACTTAGTGGACATCACGCACAACATCCAGCCGTTCAATATAGTTCAGGCCGCTTATGTTTTTCGCAATAGCTGGAGAAATTTCCCTACAGGAACGATCCACTTTATATCGGTCAATGACCTGCCCATGGCCTCCAGAAAATTTTTATTGGTTGTGCATGAGGGTCATTTTTTTATCGTGGCAGACAATGGCTTGCTGCCGCTTGCACTCGGCGGGCATATTCAGGCCTCCTATGCCCTTCCCTGGCCGGACGATGCCACCTTCCCGCTCGCGGAAATATTCGCGCATACCGCAGCCCAGCTTTCCGTCGGGCTACCACCGGAGGAAATCGGCACACCGCAGGATTCCGTGGCACAGCGGATTGGGCTTCAGCCGGTGGTCAAACAGGATCAAATCAGGGGATCCGTCATTTATATAGACCGCTACGATAATGTAGTCGTGAATATTGATGCCACGATTTTCAAACAAATCGGACGGCAGCGCTCCTTCGCACTGTATTTCAAACGGCACGACCCCATTACCGCCCTAAGTGGTCATTACAGCGACAAGCCGATTGGCGAGCCCTTGTGCTGGTTCAATTCCGCCGGCTTACTGGAAATCGCCATCAATACCGGACGGGCAGCCACATTACTGGGCCTCAAAGTTGACGATACGGTACAAATCGATTTTTTGTGAACATTAAACTTGTAGTAACGGAATTATCGTGGGTACAAAAGGGCTCTTTTTCGCCCGCACCAAGCTTTTTTGAGGCTGTTTCAAAAAGGCTTCGCATGGACAAAAAACAACCCATTTTCTCACGGTGGTATCCCGTCGCAACACATCTGTTATTTCCTTGCGCCGCTTCATAAATCGGTTTACCGGGAAAGATGATAACCATCAAAATTTTATCCTCTATGATCCGCCGTCTCGTCAAAATGACCTTTCGGGAAGACGAAGCACCTGTTTTTCAGGCCCTTTTTGAAAAAGTAAAGGGCGATATCCGCAAATTCCCAGGATGTATGCATCTGGAGCTATGGCAGCAGCACGACCAGGCCAATGTATTTTTTACGTTCAGCCTATGGGAATCCAAGGAAGCCCTCGACCAATACCGGAATTCGGCCTTATTTGCCGAAACCTGGAAGCAGACCAAAGCCCTGTTCGCAGCCGCACCCGAAGTATGGAGCCTTGAATTCTCCAGCCAGGCTTAGCGTCTATCCAGAACTTTATCACAGCGGCAAAATGGTGTGCTTTTTACCTTTTTCCACCTTTTTCAGCCCCTTAGCCCCGGCGATACTCCTTCAAAAAGGCAAAAACTGAAAAAAATGCCCCTATTTTTGCCCTCAGCAGAAAATTCCGGATACGCACTTAGCTGCCGGATACAAACCGGCACACCAACACTTACCTTTCTCATAAAGCCCATACAGCAACCATGGAAAAAATAACGCTTAGAGAGTATTCGATTTTTCTGGGGGACTGCAGCGAAGCCCTCCATGAAATATTAAGCGAGCGGAAATCCGCTTCGATATTCATTCTGTGCGATGAAAATACTTATGTATGCTGCCTTCCCCTGCTCAAAGCAGTAAAAGCCCTCCAGCATGCCCATCAAATCGTCATTGCGCCCGGCGAAATACATAAAAACCTGGATACGTGTCGTCAAATATGGGAAGCCCTCATCAAAGGCAGGGCCGAGCGCAATAGCCTGATCATCAATCTTGGAGGAGGTGTAATCGGCGATATGGGCGGCTTTTGTGCCGCTACGTTCAAGCGGGGAATACCTTTTATACAGGTACCCACTACGTTACTCGCCCAGGTTGATGCCTCCATAGGCGGAAAGCTTGGAATTGATTTCGGGCAGGTAAAAAACAGTATAGGTGTATTTTCAAACCCCCTGGCAGTAGTTGTGGATCCCCATTTCCTCAACACCCTTTCCCGCAGGGAACTGCGCAGTGGCTTTGCAGAAATTATCAAGCATGCCCTCATCGCGGATGCCGGGCAATGGGCTGCCATAAAGCACACACAATCCCTCGACAATATGGACTGGATGAAATATATCCCCCCTTCCATCGGGATTAAACGCAACGTAGTCGAAGCAGATCCGCTGGAACACGGCCTGCGAAAAGCACTGAACTTTGGCCACACAATCGGCCATGCCATCGAGGGACAGCTACTACAGGGAAATGCTCCCCTCCTCCACGGAGAAGCGATCGCAGCGGGTATGATCTGCGAATCCTTCCTCTCCTGGAAGGCAGGGCTCCTCTCAACAGACGACAGGGACGAAATATCGGAATTCCTCCTTGCCGTATATGCGCCGCAGCCCCTCCGCCCGGATGATTTTGAGGCCTTCCTGCGCCTCATGCGAAACGATAAAAAAAATGAAGGGGGAAATATCAACTTTTCCCTGATCGGCCCCCCCGGATCTGTCATTATTGACCAATATCCCGGTAAGGATGCTATTGTCGAAAGCCTGTCCTGGTACAATACCCTGGTGTCAAAGCGCCCGCGTGCATGATCCAGGGCCCCCCACCTTGCCGCCTGCAGGCACCTGCCCGTCAGATGGTAAGGGGATTATCAAAAAGGGGGCTCCATTAAGTTATTTCCGGGGTTGTGTAAAAAGGTCAGAGACTGTTCTTTGGCAGCTTGCGCCGACAAAGAATAAATTTTGGTTCTATATGAAACACACCTCTTTACATCTTGCCGACCTGGCACAGTACGTCGGGTGTTTATGTCGAGTTATTGCACGGATTAGTAGAAAATAATCCAAAAAAAGCTGTTGAGTGCTTAACTTTCGGGGAAATCAACTTTGAACCCGATGGAAAATCCAATCCTGCAACTGGATCAGGTGGTAAAAGCCTACGACCAAAAAATTGCGGTGGACAGGGTCAGCTTTGCCGTGCCAAAAGCCAGCATCTTTGGCTTGCTTGGCCCGAACGGGGCTGGTAAGACTTCCCTGATCCGTATCATCACCACAATCACCCAGGCCGATACCGGAAAAGTTTTTCTCGATGGTGAGCCCCTCAACAGCAGGCACCCCGATTACATCGGTTATATGCCAGAGGAACGGGGATTATATAAAAAAATGAAGGTCGGCGAGCACATCCTGTACCTGGCCAGGCTCAAGGGTCTTTCTAAAGCTAATGCAGAGAATGCAGTCCGCCACTGGTTCGAAAAATTCGGTATCATGGACTGGTGGGGTAAAAAAGTTGAGGACCTTTCCAAAGGGATGCAGCAAAAAATCCAGTTCATCTCCACGGTACTGCACCGCCCCAAGTTGCTTATCCTCGACGAGCCTTTTTCAGGCCTGGATCCCATAAATGCCAACCTGATCAAAGACGAAATCGAGGTCCTGCGACAAAACGGCACCAGCATTATCTTCTCCACCCACCGTATGGAGCAGGTCGAAGAAATCTGCAACACGATCGTACTCATCAATCAGGGTAAAAACATCCTCGAAGGCGGGGTATCCGATATCCGGCAACGGTTCAAGGAAAATTTGTTCCGGATTGATTTCCAGGGCACGCTTCCCGAAGCATTTCCCGAAAAAGTAGCTGTCGTACACAGCAAACCCGGGTCGGTCACCATACAATTACCGGAAGACGAAAATTCAAATACCCTTTTGCGTTATCTCATTGACCAGGGTGTAGGCATTATTGCTTTCCAGGAAATCCTCCCCTCCCTCAACGAAATCTTTATCCGGCAAGTAAACGCCTTCGATGCGGGTGCCCGCCAATCCGCTTCTTTCATGCTTTGAAAAATAAGACAATGGATAAACTTTTACTTATCATAAAGCGGGAATATCTCAGCCGCGTAACCCGGCGCTCCTTCATCCTGGCAACCCTCCTTACCCCGCTCGGTTTTGCACTCTTCCTGGTTATTGTGGGGGTAATCTTCGGATACGAGAGCGACGACGGCCGCCGGGTCGCTGTTGTTGATCCTGCAGGAATACTGGAAGGGGCGCTCAAGGACGAAAAAAACCTTTTTTTCAAATTCACCGACCTTGAACTCAATCTCCTGCGCAACAACCTGGACAGTCTCGGCTTTGACGCAGTCCTGGAGGTTCCCCCTATCGAAGATGTCATGCGCAACAGCTATACCTTATTCTATTATGCGGAAGATGCCCCTTCCCTGGATATCGAGCTGCTCATCAAAGACCGCCTCCGCGAAGCGGTCAAGGATTACAAGATAAAAGCCCTAAACCTGGAGCCGAAACAACTCGAGGCCCTCGAAACCCGGATTGAGATAGACCCTGAGCCGCTTAAAGCAGGTGGTGCCGACAGCACCTCCCTTACCGGGGCGATTGGTGCCGGCTTAGGGATGATTATGGGTTTTATCATGTATATTGTAGTGTTTGTATATGGCGCCATGGTTATGCGCTCGGTCATGGAAGAAAAAACATCGAGGATTGTCGAGGTCATGATTTCGAGCGTAAAGCCTTTCCAGCTCATGCTCGGCAAGATCATTGGTGTCGGTGCTGTCGGCCTGACCCAGGTCGCCGTGTGGGCGATCCTCATCCCAAGCCTGATGTTCGTTGTCCAATTATTCTTCCCTATAGATTCCAACACACAGATTGCAGCGATAGAACAGGGAGCGGATTTTAACCCCGACGATATGGAATCCATGATGGCGCTGGCCATTTATGAGATCGGCAGCATCCGGTGGTGGTTGGTTGTTCCTTTGTTTATCGTTTATTTTCTGGGGGGATACTTTCTATACTCCTCTCTTTTTGCAGCAGTAGGAGCTTCTATGAGCGATGACCTCGGCGAAGGACAGGCGCTGACCCTGCCGATTGCCATCCCTGTCATCCTCGCATTATATATCATGATGGCTGCCGTTCAGGCCCCTAATTCCAGTTTGGCGGTCTGGTCTTCGATATTTCCACTCTTCTCCCCTATTGTGATGCCAGCACGCCTGGCTTTCAATATTCCCGCATGGGAAATTATCCTTTCAGTTGTACTGCTTATCGCGACCGCCGTCTTTTTTGTATGGCTTTCCGGCAGAATTTACCGGGTGGGCATACTTATGTACGGCAAGAAAGTGACCTTAAAGGAATTGGGGAAATGGATGTTCAGGAAGATATGAGGGCGGTCAGCGCGCTTTAGGGATTTTGATCGTAAACGTCGTGCCTTTGTTTTCTTCCGAGCGTTTGACAAAGATTTTTCCGTTGTGATAATCTTCGATAATGCGTTTTGCGAGGGAGAGGCCAAGCCCCCATCCGCGTTTTTTAGTGGTATATCCCGGCTCAAAAATGGTTTTGAACCTGGAAGGCGGGATGCCCTTTCCACTATCGCTGAGGTCAATACAAACGAATTGGCCCTCCTCGTACACTTCGGCGATAATATTGCCCTTGCCATCCATAGCGTCGAGGGCATTGCGCAATAAATTTTCGACTACCCAGGCAAAAAGTGGGGGGTTGAGCAGCACGTTCAGCAAGGGGCGGTCTCCGGGGGAAGGGAAGCTAAATCTGACTTTACGGGGTGCCCGTTTTTCCATATATGCCCTGCAGGTATCCAGTTCGCGGTAAACATTATGGGGTTCCAGCTTGGGCATGGCCCCGATTTTCGAGAACCGGTCCGCAATCAGCTCGAGGCGGCGGACGTCGTTGTCAAGCTCGTCCACTACTTCCAGGACGTCGGCATCCCCTTCTTTTATCGTCCGCAGGTGCTCAATCCATGCCAGGATACCCGATATTGGCGTACCCAATTGATGTGCGGTTTCTTTGGCCATACCGACCCAAACGCGGTTCTGCTCTGCCCTCCGGGCCGTACTAAAACCCAGGTAGCCCAGGAATACGAATGCTGCGATCAGGATAAGCTGGATGATGGGAAAGTACCGCAACTGCGTGAGCACCTTCGATTCCTTATAGTAAAGTTCGTTGCCATACCCTCTGATTGGTTCGATCCCTTCTTCCTGCATCTTCTTCAGGTAGCGCTGGAGTATAGCCGGATCGTCTGTACCAAAATTTCGCGAAGAAATAATTTCGCCGTTTTCATCTGCCAGGATAACGGGGATAGTCGTGTTCGAATCAATGATGGCGAGGTGGACGCTCAAATCGGCGCAGGGCTCACATTCTTCAGAAAGCGGTTTTTGCGATTCTTTCACCGCCAGGGCCCAAAGCTCGGCCTTCTTCTGTTCCTCTATTGCAAGCTTTTGAGTAAGAAAACTCGTATAAAACAAGGAAATCAGGATGAGGCCAACACCCATGACGGCCAGCCAGATCTTCCAGCGCGATTTCCTCGAATAAGTATCCATATACCCAGCTTACATATCGTTACGGCAAGTACCCCTTAGACGCCCCACCGAGAAGACCGGTAGGGCCGATGGTGCCTTTTATATCCGCACAAAGACAAATAAGTCTTTAACGCCGGATGCATGGGCTTTATTGTTGGGAACGTTCAAAGGCTTCCACGCGTAGCTTCACATTTTCCCGCACATTGACGTAAAAGAGGTTAAAATCCCCTACATGATAATTTTTTTTCATATATAAAAAACTCCATGGAAAACGCGGGCGGCTGATCCACAGCATCCCCTCATGATTGACCGCATCGCTTACCCTGGGATATATCCTTTCAAAGTCCCGCAGGACTGCCCCCTTGTGCAAGGTTCGTGGTGCATAAGTGCCGTCAATTGACCAATTCAAGGGGTTTGTGGACAAAAAGCTATTTCCGGCCACAAATTTATGTGGATAATATCCCTTCCGGAAAGTCCTCCAGGAACAGTAGCAGCCAGTCTGTTCGGCTGATTTACAGGGTTGCAGGACAGTATAACCGGAAGGGGAAACCGGCATTCCAACGATATAAGCGGCGACGAGCCGTTCTGAGAGCGGCTGTCCGTCAAAAAACTCCTTGAGTAAACTGATCCCATGCTGAGCACCCTGGCTATGGCCGGCAATAATGATTGGCCTGCCATGATTGTAATTTTCCAGAAAATAAAGGAAAGCCTTCCGGATATCTGAATAGGCCAGTTCAAAAGCCAACTTTGCATCCGCCTTTTGATTCGTGGAATAGGCTTTGATATGCGCCTGACGATAGCGGGGTGCATATACTTTTCCTACATTATTAAAAACACTTGCCTGATACCGGATAGTGGATTCGTCCACCCGCCGGTTGAGCCCCGGGTCATCCACCGGCCCATTCCAAAGGATATCCCCTTTTTCACCAGTATAAATTGTGGGATGGAGAAAAAAGACATCCACCTCTGCATTGGCCTGGCTCTCCGGGAATCCGGGAATTGACTTGTCGGCCTCATCTTTGCGGTCAGGTAGTGCTGCCCAGTATTCCTGGCGGCTGTAATCCGGAGCAGGTGGTGGGCCGAGGTCGGTATAAGCACCCTGTGGTATAGAAGAGCAGGAACTGCCCAGCCAGATTGAGGCTGCTGCAAATACAAATAGATAAATACGCATATAAATCGTTATTTTCTGGTAGTCGTGTAAAAGATAGTATTTTTATAACGCCTGTTTTTCCAATTCCCGTGCTTTAGCCAGACATTTTTCTCCGTTTAAGTTATCCCCGACGGCAAAATAAGCGGTACTCAGGTTTTTCCAGGCATCTGCGATTTCAGGCCGGAGGTTGGCTGCCCGCAAGAAATAGGTAATCGCTTGATTATGTTGCCCGCTTATACCATGAGCGACGCCCAGCAGGCGCAGTGTCTCATAATCATCGGGCTGTATGGCATCTGCTTCGCTAAGATAGGCAATTGCTGCCTGCAGGTCGCCTTTGACCTCTCCGGCATATCTGCCCGCATCCCTCAATGCAAGGGGTAGGTTTTGTCGTGCCTCCCGATATTCCGGATTTATCGCCAGTGCCTGGCGATATGCTGTTATCGAGGCATCATACGCCTTCAGGTAGTAATGGGCATTCCCTTCCAGCAGCCAGGCATTGGTATAGGTAGGGTGTAATACCTGTGCCCTGCGGGCATGATCTACGGCCTGCCGAAGCATTTCCGTCTTTCGGACCGAATCCAATACTCCGACAGAACGCACCGTGAGCTCCCCTGCCATCGCGTTCTGTAATTTAGCACTGTTTTGTGAAATTTTTACATCCGTACTGAACAAGGTGAAGTTATCTTTCCAGACGGGATTGCGGAGGACTGTCCGCACCGTGCCGGCAAGCGCAAGGATGATGAGCAGTGCCCATCGCCATGTCGGTACGCGGCTGGTATCGCGGTTTAAAGGGAACAGTAATAACCCTACCGCCAGTGCAAATCCGACAGAAGGCATGAAAACGAGGCGCTCTGCCATGTGTACGCCAACCGGAAATACCAGGTTGGAAATGATTGACAGGGGGATAAGATAAAGCCATATAGCAAAGCTCATCACATTTTTGCTGCGCAGCCCCTGAACGGCATACAGTACCAACCCGACATAAAAGAACAAGCTGAGCAGTACGCGGAAGTCCTGCCAGGACATCAGGTCAATATGGCGGGGGTAATAATCGTGGGTCAGTGGGTTGGGGAATATCAGCAACTGCACGTATCGGCCGAGGGTATAAACCACCGTTGCCAGCTTTTCGGCAGGCTCGAACGGCACATATTGATTGTTTACGAGTTTAAGGTATGGATTATTCATGAGTTCCAGCGGCGGTGAGCCAAGGGTCCAACCCAATATTGCCCCGCGGATTGCCAGGAATACGCCTGCCGCTACAAAATAAGGGACTATTGCCCCTGCAAGCCTGCCGGGACGCACTTTACTGAAATAGAACAGTGCCAAAGGAATAAGCGCCAGATAGGTAATTGTATTCTCTTTAGCCATCAACCCGAGGAAAATACATACCGCGCCGGCAATATGAAAAACATACCTACCCGACCTTATCGCCTGGAAAGCAAAATACATTGCCCCCAGCCCCCCGAGAAGGGCGAGGATTTCGTCCCGGCCTTTGATGTTCGCCACCGCCTCGGTATGGATCGGATGTACAGCAAAAATAACCCCTGCCGCAAATGCCGCCATCAGGCCCGATTCAGTGCGTTCCGGTAACCATGATAACACAACCGTATAAAATAACCAGCAGCAAAACGCAAACAAAAGCACATTGACCAAATGCCCGACAAAAGGGGACTGGCCAAACATTTCTACTTCAAGGGCAAAAACGACCAGGGAAAGCGGCCTGTAACGTCCTCCCGATACCAGTCGTGCCTTACCCGGCTCCTTAAAAAACCCGTAAAAGGTATCATACTTCAGGATACCGGGAATACCAGCGATCCCTTTCGTCGTGAACATATTATCCGTGATGACGATCGCATCGTCCTGCGCATAGCCGTTCCCCAGGGTATTGGCATATACCAGGAATCCCAGCAAGAAAATCAGGACACCAAAACGCTTATGCGTAAAAACAGGAGCTTTTCCGGTTTGCAACTGTGGTGCGACCGGGACTTTATCGTTGCTCAAACTGGAAGAAGGACGTTTTCTGGGCTTTGCCATCTTTTTTTAATAAAAACACGCTGCCTGCATACTTAAAAATATTTCAGGCAGTAAAAGTGGGTGAACAACAGACCTGTTGCAACGGGGTGATTACAGGCAAAAGTGGGCTTTCCATTTGCCACACGCATTTTTCAGTAATACCGTCAGGCGGTGATTCCTGAAAAACTGTGTGTGCCCCCAAAAACGCATTTTCCACTATGCCGACCCATTGCAACAAGCCAGATATTTTTCAGGGGGTTTTCAAAATCGTTCCCTGTAACATATCCTGGGCGAAATTTACGCAAAACCCAAATTTTCCAAAGACAAACCCGGCAAAATGAGGACAAAAGGCGTTTATCTATCTTTTTTTATTGTTTTTGAGGTGTATTCCGCGAATTTATTTTTCTGTTTTAATCGGTTTAGGCAATTTTGTACGCGATTCCAACTGATTGGATACCTTTTTATTTCACCATATCAATACGTTATGAAAATCAAGAATTGGTGCTTTTTATTTTTGGCTATGCTTGGGGGGCCTGCTTTGCTGGCCCAGGGCAGCGCCCCTGATTTCAAACCAGCTACCCGCACGTATGCCCTTACGAATGCCACGGTAATTGTAAAGCCAGGGCAAACCATACCACAGGCGACGGTAGTCATCAAAGATGGGCTCATCCACGCAGTAGGTGCCAACCTGCCTGTACCTGCAGATGCGCGGGTAATCAAGGCAGACTCTATGTTTGTGTATGCCGGTTTCATTGATGCGCTTTCCTACGCCGGCATCCCACAGCGCCGCGAGGAGGCCCCCTCGGCAATGGGCCAACCCGGGCAGCAACGCCCACGTACCCCCAATGCGGCCAACCCAAGCAACGAGGAAGCAGGGATTCAGCCAGAGGTTAAAGCCAGGGAAGTCGTAAGCGCCAAGGAACCCTCATTGGCAGATTTGCGTAAACTCGGCTTCACAACTGCACACATCGTACCGCAGGGCAGGATGCTGCCAGGCAGCGGGGCCGTATTCCTGCTCGATGGCAATACGGCTGATGAAATGCTGGTAAAAGACCAAACGTCCCTTTTTGCCACCCTGAACGGTGCCCGGAGCGTATTTCCCAGTACGGTCATTGGGGTTATGGCGAAGTTCAGGGAACTCTATATTCAGGCTCAACAGGCGAAGGCCCACGAAAATGCATACGCGCTCAACCCGGCAGGCATGGTCAAGCCCAATACGGATAAGTCCCTGCAGGCATTTTACCCGGTTTTAGAGAAAAAGATGCCGGTTTTCTACGTAGCCGAAGACGTAAAAGCCTTGCACCGCGTAATGACACTTCAACAAGACCTCGGCTTTCCGTTGGTCATGGCAGGCCTGAAACAAGGCTGGTATGTCGTGGATATGATTAAAAGTAAAAATATCCCGGTCATCCTTTCTGCAGATTTGCCCAAAGCGAAAGAAGCACCAAAGCCAGGAGCCAAAAAAGCAGGTGAAGAAGCAAAAAAAGACCCCGAAGTGGAACAACTCGAAGCAAGGGCCGCCGAAGAGATGAAGAAATTGGAATCCCAGGCAGCCGTATTTGCCGGAAAGGGGGTTAGCTTTGGATTTGGCTCCTTCAATGGCAAAACTGCTGAAATGCGCGAAAATTTCCGCCGCATGATCAAAAATGGCCTTACCGAAGACCAGGCACTCGCTGCCCTTACCACTACCCCTGCCAATATGCTCGGCCTTTCTCAGGGGATGGGTACCGTAGAAAAAGGTAAAATGGCCAACCTTACAGTTTGCGACAAACCCTATTTTACCGAAAAATCCAACGTCCGTATGGTATTCGTCAATGGCAATCTGTTCGAATACGAAGTACCTCGCCAGAATCCGCCCGCTGCTGCCAGTGCCGCCCCTGCGCCAGGTGCCGGCAGGAATGCTGCCGTCGGCGAATGGGCGTATCAAATCAATGCAGATGGCCAGTCGTATGATGGGGTTATGACCCTCAAAGAAAATAACGGCAACGTGACGGGTATCTGGTCCAGCAACCAGCTCCCGGGAGATAACCCGATCACTGATGTCCAGCAAAAAGGTAACCAACTCAATTTCAGCTCTTCGCTGAATATGGGCGGGCAATCCATGGGCCTCGACTTTGAGATTACCGTTGAAGGCGATACCTTTAGCGGAAGGGTAAAAGTCGGTGCCTTTGGTACTTTCGACGTCAAGGGCTCCCGTAAAAATACCCCCAGGGAGTAACCTGCGGGATAGCTGAACAGCACCCTTCGGCAATAAATCTGACTGGCTCAACATATTGTTTTTCAGGATTTTTATTGTCAAAACCCTTTTCACCGGTAATCCCCGGGAATTATTTTAAAGTCTGATTTTTTTCACCATGAATTCTTTTATCATGAAAAATATACTTCTGGCCATCGCCATCCTCTTGTTGGGTAACCTGGCCTGGGCACAGCCAAAAACCGGCAGTATCCTGCTCAAAAACGGCACGGTACTCACGGTGACCAAAGGCACCCTCCAGAATACGGACGTGCTCATCGTAAACGGAAAAATTACCCAGATCGGCAAAGCCATTAAGGCACCGGTCGGCACCAAAGAAGTGGATGCTACGGGTAAATTTGTCATGCCCGGGATTATTGATGCCCACTCCCATATCGCGATTGATGTCGTAAACGAAGGTACCAGCCCCGTCACTTCCGAGGTATGGGTGGGCGATGCCCTCAACCCTATGGACATCTCCATCTACCGCGCACTCGCAGGTGGCGTTACCTCCGCACATGTCATGCACGGCTCTGCCAATGCCATCGGTGGGGAATGCGAGACGGTTAAACTACGCTATGGCACCTACAATCCGGAAGAACTCCGGATGGAAGGTGCCCCGCGTACCATCAAATTTGCCCTTGGCGAAAACCCTATGCGCTCCCACGGCGAAGGCCGCGGTATCCAGCCCCGGACCCGTATGGGGGTCGAGCAGGTCATCCGCAAAGCTTTTGCCGATGGCAAAGCATACGACGCAGCCTGGGTAAAATACAACCAGGAAAAAACGACCAACCCCAGGGCACTGCCCCCTACCTACAACCGCCGCCTCGAAACCATCGCAGATATCCTCAAGGGTAATATCATCATTCACTGCCACTCCTACCGGGCCGATGAAATCAATATGCTAATGAACGTTTGCCGGGATTTCGGGGTCAAAAAACTTTGCTTCCAGCACGTCAACGAAGGGTTCAAGGTGGCTCCGGAGCTCGCTGCTTTCGGCGCCGGCGCTTCCGTATTTTCCGACTGGTGGGCCTATAAGTTTGAGGTGTATTATTCCACAGCCTACAATGCTGCTATCCTGACTAAAAACGGCGTCGTGACCTCCATCAACTCCGATGACGCGGGAATGATCCGCCACCTCTACCACGAAGCCGGCAAAACCCAGCGTTACGGACAGCTCACCGACGACGAGGCCCTGGCACTGATTACCATCAATCCTGCCAAACAACTCGGCGTCGGCGACCGCATCGGATCCATAGAAGTTGGAAAAGAAGGTGACGTAGCCATTTTTGACCAACACCCCCTTTCTGTTTACGCAATCCCTCAACTGACAATCATTGATGGAATCATTCGCTTCGACCGCCAGAACGACCCTGCCGACATGCGGCTTTCGGTGGATCCCTCCCAGCCTGTACCCTCTTTCAACATGGAAGATAATTTACACCAGCACATTGACCGCTGTATGCAAGGCACCGAGGAACTGTGGAAGTATTTGTTCGAATCCGGCAAAAAATAAGCTTGCCTGTACAGAAAGGACATCTTACAGTATTGGTAAATATATCACTCTAAAACAATAATTCAAAGCAATGTATAAGCATATCCTGATTTTCATCTTCTGCCTTTCCGCTGCTGCCTGGCAGCTTAATGCCCAGGTTGCCAAACCCAGAAAAGGTACTTTCGCCCTCACGAATGCGACCATTGAAACCATCAACAATGGTATCGTAAGAGGTACCCTGCTTATCCAGGACGGTAAAATCGCTGCGTTAGGCGCCAATGTTACTCCACCTGCCGGTGCAGAAATTTTTGATTGCAATGGCCTGACCCTCTACCCAGGTATGATAGACGGCGGCACCCAAATCGGCCTGTCTGAAGTAAGCTCCGTTTCCCTGACGGAGGACTACTCCGAAATCGGAGATATCATCCCTCACATGGAAGCCCTCACTGCTGTCAATCCCAATGGTGCAGCCATTGCCGTTACCCGCGTCAGCGGTGTGACAACGGCACTGACGATGCCACAGAGCGGCTTGTTTCCGGGTACGGCTGCCCTTATCAACCTCGTAGGCTATACGCCTGACCAGATGTATGCAGGCTTCAAAACCGTTATTATGAGCTATCCCAGCGGAGGGCGTCGCGGTTTCTGGGATCAGCGCAGCGAAGAGGATATCAAAAAAGAAGTGGAAAGAACCCAGAAGAAAATGAATGAGGTCTGGGACCAGGCTGTTCTGTATGCCAAAATTGATTCTGCAGCACAGAAAGACAAAAGCATCAAAATCGAATACAACCCGGAAATGGCCACCCTGGCAAAGGTAGTACGCGGTGAAATGTCCCTGATGATCGAGGTCAACAAATCCGATGATATCCTGGCAGCGATCAAATGGGTTCAGGACCAAAAAATCAAAAAAGTAATCTTTGCGGGTGTTGCTGAGGGCTGGCGCGTTGCCGACCAGATCGCCAAGTCTGGAATCCCCGTTGTCGCTGGCCCTGTCCAGGCCATCCCTACCCGGCCTTCCGACCGCTACGACAGCCGCTATGCAAACCCTGGCATCATGGCCAAAGCAGGTGTAAAAGTAGCCTTGCGCACCAGTGAATCCGAAAACGTGCGTAACCTGCCCTTCCATGCCGGATTTGCCGCAGCTTATGGCATGGGCAAGGAAGCCGCCCTGCGTGCTGTGACTATCGTGCCCGCACAAATTTTTGGCGTGGACAAAATGCTCGGCTCTCTGGAAGTGGGCAAGTCGGCCACGCTCTTCGCCGCTACCGGCGACCCCTTCGAGACGAAGACCCAGGTCAGGTATTTGTTTATTGACGGCTATCTGGTGCCGCTCGATAGCCGCCATATCCAACTGTACGATGAGTTTTTGAACCGTGCCACGGGGGTTCAGAAATAATTTTGAGCTGCCTCATAAGTCCTGAGGTTGTGTAAAAAGTATTTTGCCACCTACTGCGGCAAAATTAAATTTTTCAGAGCTGCGTTTTCAACGATTTTGCTTCGCAAAATCGTTGAAAACGCAGCTCTGAAAAATATTATCGGAGGCTTTTTACACAACCCCAGGATATTGTTTTAAAACGCTGATTTTGTTCATTTTGATTCGCAAAATGAACAAAATCAGCGTTTTAAAAAATTTTATTCTGCCGGCGAAGGCGGCAGAATACCGAAGGCGGCAATATTCTTTTTACACAACCAATGCGGAAAGTCGGCACAAAAAATAAATTAAAATGAAAATCATTCTCCATTATTTGTTGACCATGGCAGTATTTCTTGCTGCCGATGGTCTGTACCTCGGGTTCTTCGCCTCTGGATTCATTAAGAAGCAGGCGGGTCATTTGTTGGCTCCAACCCCAAATTGGGGTGCAGCGGCTATTTTCTATCTCATTTTTATCGCAGGCGTACTTTATTTTGCGGTTTATCCAGCCATAGAGAAAGGTACCCTTGGAGAAGCACTGCTCCGTGGTGCCTTCCTTGGATTACTGACTTACTCCACTTATGAGCTCACCAACAAGGCGTTGATCCGCGACTGGCCGACACCACTGGTCATTGTAGATATTGCCTGGGGTATATTTTTATGTGCGATTACGAGTGTTGCAAGTTATTTGATTGCTCAGCTACTATGGAAAAATCCTTCTTGAATTCAGTCCAACCCACGTTTGTGCCGGCCTTTGAGCAAGCCCCTGCCGTGCAAAACTTTACTGCGTACGCACCATCCCGCGGGGCTAAGGTCGTTGTAATTGGCGCAGGAGCATTTGGGGGCTGGACAGCCCTGTACCTGCTCCGTGCTGGTTTCAGGGTGACCCTTGCAGATGCCTGGGGCGGCGGAAATTCGCGTTCCAGTTCCGGCGATGAGACCAGGGTCATCCGGTCTACCTATGGTGCCAATGCCCTTTATTTCGACCTCAACATGCGTGCACTTGAACTGTGGAAAGCCCATCAGCAGGACTGGGGCCTGCAACTCTTCTTCCCAACCGGCGTTCTCTGGTTTTGTTACCGGGAAAATGAACCCATGATTGAAGACTCCCAGCCATTCATGCGCCGGCATGGGCTGGAGTATCAATATCTCCTTCCCGGAGAAGCACGGGCACGGTATCCGCATATTTATGTGGACGATCTTTCGCAACTGGTTTTTGATCCCTACGGCGGATACCTCAAGGCGAGGGAAGGCGCTATCGCCGTTCAGGAGGCCTTTGTACGCGAAGGAGGCACCTATCTCCAGGCGCTTGCAAGACCAGGAAAAATTCACCGGCAGCGAATGGAAAATATTGAACTGGAAGACGGCAGCTTTCTGGATGGAGAAGCTTTTGTTTTTGCCTGTGGCTCCTGGCTGCGGCAGGTTTTCCCCGAAGCCCTTAGTGGGTTCATCCACTGTACACGCCAGGAAGCTTATTACCTTGGGGTACCCTCCCGATATGCAAAGTTGTTTGACCAGATGCCGGTATGGGTAGATGCCGATGGCGCAGATTTCTATTATGGAATTCCGGGAAATGCACGCAGGGGATTCAAAGTCGGCGTGGACCGCAGGGGAGTCGCATTCGATCCTACGCACGACGAGCGCATTTTGAACCCCGAAGTCCTCGACCATGCACGCAGGTTTATGGCCCATCGCTTCCCCATTTTGAAAAATGCCCCCTTAGTCGAAAACCGCGTATGCCATTACGGTAACACCCCCGATGGCAACTTTTTGCTCGACCTGCATCCCGAAGCACAAAATTGCTGGATGATGGGGGGAGGTTCCGGTCACGGCTACAAACATGGACCTGCGTTAGGAGAGAAGGCAGCAGGTATTATCTCCGGACGGTTGCCCCTTGAGCCCGCTTTTTTATTAGCGCGCTGAACAATATCGGCGTAAATCTACAGGGGTACCACAATGAAGCCAGCGCATTCAGCGTTATAGTTGAGTTGCTGAAACAGGTTGGCATCGTGGGAAAATGCCTTATTTTTTGCCCGCAACCATCCCTTAGCAAGTAGTATGCTGAAGGGGCCACCGCATACGACCATTGCAAAGAATCGCTCCGGGGCACGGCCCCTTGGGCTTAACTTTGCAGAAATCAATGCGGCCCTATTTTAAAACACCCTAATATCCAGTTGATTATGCGTACCCCTCTCCTTTTCCAGCCAGTAACTATAACTCTGGTATCGTTTCTCCTTGCTACAATGACCAGTGGGTGCTTTCTTGGAAAGCAGCTTGCCCCGGCAGATCCGCCCGTCGGTGGCAGAACCGAAAACAACCCGACCATCTATGGCCCTGAATTCGGCAAACCTACAGAGACTAAGCCGACTCCTGACACAAAGCCGGATTCGAAACCAACACCCGTTCCCATCCCGGATTCCGAAGATGGCCTGCGCAGAAGCATTGTGGATTATTCCAGGACATTCATTGGTATCCCATATACATCCGCAGGGAAGCAGCCCTCTACGGGATTTGATTGTTCCGGATTCACCAATTACGTAATGTCCACTTATGGCGTTGCGCTTGCGGCCAGTGCACGGCAACAGGCGCAGCAGGGGAATGATGTCCCATTGTCCCAAGCCAGGCCAGGCGACCTGATTTTTTACCAGCGCGACTCCAGGAACGGCATTTTTCATGTGTCGCTGGTGGTAGAAAATACCGGAAGCAGCTTATTTGTGATTCACAGTACGAGCAGCAGAGGTATTATTGTAGAGGACGTACTCGCGAGCAGATACTGGAAGGAATATATCCACTCTGTCAGGAACGTCATCACGCGAAACTAACAGGATAAGGCTATCGGTAAAATTTTAAATGAGCGGCTGATCCGGGGTTATATAAAAAGTCCCGGGGCAGTCCTTTGGCGGCCGAAGGCGGGGAAAGTCATTTTGCACAAGCTCAGAATTTTATTTCGCTGCCGAAGGCGGCGGAATACTTTTGAGGCGGCCTCCTTTACCGAATTTGCTTCCATTAAATTGATATTTCCCGCGAAGCGCCAGGCGTTCTGCTTCTGGCAGGAGCAGGAAGTCTGCGCATTCCGGGGAGCAGCAATCGCGGTATTTTGACGTGCAATCCGGGCATTGGATGAAAAGGATATGGCAGGCATCGTTGGCACAGTTTTTATGCGTATCACAAGCTACGCCGCATTGATGGCAATGCGCCACGATTTCGGTAGAGATACGCTCGCCCAGCCGCTCGTCAAAGACGAAATTTTTTCCGATAAACTTATTTTCCAGTTGTTCTTCCTGGCATTCGTGCGCATATTTGATAATCCCGCCTTCTACCATAAAAACATGCTTAAACCCCTTGTGTAACATATAGGCGCTCGCTTTTTCACAGCGTATGCCACCGGTACAGTACATGACAACGTTTTTTTCTTTCTGATCCCGCAGCATTGCCTCGACGAGGGGCAATGCCTCCCGAAAAGTAGCCACATCGGGTCGGATTGCGCCTTTAAAATATCCCACTTCACTTTCATAATGGTTGCGCATATCCACAATGACCGTATCCGGCTGCTCTGTCAATGCGTTGAAAGACCTTGCATCCAGGGGCTGCCCCCGCTGGGTAACATCAAAGCTTTTATCGTCAAGTCCATCGGCAACGATCTTGGAACGCACCTTGACCGTCAGTTTGTAGAAAGATCTACCATCATCTTCGACCGCAATATTAAGCCGGACACCCTTGAGCCAGGGAACAGCATAGAGGGCTTCCCGGAAACCTTCGAATTGGCTTTCCGGGACGGATATCTGTGCATTTATCCCTTCGGTAGCAACATAAACCCGGCCAAAAACCTGGTATTGATCCAACGATTTGTACAAAGCATCCCTAAAACCAGATGGATCCTCCAGATGGTAATAGCGATAAAAAGAAAGCGTGACGCGCTTTTCATCAACAGTGGCCATGCGGGCCTTGAGGAGATTATTGTTGATTTTATTGTGCAATGCCTTCATATTGCGGCGTTAAAAAGTGAAGTTGGGAACATCGCTCCCATCAACTGCGGGTGCAAATATACGTATTCTTAAAATCGCATGCGTAATTTTAGTGGAGTACCAGCTTTCCGCTCGCACCCAGGAAGCGGTAGCAATAAAAGCCGGGGGGGAGCCCACTGAGATCCAGGATGACCAGAGTGCCATCACCAGGGTGGACGGTGCGCTGGAATACCGGTCTGCCCCAGGCATCCAATAAGGTGAAGCCAGCAGGCATATTGCGTTCTTTCAGTTCGAGCGCGATCTGTCCCTGGGCTGGATTTGGGAAAACACGAAACCCTTCGTCCTCCAGTCTGGCCGGCGTTGATGTCACCTGCTGTATGGCTGCTTTTACGGCGGCGAGCGCGTTGATACGTCCGAAACCATAGACTGGGTTGGGGATGGCACTACCGGCAATGCCGCCGCAATCCAGGGGCGAGCGAAGCGGCTGTGCAGTTTTCTCCAAAATATCCTCGAGCAGGCCCACTTCGCCCCTCAGGGAGGGATTAGCAGAAATCATCAGGGCGACCGTACCGGCCACGTGTGGGCCAGCCATGCTCGTGCCGCTCAGGGTAGCATATTTTAACCCTGGAATAGCCGACCGCACCCCCACGCCCGGGGCAACCACATCCGGTTTCACAAAAACGCGGTTGTCGTAACTGACCGGCCCCCGCGAGCTAAAACCTGCGATGGAATCGTTGGCCTGAGAAGCCCCTACAGCGAAACCTGCCGGGAAAATCGCAGGAGGATTTGTAATGGTTTGGCAGCCCGAACCGGCATTGCCTGCCGAGATCACCACAAAAACCCCTGCAGCACGAAGGTTATTGACCGCCAACTCCAGGAGGACGTAATTAGAAGGGTTGCACCCCTCCTCAGTGGCGCAATACCAGGAATTATTGATTACATCCGGTGCGCGGGCCGGATCTGGCCGGCTGCCATTTAAATCAAAAGGCGCAAGGAACCATTGAAAGCATTCCAGATAAGTAAATGGACTCCCATAGCCGCGCTCCATATTCCTGCAACCGATCCATCTGGCATCCGGGGCCACCCCGATTTGATTCCCCTGGCCATCATCGCCGACCATCGTGCCCATCGTATGCGTACCATGGGCATTATCGTCACAGGGTACGGAAAGACGCAAACCGCAGGGATTGACGCCCTCTTTGTTGAGTGGACTCAGCGCACTGATTGCGTCGTGCCAGTGGTAATTATGCTCGGCCAGGGTATCCCGCAGCCAGCCTTTGTATTGGCGCATCATCGTAGGATGCCTCCAGTCAAAACCCGTATCCTGGCCCCCGATTACGACCCCCTGGCCCTTGAAGCCCATTGCCCAAACAGCGGGGGCCTCGATTTTGGCCAGGCCCCATTCAACGCCTTGGCGCAGGGACAGGGAAGCGTCCTCCACCAATGGTGGAACCCCGACGACCGGATTGGGCAAAATAGCAGCCACATCCTGGCGCGATGCGATCCATGCGCAATCCCCCGCGTTAAGGGAAGGTAAATAAATGGCGTTGACGATAAAAAGCGGCCGGTATGGGATGTTTTTCCGCTTCAGCTGTTCCATTAGCGCCGCCTGCGCCCGGTGGGCATGCGCCTGAAGATGTGCAAATACAAAAGCCCCCTTGGCCTCCTTCCCCCTAAGCCGTGCCGCAAAACCCACATCGGCCTGGGAACGCATCAACACAATTGCCTCAACGCTCCCGGATTCCAGGCCATGTATAACGCCGGCCGACACTTTACCCCCTGCCGGCACCTTCAAATCAAACGATTGGGCAAGTACCCGAGCACCCAGGCATGTACAAAATATCAGTATCAGGCCTGTTATCTGTGTACGCCCCACAAAAAGAGGTCTTCCCGATCTCCAAACTCTACGCGTGGCTGTCAATAGCTTGTTTGGAAAAATTTTATTGCCCAAAAATGAATATTTCATGCAAAAATTTGTTTTTTAACAAAAAAAATGCCTTAATTGCACGTCATGAAGTTTTTTCTCGTGTCTTTTATATCCCCCCCATTAAAAACGCGCTGAAAAGCCATCAGCAGGAAGCGAGTACCCCGACCATGTACATATCGCCGGACAATATAATAAACTACGAGCAATGTAGCCATGGAAAGCGATATCAGATTATACAACGCCGGAACTGGTATGGATCAATGGGAGAAAGCCATGATTGTCCAGTTTCTACAAGCTCACAACAGGGAGGTAAGCTACCAGTCTGCCAGAGATGCCGTAGATTGCGTTCTCAAACAAACCCCCTCTTTTGGCGGGTTTATCCTGACCGACTGGTCAGAAAAGCGTTTGCGTGCCCTGGTAATGGTCAACCGCACGGGTATGTCGGGCTTTGGCCCGGATAACCTGATCAGCTTTGCGGTAGTCAATGAGGAGGAAGAATGCCCTATGCTCCTGCTTGAAAAGCTGATTCGCCAGGCAATAAACCTTTCTGACGGCGAAATTGCATTTCACCTGCCCAAAAGGCATCCGGCCATTAAATTTTTCCAGGACTTAGGTTTTCAGCAGGATTATATAGAGCTGCGTTTTTCCGGGAATTACAAAAAAGTCTCCGCCTAGGCCGATGATATGCAAGATCTTATAATTGAATGTCTGAACAGGGATACGCGTCTTCGCCCCCTGTTGGAATCCATCCCTTTTCCAATCCCCCGACCTGCCTCCGGCAATTTATTCGAAGACTTGTTGCGTTCTATTGTAGGGCAGCAACTCTCCGTTAAAGCAGCCGAGACCATTTTTGGCCGATTTATGCAGCTTTTCCCGCTGCATTCCCCGGAGGCAGATCTTCTATGCGCTTTCCCCGATGAAATATTCAGACAAACCGGTCTTTCCCGGCAAAAATCCGCTTATATCCGGAATGCGGCAGCTTTTTTCATCGGAAAACCAACAGATATCGAATCCTGGGAAGCACAGCCCGATGAAGCGATCCTGCGGGAACTCACCTCGATAAAAGGCGTTGGGGTCTGGACCGTGCAGATGCTCCTGATGTTTTCCCTCGGAAGGCCGGATGTGTTTCCGGCGGGCGATCTGGGGATACAGACAGCCATGAGCCGCCTGTATGGCCTGCAGTCCAACGGAAAAGCCCTGCACGCTGAAATGGTCTCTACTGCGGAAACCTGGCGTCCTTATCGCTCTTATGCATGCTTCTACTTGTGGAAATGGAAAGACCTGCCATAACTTATCCCTGCCCATAGCGATTAACGCCTTTCAAAGTCAACCAGCTTTATTTTTCGCTGTTGAACAGTTAAACCGTCTGAACGATCATGGCATACAGCAACGAACAGCAAAAAAAACTCTTCGCGCTTTCCAAAGATTATATATCGGGTAAGCCAGCGGAAAACCCTGCCCGCCAGGCCGCGGATTTACGTCTGCTCATTGCCTACCACGAATGGAAATACTACATCCAGAACGACCCGGTCATAAGCGATTACGAGTTTGACCTGTTGTACAAGCAACTGGAACAAATCGAAAACGCACACCCCGAATTGATTGCACCAGACTCCCCCACCCAGCGGGTAGCCACAGATACTACATCGGATTTTCCGACTGTCGAACATCTCGCCCCTATGCTTTCCCTGGCCAATTCTTATGATGCGGCAGATCTCAGGGACTGGGACGCACAACTCAAGCGCCTGCTTAGCATCCCGCTGGACGAAGACCTGGAGTACTCCGTAGAACCCAAATTTGACGGCGGAGGCATCGCGCTCGTCTATGAAGATGGCCTGCTTACGCGCGCAGCCACACGGGGGAATGGTGCTGCCGGGGAAGAAATTACAGCAAATGCACGGGTCATCCGCTCTATTCCGCTTCGGGCAGATTTCCCTGGGCAAGGCCTCCCAAAAGTAGAATTGCGGGGAGAGGTCATCATCCGGAAAGATATTTTCCTGCGCATCAATGAAGAACGGGCAGACGATGGACTAACCCTTTTTGCCAACGCCCGCAACACTGCAACCGGAGGACTGCGCATGAAAGACCCCAGGGAAGTCGCAAAACGCGGTCTTGAAGCCTTTGTTTACAACCTTTCCTATGCTTCCGACAGCGCAGGAAATTCCCTCGTGGAGCTCCCCCGAACCCATTGGGATAGTCTGAACCTCCTGTCGGGCCTTGGCTTCAAAGTACCCGGACACGAACGCAAATTATGCAGCAATATCGAAGAGGTTATCGCATTCTGCCTCGAATGGCAATCCAAAAGGGAGGATTATCCCTATGAAATTGATGGTATGGTGGCAAAACTCAACCGTGCCGAGCTGCAACAACGTGCCGGATTTACTGCGCACCACCCCCGGTGGGCAATGGCTTTTAAATTTCAGGCCAAACAAGCTACCAGTAAATTGCTCAGCGTGGAATATCAGGTAGGTAAAATTGGATCCATCACTCCGGTCGCCAAAATTCAGCCAGTCAGCCTTGCAGGTGTTACAGTAGCCTCCATTTCCCTGCACAATGAAGACTTCATCCGCTCCAAAGACCTGCACATCGGCGATACCGTCCTCGTAGAACGTGCCGGCGACGTTATCCCCTATATTGTGAAAGCGATGCCAGAATTGCGGGACGGCACCGAAACGCCCATCCAGTTCCCGGAATATTGCCCCGTCAACGACACGGCCCAGCCTGTCTGCCTGCTCCGCGAAGCCGGGGAATCGGCATGGCGGTGCCCGGAATGTGTCTGCGGAGCCCAGGAGTTGCAACGGCTTATCTTTCATGTATCAAAAGATGCCATGGATATCGAGGGCCTGGGCAAGGCCAATATGGAACGCTTTTATGCACTCGGCTGGATACGCACATTACCGGATATTTATCACCTGGACTACGATAAAATCGCCAATCTGGAAGGTTTTGGTAAAAAATCTGCTGCCAACCTGCGCAAAGCGGTCGAACAGGCCAAAAAACATCCTGTTCACAGACTGTTGCATAGCCTGAGCATCCACCATCTGGGCAAAAAAGTTTCCCGGCTGCTCGCCGCAGAAATTGACCATGTACTGGACCTGAAAAAGTGGACTTTGGAAGATTATCTCAACATCAAAGATATTGGCCCGGTCGTTGCTGAAAACGTCATGCAATTCTTCCAAAACCCCCGCAACGTGGAAATGCTAAAGGAAATGGAAGAATGGAAGGTCAACCTGTCGCAAACGGCCGAAGACCGCCCTAAAGCGGTCTCAGAAGATGCACCTCTTGCGGGGAAAACCATCCTGTTTACCGGCACACTGGCCACTATGGGGCGGAAAGAAGCCCAGCTCAAGGCTGAAGCTGCCGGAGCCAAAATCCTGGGCGCCGTGAGCAGCCACCTCGACATCCTGGTCGTCGGGGAAGATGCCGGATCCAAACTTAAAAAAGCCATCGCCCTCGGTACTGTACAAATCCTGACCGAAGCGGCATTTCTCAGGTTGGTCTCCCCTTCATAAAGTTGAGCCCAAGGAGCAGGAAAAATAAGTAAAAGGCAACCCCCATGGCACTTTCAAGGGTCGCTTCCACTAAAAAAGACAGAAAAGCCGCAATATGCAGGGCCAGGATCGGAAAATGAGCCCAGGATCTGCGATAAAGCAAAGGAATAAAAAATACGATCAAAAAAAGGATTAACCCGATTGTCCCTGAGCCTGCCGCAGTATGCAAAAATTGATTGTGTGGCATCAGCCGTTTTTTAATGCCCGGATAGTGGGCCGCATACTCCTCCCCGACCGCATGGCGCAAGTTGCCGGGCCCTGCACCTGTCCAGGGCGACACCTTGTAAATTTCCCAGCCAACCCCCAACGACACCCATCTGGAAGCATCAGAAAGTACCCCAATATCCTGGCCTTTTCGGTAAAGGTCATAATCATAGCGCATATACCCCACCTTGGTACGCACACTCGGGATAAACTGATATGCAAGTATAGGGGCAAGTGCAAGCGCGGATAAAGCCAATACCCCTAACAGGTATTTCTTTCTGATGACAATCTCCCGCAGCGTTGCCGCCCCGATAATCACATACGCGACCATCAGTCCGCTCCGAACGGCAATCAGGTGTTGGGCAATAAATAACCAAAGGGTCAAAACCCAAATCCACATCGTAGGCAACTGCACGAATCCTTTTTCTGTAGGGGAATTTTTATGCCTATACCTTTCCTGCAACAAATACAGCCCCCCTGCAATACCCATCGTCTGTAGCAGGCTATACCGGATATGGTTGCACGGCATTGGCATCGGCTGACCCTGGCGGATCATCAGGTTGATCTGTTCCTGGTGCAGGAAGTAGTTCACCGCTATCCCCAGGCTCGTTATGCCTAATAGTACAAGCAGAAAGTTCCAGATCAGATAATAATAGCGCTGTGGAAATGAAGGAAGCAGAAAAAAAACAAGGGGTAACCCCAAAAAAGGTACTTTGATGCGGAGACGCTCCAATAAATATCCCACATCCAAAAGCGGATATAAAACGCTTGACAGCACAAGGAAAAAATGTAGAGCAACAACGGCAAAAGGCAGGATAACCCAGTATCCATGTTTTCCCCTGACCGTAGCTATATGCCATACCGCTGCTATGCCCAAGAGGAACATACTCACGGATTGCAGGTAGGGGGAATATACCATTCCGCCAAGCAGCAAGATACAAGCCAGGCAGGCGAGTAATAAGGGATATGCTTCCACCCCACGTTTTACGGTGCTAAAAGGCAAGTGCATATTCAAATATATTATTTGGAGGGTGTCTCATACTTATACAACGACTAAAAATAGCATATTTTTCCTTGACTTACTTATAGCAGCAGGTCAATTGTTCGCTCTTGTACAAAAACGTATTTCAAGGCGCTAAAAATCTTTACCTTTGCAGGCAAAATCATTTTCCATGTCCGCCGAAGCTATGCAAACCCTGCGCAACATACTGCAGGAAATCGAAACTGCGCAACCTGCGACCGCAGATGAGCTGGAACAATTCCGCATTCGTTTCATCGGTTCGAGAAATATACTGAAGCCGTTGATGGGCGAAATCCGTAACGTACCCAATGAAAACAAGCGCGAGTACGGACAGTTGCTCAACCAGGCAAAGGAACTGGCCGAATCCAGATATGCGCTGCTCCACCAGGCCCTTGAAGCGGCTGCCGATGATGTCGAAAGCCAGGCCCTGGACCTCACTCTTCCTGCCGAACCCCTTGAATTGGGATCGCGGCATCCTGTTTCGATCGCGATGAACCGGATCGTATCCATCTTTGAGCGCATCGGCTTCGTAGTGGCTGAAGAACGTGAGATCGAAGACGATTGGCACAATTTTACTGCCATGAACACCCCCGAAGACCATCCTGCACGGGATATGCAGGACACCTACTACATCAAAGACAGTACCGAAATGCTCCTGCGTACCCATACCTCTTCCGTTCAGGCCCGGGTCATGACCGCTCAGCAACCGCCAATCCGTATTATCGCCCCGGGAAGGGTGTATCGCAACGAGACTATTTCTGCCCGCTCGCACTGCCAGTTCCATCAGGTCGAAGGCTTGTATATTGACAAAGGGGTTTCTTTTGCCGATATGAAGCAGACGCTTTATTATTTCGCCCAGGAAATGTACGGCCCCAACACCCGTATCCGTCTGCGGCCTTCCTTTTTCCCATTTACCGAACCCAGTGCAGAGATGGACGTGTCCTGTTTCATCTGCAATAGCCAGGGCTGCAACGTTTGTAAATATTCCGGTTGGGTAGAAATCATGGGCTGTGGGATGGTGGATCCCCAGGTGCTGCAAAATTGCGGGATTGACCCCGAGGTGTACAGTGGCTTTGCCTTCGGCATGGGTATTGAACGCCAGGCCATGATGCTCTATGCGATAAAAGATATCCGTCTGCTGTTCGAAAACGACATTCGTTTCCTCAAACAGTTCAATGCCGCTTTCTGAGGGCAGTAAAATACCGCACTGATTTATGAAACCTTCCATTCCCAAAGGTACGCGCGATTTCACGCCTGAACAGGTATATAAGCGCTCCTATGTTTTCGATACGATCCGCTCGGTTTTCGTCAGGTTTGGTTATCAGCCCATCGAAACCCCTGTAATGGAGAATCTCTCGACCCTTACTGGTAAATACGGGGAGGAAGGCGACCGCCTCCTGTTCAAAGTCCTCAACAATGGGGATTACCTCGCCGAAGCCGACGAGCAGGCGCTCAACGACCGGGACTCCCGCCGTCTTACGCCCTCCATAGCCAAGCGTGGCCTGCGCTATGACCTCACCGTCCCTTTTGCCCGCTTTGTGGTCATGCACCTCAACGAAATCCCTATCCCTTTCAAGCGGTATCAAATCCAGCCAGTCTGGCGGGGCGACCGTCCGGCAAGAGGGCGCTACCACGAATTTTATCAGTGCGACGTGGATGTCGTAGGATCTGACGCCCTGGTGTACGAAGCCGAACTGGTACAAATTTACGATGAAGTTTTTACCCGCCTTGGGCTGCCGGTCGTAATAAAAATCAACCATCGAAAAATACTTGCGGGTATTGCCGAAGTTGCCGGTATCCCCGACCTGATGACAGAAATGACCGTTGCGATCGACAAACTGGACAAAATCGGAAAAGAAGGGGTAAGGGAAGAAATGATAGAACGTGGGATCCCAGCCAATGCCATCCAGCGCATCGAAAAATTCCTGGAAGCACAAGACCTGGAAGCACTAGCCCCTCAGCTACAGGGCAACCCCAACGGAGCAACCGGTATCCGCGAGCTCCAGTCCGTTTTGGCTTATCTCGAAGGAAACCCGCTTTCCCAGTCACTCAAATTTGACGTCACCCTGGCGCGGGGTTTGAATTATTATACGGGATGTATTTTCGAAGTACAGGCCGCTAATGCCCAGATGGGCAGCCTGGGCGGCGGTGGGCGTTACGATAACCTCACAGGCGTATTTGGCCTGGAAGGCTTCTCCGGCGTAGGTATATCCTTCGGCGCCGAGCGCATTTATGATGTAATGGAAGAATTGGGGCTTTTCCCCGCCGGTACTTCGGGAGCACTGAAAGTCCTTTTTGTCGCTTTTGATGCGCCAACACACCATTATGCCTTCAAATGTCTGGGAAAAGTGCGAATGGCCGGTATCAGCGCAGAAATTTACCCGGAGCCTGTGAAGCTGAAAAAACAGCTCAAATATGCCAACGACAGAAAAGTCCCCTACGTAGTGCTCGCAGGAGAAACGGAAATGCTACAAAGCACACTGACCTTGAAGGATATGGTATCCGGGGAACAAGTATCCCTGTCATTAGATGCGCTTATCCAAAAACTCGGTGTCTGACCTGCTCTCAAATAGAACCACATCGCCTGAAATGGTTGATGTTTTTCTTCGTTAATGCAATTATGCGGCCAAGGCACAAAGAACGGATCTATTTTCTAAAACGTCAGTAGATTGGTATATGACACAATATCGAGATTTATCCACCATACGTGCCGCAATTGCCGGCGGGAACCTCAACCTGCCCGTACTCGTACAAAGCTATCTGGACCGCATTGCCGCTACCCGGGATTTGAATATATATATCGAGGTATTTGAGCAGGAAGCACTCGAAAGGGCCGAAATGCTACAGCGTGCTTTCGAAGAAAACCCTGAAGGCGCAGGCCCTTTATTTGGAATGGTGGCCTCCATCAAGGATGTCCTCTGCTATGCCGGCCATCGCGTGACGGCTGGCTCCCGTATCCTCGAGGGCTTCACCTCGTTGTTTTCTGCTACTGCTGTCGAACGCCTGCTCAATGCGGGTGCCATTATTATCGGCCGGGTGAACTGTGATGAATTTGCGATGGGGTCTTCCAACGAAAATTCCTGCTATGGCCCAACGCGGAACGGGGCAGATCCGGAACGTATTCCAGGTGGCTCGTCTGGTGCCTCTGCCGTATCGGTACAAATGGAGACCTGCCTCGTATCCCTGGGCTCGGATACAGGGGGAAGCGTCCGCCAGCCTGCAGCCTTTTGTGGGGTCGTAGGCTTCAAACCGGGTTACGGGCGTATCTCCAGACATGGGCTGATCGCTTACGGATCCTCTTTTGACCAAATCGGCATCCTCGCCCATTCTACAGGGGATGTGGCAACTGTACTCGGGGCTATAGCGGGACCAGATAATTTCGACAGCACCGCGCTACCCGATTATCCGGGCACCTATACCAACCCGGCCCCACTGCAAAGCCCCCTGCGCATCGCCTTTCCCGGTACCGCCATCAATCATCCCGGACTTGATCACGAAGTACGCCAGCATTGCAACGAAATGATCCACTGGCTTCGCGAAAAGGGACATTCGGTGCAGGAAGTAGATTTCGAATATCTGGATTATATTATCCCAGCCTATTATGTGCTCACTACAGCCGAAGCATCTTCCAACCTCGCCCGCTATGACGGTGTCCGGTATGGATACCGCAGCCCCGATGCGGAGAACCTGCTGGAAGTTTACAAAAAATCCCGCACAGAGGGATTTGGCACAGAAGTAAAACGCAGGATCATCCTGGGCACTTTCGTGCTTAGCTCCGGATACTACGATGCTTACTACAGTCGTGCCCAAAAAGTCCGCCGCCTGATTTGTATGCGTACGGAAGAAATCTTCCGCGATTTTGATGCTATCCTGATACCAGCCACTCCTGCCGGCCCATGGAAAATAGGGGAAACCCTCGATGATCCGGTTGCGATGTACCTCGCAGATATTTTTACCGTTCATGCCAATATGGCGGGTATCCCGGCGATTGCACTGCCTACAGGCAAACATGCTGATGGTTTGCCGATGGGCCTCCAGTTTATGGCCGCAAAAGGCAATGAAGCTACCCTGCTCGCCCTGGGCAATTATCTCCAAAACAATTTTCGGCAATGAAGCTTAGGAAAAAAAATACGGTTGCCCCTATCTTCTGGATGCTCCTTCTCCCGGCCTTGTTCTGTTGTAATGGCTGCAATAGCACTCCGGGAGAAAAAACAAGTGAAAAAAAGCGCTTTGTAGATATTTATATCCGTTTCCTTGTTCCTGAAAATGAATATAAGACCCAAATCACCTTTCTGGAAGGCGACTCAACCGAAAATTTACGCCCGGTGCAGTTAACCGGGGATGTCACGTGGAACGGGCTCCCGTTACGCCTTAAAAATCCCGGCTCTATGGAACTCCGGTATGAATACTTAAAATCAGGTCCATATACCGCCCGGAACGATTTCGTGTTTAAGGCCGAAAATGACAACTCCAGGACAATTTCCATTGCGATGGATGCCATTACGGGCTTCAGTATCGGGCCAACAATCCCCCGGGCTGAAGGTACTACCCTTGAAACAACAGGGCCTCTCCTATCAGAAGGGGAAACCCTGCTGTTCCTGTTTACCGATGAGCAGGGCAATACCCGCGAAATCCCGTTTAAAGGACCCAGGCAATCCAGTACCTTCGAGCTCACCCCAAAAATGATTGGCAGCCTGCTGCCCGGTAAGCACGAGCTCTACCTCATCAAGCAGCAGCAGCGCGAAAGCATACAGCAGCAGCAGTCGGTATATTCGATGGTAGAATGGTATTCAGAGGTTAAGGAAGTCGTCGTCAGATAGTACCCTATGATGGGTACCCATGTACTTAACCTGCTACAAAAACGTTGACCTGCAGGTCCGGATATTCTTTGCCCGTGCTTCCCCGGCACATTCTGACACATTGCCAAATCCCTAAAAAAAGCTACTTTAGCCCCGGCATTCAAATTTAGAAAACCCTTAAGCGCTTCCCTCTTTTTTCAGTGAACGGCTCAATATTTTCGATCAATGTATGGCGTGCAATATGGTGCGCCGCGTCAATCCTTTTGCCGGGAATACCTGAAGGTCACGGACAGGTACCGCAACAGACCCTTCGCGGTACCATCAGCGACCGCGAAACTGCCCAGCCATTGGAAGGGGTCAGTATCCAATTGTTGCCCGGGGCGATGGGTGGTTTCAGCGACGAAAAGGGGATTTTCCGATTCGAAAATCTTCAGCCGGGCCGCTACACCCTGCTTTTTTCCATGATCGGATATGAGCCGGTAACCCTCCCCCAGGTCGAAGTCAATAGCGGTAAGGAAACCGTTTTAGAGGTTTTACTGAAAGAAAGCCCTACCTACCTCAAAGAAATTGTAGTTGTCGCTAAGGAAGAGGACAAACCTACCGTCAATGAATATGCGTTGGTGAGCGGACGGCAATTCAGCGTACAGGAAGGTAACCGCTATGCGGGCGGGTACAACGACCCCTCCCGCATGGTCATGTCCTTTGCCGGGGTAACTTCTTCCGGCAACGATGACAACAATGAGATCGTTATTCGCGGAAACTCTCCGAAGGGGCTACTCTGGCGCCTGGAAGGCGTGGAAATCCCCAATCCAAACCATTTTGGCGATGGGCAGGGCTCTACGAGCGGGATTATCAGTATGATTAACAGTACGAGCCTCGCAAATTCGGATTTTTTTACCGGAGCATTTCCCCCGGAATATGGAAACGCCCTCTCTGGCGTATTCGATCTAAGGTTCCGCACAGGCAACGACCAGCGGAGGGAGTGGAAAGGACTGCTCAGCGTAGTAGGGTTGGAAGCTGCCGCAGAAGGCCCTATAGGCAGTAGCGGTAGCAGCTACCGTATCAATGGCAGGTACTCCACACTGGAACTCTTGCTCAGGAGCGGTTTGGTCAATATCGAGGCCGAGGGGTTTAAGCCTGCCTTTCGCGACTATAACTTCACCTTTGCCTTTCCGACCAGGGCACTGGGCAGGTTCAAATTATGGGGCATCGGCGGCAGAAACCGCTCTGAGGGCGACTACCCCGGATTCCGCGACACCGATGAAAACGGAATGTCCGCTGTTGGGCTCAGCCATCAGCTTCCTTTGAAAGGAAAGGGATATTTTTATTCTGTGGCCTCCTTTTCCGGCGACCTACACCAGTATTTTCGGGAAAACCAGTTTTCCGGAAAATGGACGACGACCTACAAGGAGCTGCACCGCCACCGTGCGATGCGGTTTTCCTCCTTTTTCAACCAAAGAATCAGTAGTGCGGCCAGTCTGCGAACGGGGATCATTCTGAGTCGTTTGGGCTATGAATACGACGAAAACCGCTGGGACGGGCGCACCTCCCGGATGGTCAACTGGCTCAGGGAAGACGATGCCACAGCAATGTTCCAGGCTTATTCGCAGCTAAAATGGCAGCCTTCCACCCTTTTGACCCTCACCGCAGGTGTCCATTACCATCATTTCAGACTGACACAGGATAATCGGTTTGAGCCCAGGTTGGGGGCACAACTTAAAATTTCTGAAAAAAGCACCCTTAACGCAGGCTTCGGCCTGCACAGCCGTCTCGAGCCGATTTCCCTTTACCTTTACAAACGCCAGGGGGCAAACAATACCTTTACCCAGCCCAACAGCAAATTAAAAAGCACTGCTGCCAGGCACCTGGTCGTGGGATACGCGGCCAGGCTTTCCCCACATACCCGCTTACTTGCAGAGGCATACCTCCAGCGATTGTACCAGGTACCGATAGATACCGGCAGCCGGAGTTTTTTCTCCATCCTCAACTCAAGTGCCGGTATCCCGGGCAACATCCTCGAAAACAGTGGAAAGGGGAGGAATACCGGCCTCGAATTGACCCTCGAACGGTTCCTGGCAAATAACTATTACTTCCTCTTTACAGCATCCATGTTTAATTCGCGGTACCTGGGCAAGGATGGGATATGGCGCAATACCATTTTCAACAATTCCTTTGCCGGCAGTGGCGCCTTTGGCAAAGAATCCCCCATTGGAAAGTCCAGACAACATTTCCTTTCCTACAACCTCCGCTTCATGTTACGGGGCGGCAACCGCTATATCCCTTTTAATTTACCTTTATCCGTACAAAGACGCAGTGCAGTACCTGATAATTCCAAAGCCTACGAACCCCGGCTTCCTGCTTACTGGCGGATAGACGCGGGGTTTGGGTACAAGCGGAACAAAGCACGCAGCACCTGGACTTTCCGGATTGACCTGCAGAATGCCACCAATCGAAAAAACCCAATCAGGGAGCGCTTCGATACTACCCTACTCAAGACTTATTACAACTATGCCCTGCCAATCATTCCGATCTTTGGGATTCAGGTAGAATTTTATTAGCCCTACTGCCTTCTTCCGATATATTTTGCCAAATTCCTGAGGCTTTCGATATTATGGGCCGGAGCAAAAACATCTACAAAAGGAATAGCTGCTTCCATCCCACGGGTTTTGGGAGAATACCCCGGCCGGCCGGCAAGCGGGTTAAGCCAGATCAAGCGGGCACATCGCCGATGCAGCAACTGCATTTGTTGTGCAAGCAGCTCGGGGGCACCGGTATCCATGCCATCGCTCAGGATAATGAGCACCGTCTGTGACTTAAGCAGATAGCGATAGCTCCTGTTGAGGGTTGCCAACGAAGATCCGATCCGGGTACCTCCTGACCAGGAGCCTGCCTGTTCCTGTAGTTTTAATAAAGCATCGCTATACTCAGCACCCCGCAACAGAGGGGTAATCCTTTGGAGCTCCGTACCAAATACAAATGTCTCAATCTGCCGGAATGCTTGTTGAAAGGCATAACTGAACTGGATTAGAAAGTGGCTGTAAAGCTCCATAGATTTACTCACATCGCATACGAGCAACAATTGGCGGCGCTGCCGTTTAGGCTTTACAAAACGTAGTTCGAGCAGCTCCCCACCCTGCCTCAGGTTGTGGCGCAGGGTTTGTCGAAGATCAAGGTTATTTTTACGCTTTGCCCTGACGCGCCGTCTGCTGAAACGGAAAGCAAGCGTGCGGGCCAGTTGGCGGATCAACTGCCGGATTTCAGCCAGTTCATTGTCGTTAAATCTTGAAAAATCTTTTTCAGACAGTGCTTCTGCACCGCTGTAAACTGCCATTTCGACCGTTTCTTCGGTTGGTTTGCCATATAGCCAGTGCTTAAGTGCCTCGAGGCTCGGGGGGCGGTTTGATTTTTCGGGACGTTTTTTTTGGCGCTTGTCGTTTTTTATCCCCGCGTCCACTGCCTGTTCCAATTCCTTGAAATACTTTGGAAAAAGGATATCAAAACGCTCCTGTTGGGACTTACTTCGTGCAAGTACCGCTTTAAGGCAAAGCCGGAAAGCTTCCTGATCAAAGGAAAATCCAAGATGTTCGACCGCATCCAGTGCAAGCGCCTGCTCTGCCGGACCCAGTGGAAACCCCTCTGTGCGCAGAAAACGGCAGAAAGCCACAATATGTGCGCTCAGGCTGGTATGGCGCTGAATTAACTCCGGATTACTTTGCATCCAAAACAGTCGAATTTATGAAAAAAAGTACCTGTCCTTACAAAACCTCTACTGACCATGAATTACAAATTGGCAGCGCGGCACGATCAAAAAAGCCACATCGTCATCAGGTTATTTGCGACAGAATCATCGCAGGCTAAAAATGGCACTTTTGCCATCTACCCTGAACCACTGCGACAAGTCTATCACAAGCTTTCCCATTTAGAGTGGACTCCTGTACGTTCCAGCAGTTCAGACAAAGTCGTTTGCACCTGCCGGATATCCTGCCAATCCTTGAGGATAACCCCTAAGGTGGCCTCGACAATCCTGGGGTCGAGGTGGTCAAAATGAAGATTAGCCAGGACAGTGGCCCAATCCAGTGTTTCGGCAATACCGGGAATTTTCTCCAGGCGCATTTGACGTAATTCCTGCATGAACGTACAAATCTGTACCCCCAGGCGTTCGTCTATGCCCGGCAAACGCGACCGGACGATCTGCAGTTCTTTTTCAAAACCGGGATAATCAATCCACAGATAAAGGCAGCGCCGCCGCAGTGCTTCGCTCAGCTCCCGCACACGGTTGCCCGTGATAATTACATAGGGCACATGTACAGCTTTAATCGTACCAATTTCAGGAATCGTAATCTGCCAGTCGGAGAGCACTTCAAGTAAAAAGCTCTCAAACTCTTCATCCGAGCGGTCAATTTCGTCAATCAGCAGTACCGGTGCCTTATCATACGTGATTGCCTGTAGCAAAGGCCGCTTCAGCAAAAACCGTTCGCTAAAAATACCTTGCTCCCGCTGCTCTAAGGATTTGGAAGAACCCTCCTCGATTTTGAGCTGGAGCAGTTGCTGCTGGTAATTCCATTCATACAATGCATGTGCAGCATCCAACCCCTCATAACACTGCAGGCGAATCAGGTCTGTATCCAGTGCCTTAGCCATCACTTTGGCAATCTCTGTCTTACCTACCCCGGCAGGCCCTTCGATCAGCAACGGCTTCTGTAACTCTATTGCCAGAAATACCGACATCACAATCTCCGGCTCGGAAATATAGCCCTGGGCGTCGAGTAGTTCTTTTATCCGTAACAAAGACGGGTGGTCAAAATGCATTTTCTTGGAAGGTTTTTTAGCGGTCTGACACGATCATGGTCACCCTGTTACCGGCTATGGCGAACGTTATGCGAACGCCCTTTCGCCACATCGGATACCAGATTTATGCTGCCACCTTCGGTAGTAGAATAAACTTTTCTGAAACGCCGATTTTGTTGATTTTGCTTCGCAAAATCAACAAAATCGGCGTTTCAGAAAAATATTCTTTGGCGGTGATTACCGCCAAAGATCAAGAATCTTTTGGGAAAGCCCAGGGGTTTTTTACACAACCCCAAAAAACATTTCGTTACCGAAGGCGAAAAAGTCAAGCGATTACCTGCTGCAGTGCGCGTTTCAGGAATACCCTGGCCAAATGGCCGCGATACGTTTCTGTAGCGTAATGGTCGCCGAGTATCACCGCGTCCTTTGCGGCAAGCTGGACAGCGGCGCTGACACTATCTGCGGAGAGCACTTTTCCCTGTAGCGCCTGCTCGACGTCATAATCGCGAAAAGCGGTATCGCCCACCCCTGTAAAAGCGACCCGGACGTGGCTGCAGTTCCCTCCATTTGAGGTCAAAGCGACGGCGCAGCCAACAATTGCAAAACGGGAAGCTGGCTGCATAAATTTTTGGTAAGTCGCCCGGGTCCCTGCTGGTGGCAGGGGGATTTGCACTTCGGTAATCAGCTCGCCTTCCACGAGTGCCGTGCTGTAAAAGCCGGTAAAAAAATCTGCTGCCGGGATATTCCTGATGCCGTCAGTGCTTTTTACAACGACCACTGCGTCAGTTGCAAGCAGTACTGCCGGCCAGTCTGCTGCCGGGTCTGCATGGGCGATACTGCCGCCAATCGTACCCCGGTTGCGTACCTGGACATCCCCGATCAGGTCGGCGGCCTGGGGGAAAATCGGGAGGTGCTCTGCAAGGAGCCCCGAGCAGGCAATATCATTGTGGGTTGTAGCTGCACCAATAGAGATATGGCCACCCTCCTGCCGTATATAGCGCAGGGATCCGATCCTTGCGATATCAATCAGTACAGCGGGTTGATTGAGTCGCAATTTCATTGCGGGGACAAGGCTATGGCCTCCTGCCAGGATTTTAGCCTCCCCGCCGTGTTCAGCGAGGAGTGCGATCGCTTCTTCCACAGAAGCAGCCCGATGATAGGCACAAGATGCTGGAATCATAAGAATAATATTTTAAGGATAAGGGCAGGTCATTTTCCGGAAATCATACCCCAGAAAATGAACTGCTGCCCCGATCGCCGATAATAAAAAAATATTGGCCTTGTTGCGACGGGTCAGCGTGGGCGAAAAAATCGCTGTTTTTCGTTCATACGAAGTCTTTTTGAAGGAAGTGTAGCCATGCTAACCGACAAAAAGGCATTGTATAGACAAAAAGGGCCATTTTGACGCGCGATAATCCGTCGCAGCAAGTAGTTTTATCCCTGCATAGCCCTCCATACGCGTTCTGGTGTGAGGGGCATTTCCAGGTCTTTTTTAATTCCGAATGGACGAAGGGCATCCATCACTGCATTCACGACGGCAGGCGTGGAGCCGATACACCCAGCTTCGCCCGCACCTTTAACCCCGAGCGGGTTGTGTGGGCAGGGAGTCACCTTTCGATCCACTTCAAAAGAAGGCAGGTCATCGGCACGGGGCATGGCGTAATCCATATAGGAGCCGTTGAGCAACTGGCCTTCATCATCATAAATAGCGCCTTCCAGCAGTGCCTGCCCGATACCCTGAGCGAGGCCACCGTGGATCTGCCCTTCTACGATCATCGGATTAATCACGTTGCCCACATCATCCACTGCGATGAAGCGTTTAAGCGACACCTTGCCCGTTTCTGCATCCACCTCTACAATCGCCACATGTGCGCCGAAGGGGTAGGTGAAATTCGCAGGATCGTAAAAGCTGCTGAAATCCAGGCCAGGCTCTACCCCTTGTGGATAGTCGTGGGGGACGTAGGCCGTCAATGCTACATCCCCGAAGCCGATACTTTTATCGGAACCTTTCACGGTCCACCTGCCACCGGTGTATTCCAGATCTTCTACCGCAGCTTCTAATTTATGTGCTGCAATTTTTGCACCTTTTTCAAGCACTTTATCCAGGCTCTTCACAATGGCACTGCCGCCAACGGCCAGGGAGCGGGAGCCATAAGTCCCCATTCCGAATGCCACGGCTTCGGAATCGCCATGGACGATTTCCACATCCTCCAGGGATATCCCGAGACGGTCGGCCACGACCTGTGCGAATGTCGTCTCGTGCCCCTGGCCGTGGGAATGTGCCCCTGTATAAACACTCACTTTCCCGGTAGGCTGGACCCGTACCTGGGCGGATTCGTAGAGACCGGCACGCGCGCCGAGCGCCCCTACCACTGCAGAAGGCGCAATACCGCAAGCTTCTATATAGGTAGAGAAACCGATGCCCAGCAGACGGCCTTCTTTACGGGCAGCTTCCTGTTCTTTCCGGAAATCCTCATATCCTACCATCTCCAGTGCGCGATCCAAAACAGCGTCATAATTGCCACTGTCGTACTGCAGCGCCACCTGCGTCTGATACCCCGGTTGGTTGACGCCATCAAAAGGCGGGATAAAATTGATCCGGCGCAGCTCGGCAGGGTCCATATTCATTTCCAGTGCGGCAGTATCCATCAGGCGCTCCAGGACATACGTTGCCTCTGGCCGGCCTGCACCCCGGTACGCATCTACTGCAACTGTATGCGTGAACATACCAAACACCTCGACATTGATTTTGGGCGTGGTGTACAACCCCTGCATGAGTGTTCCGTGCAGATATGTAGGTACGGCAGGTGCAAAAGTGGACAAATACGCCCCTAAATTGGCGTAAGTACTCACCTTGAGTGCTGTGACACGCCCATCTTTATCGAACCCCATCTGCGCACGGGTAACATGGTCGCGGCCATGTGCGTCCGTAATAAAACTTTCGCTGCGATCGGCCACCCACTTTACCGGGCGCTTAAGCCGGCGCGAGCACCACGTTACCAGTGCCTCTTCGGCATAGTGAAATATTTTACTGCCAAACCCACCACCAACATCAGGAGCGACGACCCGCACTTTATGCTCCGGGATACCCAGTACAAATGCGCACATCAGCAGACGTGTCAAATGTGGGTTTTGAGAGGTGGTGTACAGCGTATATTTATCGTAGGCATCTTCATAGTGCCCAATTGCTGCCCGTGGCTCAATTGCATTGGGCACGAGGCGCTGGTTGACAATATCCATCTCGGTAATATGGTGCGAAGCTGCCAGTGCAGCATCCACCTCCGCGCGCGGGTTACCCAGTTCCCAATCGAAAGCCACATTGCCGGGGGCAATATCATGGACGAGCGGCGCACCCGGCTGTGCCGCCTTTGCCGGATTGGCAACTGCAGGCAGCACTTCATATTCAACATCAATGCTGTCGGCGGCATCTTTTGCCTGCTCCCGGCTTTCTGCGATGACGATCGCTATCCCATCGCCAACATGTAAAGCTTTATCGGACACGAGCAGTGGATGGGGCGGTTCTTTCATCGTATCGCCACTACGGAAATTAACCTGCCATCCTGTGGGAACACCGACAATACCCGTCTCGGCGATATCTTTACCTGTGAAAATAGCTACTACGCCGGGCATTGCCGCTGCATCGGAGGTATCTATACGCACGATGCGCGCATGCGCGTAAGGGCTGCGCAGGATATACCCGTGCGTCATACCCGGGAGGACAATATCATCGGTATAATTGCCTTTACCGGTGATGAAGCGCTTATCCTCGAGGCGCTTTACAGATTTTCCTATGAATGTCATGCGGCATTGATTTTTGTATGTTCTTTCATTTTTTCAGCAGCATATTGCACAGAGCGGACAATATTATGATATCCGGTACACCTGCAGAAATTACCTTCGAGGGCATGGCGGATATCCATTTCACTGGGGTCTGGGTTGCGCTGCAACAAATCAGCGGCGACCATGATCATTCCGGGAGTACAAAAGCCGCACTGTAACCCGTGATGTTCCCGGAAACCCTCCTGTAGTGGGTGAAGGGAATCCGGCGCACCCATGCCTTCAACGGTTGTTATGGAACATCCATCGGCCTGAACAGCCAGGACAGTGCACGATTTGGCTGCCTGTCCATCTATCAGGACAGTACAGGCACCACAACTACTGGTATCACACCCCACATGGGCACCAGTGAGCCGCAGCGAATCACGCAAGTAATATACCAGAAGATCCCGTGCCTCTACCTCACTGGTATATTGCTTGCCGTTGACAGTTACTTGAATGCGTACGGGCATAAAAAATGTTTTATGAGGTAAAAAAATGATTGCCATTCTTCAATAGTGGCCACATCCTGGCCTGCGGGCCGAAAATCTCCGGTTTAAGCCCTCAGCGCTTCCGTCAGACCCTTAAAAAACTGCTCCGTGAGTGTATTGGCAACGCCGGTCAATACACGCTGCCCTGTCCTTGCCAGCAACCCGGACAACTGTGCGTTGCCATCAAAGCGCAGCTCGGTCTTACCATCTGGCAATCCCTCCAATAGAATAAGGACATCTGCAGCGACATTGCCGATCTTACTGTTTTGCTCAACGTGCATCACAAAACGCCTGGGCACGTCTTTTTCAAGCAAATCCACCTTACCGGTGAACGAACCGCTCACGGGCCCGATTTTCACATCTGCAATCGCACGAAAAGCGTCGGGACCGGTCTGCTCAAGCCGTGTGATCCCCGGGGTAATCTGTGCCAAAGCTTCCGGGTCCATTAATATGTCCCAGATCTTCTGGGCTGTTGCATCAAAAATTCTGGCACCAGTGATTTTCATCTATTAATTATTTGAAAATTCCTTTTTATGCCCCTTAAAGTACTAAAATAATAGATATTTCGAAAAATAATTTTGAAAAAAAATTTTTGGGCCGGAACAATTGCCAGGTGGCACTTCCGGGGTTGAGTAAAAAGCCCCCGGTCTTTCGTTGGTGTCTCATAAGTACAGCGCCGTTTTCATTGATTTTGCTTCGCAAAATCAATGAAAACGGCGCTCTGAAAAATATTCTGGGGTTGTGTAAAAAGTATTCGGCCGCCTACGGTGTCAAATGAAGGCCTCCGGTCTTTTTACACAACTCCAGGACTTATAGACAGCCTCATAAATTTTTTTTGAAATGCCGGGATGATCTTTGTGGGTGGGAAAGTGAGCGGTTTTTTCAAGACGCCGATAAGCCCAAAATAAAAACTTGTGGCAACATCAGCAGCTGGGCGGGATTATGGCTTCATCAGAAACGAGGCGGGGAAAACCTGATTTTCTCCATGCTGATAGATTGCATAGGAATAGCTATCGCGAAGGCCATAAGCACCATGGTGTCCATCAGGGGAAAGTGCAAGCAGACCCACCTGTGCGCCAAGTCGTTCGATTTGTTCCGGGAACTTATCGGTGATTCGTTTCATTGCCGATTCGCAGGCTTCCTGCGGCGTGGCTCCCCGGCGCATTTCTTCTACGATCAGGAAGGCGCTCAAAGTTTTGAGCATCAATTCGCCATGTCCAGTAGCCGTAGCTGCTCCCACCTGGCCATCCACATAAAGCCCGGCGCCAATAATTGGGGAGTCGCCTACCCTGCCATGCATCTTGAAGGCCCAGCCGCTGGTTGAACAGGCCCCACAGAGTCGCCCGGCTGCATCGAGGGCCAGGATACCAATCGTATCATGGGTATCGGGGAGATAATTGTTGTCCTTTTTCCATTTTTCCCAGGCTTCTTTTGAACGCTCAGTCAGCAGGTTTTCCTTTTTGAAACCCTGTTCCAGCGCAAATTTCAACGCACCGGCACCCGTGAGGAGCACGTGGGGGGTTTTTTCCATCACCCTTCTCGCTACTGAAACCGGGTGCAGGATTTCCTGCAGGAAAGTAACGCTGCCCGCATTGGAGTGCTCATCCATGATACAAGCATCCAATGTAACATTGCCATCGCGGTCGGGAAGCCCCCCATACCCTACAGAAGTATCATTAGGATCAGCCTCCGGCACCCAGGCTCCTTGTTCTACGGCATCGAGTGCATAGCCTCCATTTTTGAGGATTTCCCAGCCGGCAGCAGTAGCTTTTCGGTTGTCCCAGGTAGCAATCACGACAGGCCCCCCTTTCCTGGAATTGGGGTTTTGCTTTTTTTTGGCAATCGCGGTGGATGCCTTTCCTTCTTTCCATATTCCAAGGCTTGCCGCCAGTGCGGCCAACGATGCCCGGGTCATAAACCTTCTGCGGTCTGACAGCATAATGATAATTTTGGTATTAGGTGGATTAATTGTTTTTTCTGTTTTACCGTGGGTTCGATACCATCAGGGAAATCTTTCAATCACGGAAACTGGCAGAATTTCTTACAGATGACCAATTTAACATTTCGCCTTCATATCAAAAGATTGACCGGCACTTTTTCTTTCCCGGAAGCACTATCCTATCGCTGCCCACCACCCGGGAAGGCCCCCGCTGCAGGAGCCTCCAGATTAAGCAGGTGTTGAAGTACCGCATCGGCAACTGCGCGCGGACTGGCCCATTCGGTATTGCACATCACTGCAACGCCCATACCGCGATTGGGGTAGCACACAAAAATCGTGCGGGCCTTATTCTGGCTTCCACTATGGGCAACACAAAGGTCGGCCCCTGTGCCTTTTATTTCAAAGCCCAGGCCATAATCCCATTCCGGCTGACGGGTCCATATCTTTTCATAAGAAGCCGGCTGAAGCAAGTCTCTGAATATTAAACTCTTAACATATTTCGACAAATCAACGATATTCGATTGATACCCGCCACCGGGAATTTTCCAACTGACATCATCGTCCACCCGCGGGCGGATATCTCCGATGCGGTCCCGATAATATCCTTTGACTTCCTTGAGGTTTTCACCCCAAAGATAATCGGGTTTCAGGGAAGAAAGGCCCAGTGGCTCGCGGATATACTGGTCCACTAAATCGAGATACCCAAGCCCAAGACGTATTTTTCCGATATTCTCCAGCACTGCCCCGGCAAGGACGAAACCAAAAGTAGAGTATTTATAAGCAGAATCCGGCGGAAAGACCAAAGGGGCATCTTTGAAAGCAAGTACTGCCTTTTCGGCCGACCAGGCGCTGTCCTTAGGGTAAAAGTCCCGCAGGTTTTTTTTCCATGCCGGAAATGAACGGTCCAATTCATCATAATGCCCGATGCCGCTACGGTTTGCCAATAAATGCCGGATGCGCACCGTACTGTCCGGCCATAAGGGCACATGCGCCCGGGCGTGATCCTCAAGGTCGAGCAGCCCCTGCTCCTGTAGCTTCATCGCCGCAACCACCGTCAACGACTTTGCCATGGATGCCCAGCGAAACTCGGAATCGAGCGTGACCGGCACGCGATTTTCCCAGTCGCTATAGCCGTAGGCCCCTAAAAATGAAATCTGCCCTTCGTAAATAACACCCACGGACATGCCGATGACGTCCTGTCGCCACATCTCGTTTTTTATTGCGCTATCGAGGCGCAGTAACGTAACCGAGTCAAAAGGCGACCCTTGCTGTGCCCGGAGCAACGGGGGCAACAGGAAAAAAACCATCACAAAAACCGGAAATACACATTTTTTTTTCATACCAACACCGCTGGTTAAATTGATTTACACCAATAAGACCGCCAAGTAATGAACAACTTCTTTTCACATTACGCCGACCCGTCGCAGTAAATCTGCAGGGCCTTATAAAAATTAATTATCCGAACCTACCGCATAAGTTAGGCTGTCTCATAAGACCGAAGTCCCGGGACCGTATAAAAAGCTTGAAATAAAGTTACTTGAGAGGCAGCATCGAGACTTTTTACACAACTCCGGACTTTTCACACCAACATGCCATTAAGGCTCAAAAACCTTTTTCTCAAAGACGAACCGCTTGGAGAAAAAATTGTAGAAAAACACAATTCCTGTGGCAATAAGCTTGGTAATATACTGCCGTGCGTTAAAGAACGCGATTCCCGACAGCAAATGGATAATTGCCGAGCTGATAGCCAACCCGCCGGCAGAAACTGCCAGGGAAAGTAAAAATACCAGATATCCGGGGCGTTTAAGTTCAAAAACAAAGCGCCGCTGGAGCATAAAATTAACGACTACTGCGATAGAGTATGAAACGATATTAGCCGGAACCGGTGCAAGGATGCGATTGACGAGAAAGAGATAAAGCCCGTAGTCCACTGCCGTAGCGACTATGCCCGAGGCAGCAAACCGAACCTGGAGCAGGAATAGCCTGGACAACGCGAAAAAAAAAGCCTTCATCTTTGATTCGTTCAGTCCCGCTTATTGCTACACATCTTCCCGCGTTACCCCCTCGCATTCCAGTACCATATCCGGGCCAAATACAGCACCGGGCGTCTGAAAGCCAGGTTTTATCTCTCCGCCGAGTACGCGGCGCACCGCTACCAGCGCTGCCCGGATTGTCCATATCACCCCTGCCTCAGGCCCGTGCAGACGCGCCTCAGCGACATTCCCCGCATCGTCCCACACTTTGCCCCAGACGTGGACTTCTGTAGCCAGGCGTTCATCCGCAGTAGATCCGGCCTTTACCACGGATTGCAGTATGCTGCGCACCCACTTAAAGCGCGATAAAGGGCGCAGTATGGACATTATTTTTAACTGCTGCTGGTTGCCCTTAGGCGCTGCAATGAAATTTTCTATGTTCGGGATTCCCGTAGTGTAATACGCCGTGAACACATCTCCCCAGTTGAGCCGTATTGCCGTCCGCACCCGGTTGCCAAAATCAATTTCCTGTGTATAACCGGGATCCGGGGCGTCTATAATCTTTCCGTTGCGCCGGATTTTTAAGCCATACCGCATCATCTCGATCATCGTCTTCGCGGTACCCGGGGGCAGTTTTGCCGGTCCCTTTTGTGAAAACGCCAGTTGAAGATGGGTTGCCGAAGGCAGCTTCCCTTTCAGATACAACGCCAGGCAATCCGTGGGAACGACATCGAAGCCCACTGCCGGCAGGATCATCACCCCTTTTTCTTTTGCCTGGGTATCGTATTTCCGCTGCTCAAAATATACGCTCATTTCCCCGGTGATATCCAGATAATGTACCCCTTCCTGAACGCAAGCCTCTACCACGGGCCGGAACGTATATATATACGGGCCTGCACAATGCAGTACCAGCCGACATTCCCGTACTGCTGAGTGTAGTTTTTCCGTTTCCTCCAGAGAGAATATCCGGTAATCCAGCCCCAGCGACTTTGCCAGCCCGGCAATTTCTGCCTCGTTGCGCCCGGCCAGCAGCGGCCTGAAACCTTGCTTTACCGCCTGTGGAGCAAGCTCCTTGCCAACAAATCCATTGGCGCCATATAAAAGAAAATCATATTTCATAAGCAGTATATTTTTCGGAGTTAAACCTAATGATTTTTCAGAACATTTTCGCCAGACTTGTTGCAACAGGGTTATCACAGCATTAAAATGGGGCTTTCTCCTCACTTAGCAGAGCCGTGTGCCCACAGAAAATCGCACATACACAAAAATAGTGCATTTTTCCTACCGTGCCGCCCCGTAGCCGCCAGTCAGAGAAAAATCACTATTTTTATCGCCCATAGCAAAGGGATACGAACCCGTCCCATAAGTATGACGTTGAATATTCCAGGGGTGTGCAAAAAGCCACAGGCATATTCTTTGGCGGTATGTGCCGCCAAAGAATATTTTCTTGAAACGTCGAAGGCGGCAGAATACTTATGAGACACCCCCTACTTTTTACACAACCCCCTGCCAGTGCGATTGTACGATCATTAAATTTCAACTCCATGCGCTTGCGACTTCTATGCCAATTGAGGCGACCACTTTACTGCCTACTATTTTTGGGAGCCGTATGTCTCTCATCAGCGAAGGCACAAACATCAAAACACGAAATGCGCGGGATTTGGGTAGCGACAGTGGTAAACCTCGACTGGCCGGTGCGCGGGGCATCCCCTGGTTCACAGCAAGCAGCCTTGGTTTCTATGTTCGACAAGCTACAAAAAGCCGGGTTCAATGCTGTTTTTTTCCAAATACGCTCGGAAAGCGATGCGATGTACCCTTCCCCGACCGAGCCCTGGTCGTATTACCTCACCGGGGCGCAGGGACTGGCTCCAAACCCTTCCTGGGACCCCCTTGCTTTTGCAATTGAGGAAGCCCACAAACGCGGTATGGAACTCCATGCCTGGATTAACCCGTACCGCGTCATCCGCAGCATCAGTGCAACCTATCCCAAGGCATTCAACCATCTTTCCGTTCAACGCCCCAGCTGGATGCTCCCGATCAAAAACATCCTGCTTCTCAATCCCGGTATCCCCGAAGCCCGGAGATACCTGGTGGACTTGCTCACGGATGTGGTCAAACGCTATGACCTCGACGGGCTGCATTACGACGATTACTTCTATCCATACGAGGGTATCACCAACGAAGATCAGGATACCTATGTCCTTTATGGTGGAAACCTCAGCCTCAACGCCTGGCGGGAAGACAACATCAACCGGTTCGTCAAAGAGCTCGGCACAGCTGTACTCGAAATCAAGCCATGGATTAAATATGGGATCAGTCCTTTTGGAATCTGGAGGAACGGTGTGCCCTCCGGCATCGTGGGGCTATCAGGCGCAGATGTAACCTACGGAAATGCCGTACGCTGGCTACAGGAAAAGTGGATTGACTATCTTTCACCGCAACTCTACTGGCCTTTTGGTGGCAACCAGGATTTTGCCAGACTTTCCCTCTGGTGGAAAAGCCAGATGAACGGAAGACATCTCTACCCTGGCCTCGCCATCTACCGTGCCGAACCCTCGATGACCTCAGCGGCCTCTTTGTTCACCCCATCTGAAATCCCGAGGCAAATCCGGTTCCTGCGGCAAAACGAAATCCCGGGGGCCTTACACTTCCGTGCGGCCAACATTGCGACCACCACTACCCAGGGGCTGGGAGACAGCCTGCGCAACGACCTCTACAGAAGGCCCGCTCTCACCCCTGTCATGCCATGGAAAGACCCCAATGCCCCTGCTGCCCCACAACAATTGGAAGCTATCGCGGTGCCCGGAGGTACGAAACTACGCTGGAACCAACCTGCACCGGTCGGCAGCCAGGCCTCTCCCCGCTTCTTCGGCATTTACCGCATACAGTCGGCGGCAGCTCCCGACTGGGGGCCTATCGTCAACTCCTCCGAAAACCTGATTGCAGTTACTTCTTCCATGGAATATACCGATCTGCCCGGCATCGGCACCCCCCCCTACCGCTATGCTGTCACGGCCATTAGCCGCAACGGGGTCGAAAGTACCCCTACCGCCCTACAAATCCATACTGCTGCCCGCGAACCCTCAGCACTGCCGTTTGGCTTCAGCAATATTTTTCCAAACCCCTTTGAAACAGAACTTATCATCCAATTTTATCTGGAACGCACCATGTCGGTCAATATCCGTATGATAGACCTGCAAGGCCGTGAAATCGCACGCCTTACCAATGGTACTCCGATGCCCTCCGGCCCACATGAGATCCGGTGGATACGCCCGGCTACCAATGGAAAAAAGCGTCAGGTCTTTTTATGTGTCCTTGAAGGAGAGGGTAAACGCGTTACGAAAAAAATAATTGGGTTTTGATTGATACGCCTTTTTGCACAAACCCATTCAGTATATCAGAAGTTCACCCTCTCCCCTTTCGTTTTTTAATTCAGCTTCAATTCATCAACGATGTGTTTTGCACCGCCAAGTTTTTCGATACACCACAATACGTAGCGGATATCCACACAGATCGTGCGGACCATATTTTTGTCGAATGCCAGTTTATGGCTGAGGGCTTCATAATTCCCATCGAAGGCAAGTCCGATCAGTTCCCCTTTTCCATTGATTACCGGTGAACCGGAATTACCGCCGGTGATATCATTATTGGTTACAAAGCCGACCACGATATCATTGTATTTAGGGTCAATATAGCGTCCGTAGTCTTTTGCCTTGTATAAATCAATGAAACGCCGGGGAAGGTCAAACTCATAATCGCCGGGTTTATATTTAGCCATGACCCCGGACATCGTCGTGGCATAATCGTACATTACGGCATCTTTCGGCTTATAGCTTTGTACATTGCCATAAGAAACGCGCATCGTGAAATTAGCATCAGGATAAGCGGCTTTCATTTTTTCCGGGCTCATTTCGAAAAGGCCATCCATATATATGCGTTGAAGCGCTTCATTTTTGGCGGAGAACTCGTTGAACTTAGGCACCACCAGCGCCTGGTAGTTTTTCATAAATGCGGCCATTACTATGAATGCAGGATCTTTGCGCAGGTCATCAAGCCTTGGATTCTGGCGGAAGGCCTCCCATTGCTTATCGTCCAGCATCATACTATTGGAGAAGACGTCCTCTGCAACAGCAGTAAAGGGGCTTTTGTCAAGGCTTCCGTAGCTGCGGAACAGCCTGGCATAAAAGCCTTCCGGGTGCTGCGCCGGATCAATATCGTTCAGGAACATGAGGAGTACGCTGGCGAGGATGCGTTGATCGGCCCTGGCGTTATTATTGGCCACATATCGCTGTCGGGCGCTTGCGATACCATCCAGGCTACGTTTGAGTTGCTCGGCGACGTCATCCTGGCGTTCCAGGAGGGTTTCCAACTGGAGCATCCCACTGGCTGCCTGGAGGAGCCTGCAGCCCAGGATCCCTTCGTTAATATACTGCCGGTGCATGGCATAAGGCCTCCAGGTCTCATAGATTTTAGAAAAATCCTCCATCAGGGCCGCGTACTTTGGCTTTCCCATCGCCCAAAGCATGAATGCATCCTCGGCCCCTTTCTTCTGGCCATAGATATCGTATTTCAGCAACTGCCTGGTTTCGCCGTCATAAAACTTCCAATAATTGGCCACACCGGCATATTCGGAAGAGAGCTGCAATTTAACTGCCGGATCTTTCAACATCTCCTCTAACATATACTTCAACCGCATATCCCTGAGTTTGACCAGCGTGGGATTATTGATATCTGTACTCAGCTTTACGCCGTAGGAAGTTTCATATCGGTTGGTACTGCCCGGATACCCAAACGTCATAGCGTAATCCCCATCGGAGAAGCCCTTTATACTGACTGGCAGAAAATACTTAGGCCGAAGTGGCACATTTTGTGCGCTGTAATTTGACGGCTTCCCTTCCGGCGACATATAGACCCGGAAGACTGCGAAATCGCCTGTATGGCGCGGCCATTCCCAGTTATCCGTATCCCCCCCGAATTTTCCGATACTCTCCGGAGGAGTACCCACCAGCCGGATATCGCGATATACCTCGTACAGGTACAGCAGGTACTGCCTGCCGCGGAAAATGGGCGTTACCACCGCCCTTTTGAATTCGTCGCCGCCTGTAGCCTCCTTTGCAATCGCCTGGCTGACTTCGGTAAGCTTACGTGCCCGTTCTGCACCCGAAGTATTCCCCAGCGCTGCCTCTACCCGGGCAGTGACATCTTCGATCTTACTCAGAAACTGGACACTAAGCCCTTGTGACGGAATCTCTTTGCCTAGGTCCATCGCCCAGAACCCATCGCGCAAATAGTTGTTTTCCAGGCTCGAAGCTGCTGCAATAGCTCCATAACCGCAGTGATGGTTCGTAAAAATCAATCCCTGGGCGCTGACGATTTCCCCCGTACATCCCCCGCCAAAGATGATAATAGCATCTTTTATGGAGGCCTGGTTCATGCTGTACAGTTGTTCGGCCTTGAGCTTCAGACCTTTTTTCAGCATTTCTTTATACACTTGCTCGCCCAGAAGCATGGGCAGCCACATCCCCTCATCTGCATGAGCACGCAAGGTCATGAGTACGAGCAGGACGACAGATATAACTTTCTTCATTTGAAACAAAATTTGATTCGCGGCCAAATTACGGCACAATCCCCGGAAAAAGAACAATTTCACCAAACGGTATTTTTTAATTTAACCTATTGACTACCCTGATGGCGACACCTATACGATTATCAGACCTGGCACGACGAGCCCGGTGCCCTGGAAAAACGCGCTGTTCCGCATCCCCACGGGCACTTTTAGGGACATATACGCAGCTATACGGCCGAAAAAATCCCGTTACAACAATTCTTCTGTGCAGAAAAAAATCAATTACCGTGAAGCCTTCGACAAGTACATCCGGGTTACAACAATTCTTGTGTGCAGAAAAAAACGGTCGGGCAGCTAATACCTTAAACGATTTTCGCTATTGCCCGTTTATGTGGGTATTGCATCATCTATACACCAACCGATATGCGAGATCTCGAACCGGAAGAAATAGACCGCATTATTGAAATGGCCTGGGAAGACCGTACCCCATTCGAGGCAATCGCATTGCAGTTTGGGCTTGATGAAGCCGATGTCATCCGCCTGATGCGGAAAGAGATGCACGTCCGCAACTGGAAAAAATGGCGCGCACGGGTACAGGGTAGGAGTACCAAGCACCTTGCCAGGCGCGACGAATCGGTAAACCGTTTCAAGTGCGACCGGCAGCGAAGGATCAGCAACAATCACATCAGCAAGCGAAAAAGCAGGTAAGCCCTTCAAAAAGCCAGTGCGGCACCAAAAGCGAGAACAGTGAGGATCATACCAAACATAAATACGCTGTAACCAATACGGAGTAAGCGATATTTCTGCGCCAGTACTTTTCCAAGAAAGTACAGGTCCCGTGTCATGGAGCTATACAAAAAGTCATTGTCCCGGATCATTTCCATCATTCCCCAGTGAAAGTCTTCTATCGGCATGTTATAAAAGTTCCCGAAGAAGAGCAAGTTGGCTTTTTTATCTGTGATATCTTGTTTTGAGAAATTGCCATGGGTAATATTAGGCCGTGTGGCCAGGATAGCGAAGACCAGCGTCGCCAGGCAAACCGATAAAAGCACCATGGTCGGGAGAATCAGGCGGGGGTCAGATGTAAATTTAGGGACCAGGGAAGAAATGGCTATGGAAATGATGATCGCATTGATACCAAGCATAATATTTGCCTTGTTGTCGGCAATAGCACTCAGGTTGATATGTGTCCGATAAGTAGTGCGGAACATCGTTTCTACTCCGCGCCCCAGCTCCAGGTCGCTGATGGTGCCATTTGCGTGTTTTTTCTTTTTTTTCTTTTTCAGCAGCCCTTCATCGTAGCCTGGCTGTATCCGTTGTTGATATTTGCGGAGTTGTTTGATATTAATCTGCTTGGTAGCCTCTAGTAGCTGCTGTGCGACTTCTGTATGAAAGCTATGGCCCAGCATAAAATCCAGTTCAAACTCGACCCATTCCTCTTCAGGCATGAAGTTATGGCGGGTCATGAGCAGTTCCTGGCGGATCCGGCTGCTGCGGTCCCAGTACAATTCGCTGCCGAGGTGGCTGTAATCGGCATCCCGTATTATTTGCTGCAGGAGGTTTTGAGGCGCAGCGAAGCGTTTGGTAGCGAGGATGAGGCCCTCTACCTGAGCAATAGCCTCTACGGGATATTCTTCGCGGTGTAAAAAATCCCGTGCGATGTGCGCGCTGTTTTCTTCGTGGTTTTCGGCCCCATACCGGAACCCGGTATCATGTAACCAGGCGGCCAGCTCCAGGATTTCCAGCTCGGATTCTGAAAGGCAATATTGCTGGCCGAGGCGGCGCACTGCTTCGACGACATCCGCCGCGTGCTGTAGATTGTGGTACAGATAATTTTCGTCAATAAAATCCCGATAGAAACCGGAGACAAAGGCTTCTGTCCTGATACATATTGAGGTAGCCGGTTGTTGCATGGTTATTCCGCTTCACTGCCAAGCTACAAAATTTGACTTGATTTTATTCTAAAAAGATTAGTTTTTGTGAAAAAATAAACGGTCCGGCTTCCATGGTCACGAAATAAATCCCTGGTGCGGGAAGCTGGCTCCGCTGAAGCTCCAGGGCATGTTCTCCGGCGGGGAGTACTCGTCGAAATTCTACACAGGTGCGGTTCCAGGCATCCCTGACGAGGATCCGGGTTTCTGTAGCCCCTGGCAATGTCCACCGGATTTTAGCCTGTGCCGCTGCAGGATTTGGCACAATGGTATGGAGTATTGGTTTAACTCCGGCAGGTAACTCAAAACGCAACCCCAGGTTCATTTTTTCCAAATGTCCCCATGGAGCATAGGTATAGGCTTCGGGGGTCAGGTAGCGATGATCCAGCCGCAGGGCTGCGGAGAGCGGACCTGCCGAAACTGCCCTTACCCTTAGCCGCAGCAGGATTTCCTGTTCATTATCATAAACAGGATGGCGATTGTCCCAACTCATCAAAAGCCACCCTTCCGAAATACCGGCCGCATTGATATGTTCTGCACGGGCTTTCCCATAGACCAATTCCTCTACCTGAAGTTTTTCAGGGTCAATATATAGCGCGAACTGGCAGCCTTCGGCGGGTGAGGAGGCCCCCTCCAGGCGAATAGGTAGTTCCACCTCCATACCGGGCATCAAATCCACTGCCGGGACGATAAGCAGCGCACCCGTATTAACGGAATTTCTTCCGGATAATGGCGCATTTTGGAATGCTGGCGAGCTATGATTGACATCTCCGATTTTTATGGCAATGAAATCGGCATCCTGTACATTTGCCCGGATATTATTGATATTGCGTATTTCAGAAAAGTTAGTTTTCCATGGGTTGCCCGGATCTTCAAATCGCGTGTGGGCATCGACAAACCTCCAGCTTTTTCCGTGAGAAAAACGCTCGTCAAAATTTAAGATCATGCGGCGCAAAAGCACGATGTCCAGTGTCGTCAATGACCCCGACATATTCACATCGGCGGCAATAAGGCTATAGGGCGACTGTAGGGGTCTTACTCCCAGGATGTGCTGTGCTGCAAGGATAAGGTCATGGGTAGTAACACCGTTATTTGCCATATCCTCTTTTTTCGGTACGATAGAATAGTCCCCCCCTTGCTTAAGCCCTTCGAAGCGGAAAACGCCCTTCTCATTGGTCATGACCCGGGCACCCCCTCCGTTGAGGTAAATTTCGGCACCACTAATTGGGGCGCCGTTTTCTGCGCTCAGCTTGCCGTTCACCCTATACCTGTCAGAAGCAAATGTACCACAGACCTCTCCGGGATCATCTTGTACGAGTATATGGGAAACACAGGTACTCCTGTTCTTCCCGCCGGTTTGTGGTGAAAATGGATTGTGGGCATCGTCCCATGCATGGATTTCAACAGGAAGAAGGCCCCTGTCCTTACAAGTCAAGACCAGGCCGGTCTTGTTGATATCTACAGAATCCCCTACCCTGTTGATCGAATAACGCAGGGGAAGAGAACATTCCTCCACTGTCCTTTTTATAAAATCGCTTGCCCACACCGTAGCTGCCGCCTGGTCCGGGACATTATCCCCATCTGCGTCTGTTGCAGGTCCTAAAGGCGTCAATTGCGTGGACAGCCCCTCCAGGCAGATCAGTTTAGGATTCGTACAATCCACTACACTAAGCTTTACTTCCTGCCTCGAAATATTCCCACACCCATCCCTTGCAGTTATTTCGATCAAATAGTGTCCTGCAGGCAGCATACCGGAAAAGAGATATTTAGGATAGCGGCCAAAGCGCTCCCATTCGGTTTCAGAGCTAAAAGAATCTGCCCGCATCACTTCTTTGAGCCGCAGTGAGACGAAAGCATCTTCGCTGCAGTGTTCGTCAAGGCCGACCGAAAGCAGGACATTCGCAGAGCAGTCGTTTTCCGAACATATTATCACTTCTTTTTCCATCAGGATTTTAGGAGGGATAGCGTCATAGATCGAAACCACCTGGGTGTATTTCCATATCCCCCCCGATTTGATAGAAGGATCAAGTGTATTATTTGTCCAGTGCCCGGCAGGGTTATTGCTGCCACATGCCAGCCCCTTTGTGCCTGCTTTGGGGAATTCGTTCTGCTCGTCGTTATCGGCATCTATATAGCTGCTGCCATCCGGACGGACAATCACCCATACGTCGCGGTCACCTGGGGTACCGTTGCAGTCGGCATCGCGTGAAACCTCCACAGGTGTCTGTGTGCCATCGTACTCGCACCAATTGATTACTTCGAACGTCCTGTAAATTTGCTGGCAGGTATTTCCATTGGCGCCATACTTTTTTTCTGTCACCCTGACAGCGAGAAGGTCACAACCGGAACCAAACGTCAGTGCGGTTTCGGGTTTGGCGTTACCGCATTGGTACCCATAATCTTTAGGGAACTTAATCGCGTAGCGATGTGCCTTCTGGAGCGTAATCGTCTGTTCGCATATATTTCCTGATCGGTTGCCTGCTTTATCCAAGGCCTGAAACCGGCGCTTTATGGTACCGCTCCCGCATTGCTCAATATTAACCACTGATGGAAAGGCAACGAAGGTGGCCGCGCAGTTATCCCTCACCAGGGGATTGCCAAAAGTATTTGCAAGAAATGAGCTATCCGTGGGCGAAAAACCAGGAGGCAGATCGAGGCAACTGATTAGCGTATCTTTGAGTGGGCTGCAAATCGGGGCAATTTTATCTTCTACCCAGATCATCGCCCAACTAATATTTGAATTTCCGGAGAGATCTGTTGCGCGTAATTCCACCAGGACATTACTGGCCAGATCACAACAGGAAAAGCGGACCCGGCTACCCCATTCGCTGAAATAGGCTGCTACAGGAGCACAAGTCATCGTATCGGTATCGTATTTGCGCCGGATTTCCAGTTTTGCCAGGCCACAATTATCGCGGCTGCCGCGGTCAATATCCGCAGGCGAAAGATGTGCGTATCCGCTACCATCCAGGGAGACGTTGAGTTTATTCTGGCTGAGTGCAATCGGGCTGATCAAGTCTGAAACGCAGATACGGCAGGTGAAGGTAGCTTCGTTCCCGCATTCGTCCCTAACCCTGTAAACCAGTCGGTGACATCCGGCGGGAATCCCGGTCACTATTCTTGAAGACGCTCCAAAAGGAGAGACTGCCACGAGAGAAGTATCCGGCACTTGCGCGGAAATACCCGGTGCAGGCACCGTCCAGCGGAAACCGTCCACCCAGATCTCTGCGGCCCAGGAAAAAGTTCCACAGGCTTCTTTTACCAGTGGTGCCGGGATTTCCAGGACTGCCTTACAATCAAATGGGGAAACGGAGACTTTCAAAGTATCTAATTTTACCGGACAGGCCACGACTGGTGGTGTAACATCGCCCACCAGGATGTGCTGCTCCAGGACCCGTTCCTGTTGCCTGCACCAGTCGAGAAGGGTCCAGCGGCGGATGATTTTATAGGTACTCTTACAAATGGAAAAGCGGTCGTCGCGGTATGTAACAGAAAAACCGCAGATGCTGCCAGGGGATAAGAATACCGTATCGCGGGCATCGTTCACGATATAAGGAAGACCCGCGAGCCGAGGTGCGATATTGCCATTCGGGCCACTCTCCAGTAGGGCATCCTGACTACAGCCTGCATCGAGGAACACTGTGGCCGCGATCCGGAAGTCGCTCAGCCGGGGCCTTACCAACAAGATATTCTGGGCTGCTTCTGCCAGGTTACCCGCCCTGTCCCTTGCCCAGAAAGTGCGCTTGATCAACACAGTATCGCAACGGTTATCGAAAAGAATTGCATCTGTGAATTGGGTAATGGTATCTGCCGAAGCAGCGCAGTTATCCTGCACCATCGCGCTTCCTGATATGGACAGGCTGGCCGGGCGGTTGTAGAAATATCCGAGGGGGTCGCAGAAGCTATCCATGCGCACGTCTGCTGGAGCTGTGAGCATCGGCGGGGTCTTATCTTCGGCTACGACTACGCCGTGGCAAGGTTGAAAAGTCCCACAGGTAGCCCCAGGGGCAAGCAGCACACTGTAACGGAATACCCCGGATCCATCAATCAGGCTTCCATTCAAGGGGTTATTATCCGATACGACAATCCGTAAAGCACTGGTCGAAGAACAAGCACCGGGATTACCGTTAAGGACAATTTCCGGAGTTAAATCGAAACGGCAATCCGCCCCAAGGCTTATACGGACAGTATCCAGACACCCGGACACGGGCATTGATTGTCCTGACTGGACACGCGGGGAGCCGCCCCACGTCGCAGGGACAGCAGGTTTACCCGGGGCAATTTTTATCCAGTTGCCTATTCCGAGCAGCAAAAACAGGGGCGTGCACAGATAGAGTTTGTTCATGATCCTCCTTCCAGGTTTTTTGGGACTGTAAAAAACCGTGCCACAACACGGACCAACCGCATAGGTTATGTTTACCGGCCAATACGTTGAGTTAAACCTCTCTTGACTTGAAATATAAGGGAACAAGCATTCCTTATACCGGACTTGCGGTCAGGATGCGTTTCCAGGTCTGGGTAGCGCAGATTTGCGCAGTGGAAGGATTTCTTGGCACTTATTGCCTCCGAGGATACTTTGTCTAAAGCTCTTTTTGATGTGTCAAAATTAGTAATTTTTATGAATACCGCACATATTTTATAGGCAAATGATTTTTTTCGACATATAATTCATCAAAACATTTTTTTGAGAATATATAAAAACTGCTATTTTCGCATGTTGTACACCTATTCTCTCAAAGGGTTTTTCAGTATAGGCTGATATCATATCCCGGGAGGGCATACGTGAGGCTGTAATGGCGGGCCAACAACGCCCTCGTGTGGGCATCCAGTCAGTAGCCCGACAGCAGCATAAGGAAATGTGCCAACGAACGCAATGTACTACGAACACTATAACACTATGAAACAATGGCTAAGATTGCCCTTATTTATGACACCCCGTTCCTGGCGGACACCCTAAGTGTATTTTTTAGGGAAAGACCCGGGTTCGAGCTCGTATTTTATTCCAACCGGGCCGAACTGCTCCTCGAAGACAGGGTAAAAGCGCTGGAGCCCAACCTCGTCCTGCTCGTAATAGCTGCGGAGAATGGCAAAGACATCCTGAGCTCACTGCCCCAAATCAGGGCAGTCCTACCGGATATCAAAGTCATAGTGGCCACCTACCTTTCATCTCCGAATTTGATTCTCGAGGCAATGTACCAGGGTGCGGACAGCTACAGCATTTTCACTAAAAACATCCAGGATTTATGGAAAGCGATTGAAATCACCCTTTCCTACGGGGCTTACCTGGACCCCCTCGCCGCACCGGTTTTGGTAAATCACCTCCGGAGTATTTCCTCCTCGAAATCTTCTGTAAATCAATTCAGAATGCAAGCCTGGCAAGAAGCTGGAGAGTTTGTGGCGCGGGAACTGCAAGTCATTCAGGGACTGTTGAATAACCTTTCCTACAAGGAGATCGCACATAACAACAATATCGGTTTAAATACTGTGCGGCACTATGTGAAATCTGTATATAAAAAGCTGAACGTCAATAGCAGGTCAAAACTCGGGGAGGCCCTTGCCACCTTTGCCGAAACCCATGAAGCCTAAAGCAGTTTTTCGCTGCATGAAACTACGAACTAAAAAGAAACGCCCCACTTTTTGGTGAGGCGCCCCCGAAAATATGCGAGCATTAAATCTTTCAGTGATTGGGTTTCTTATCTCTTAATGATGCTTTTTCAAAAACAATTATACTCCGGCTGCCTTCCTGAATTAAGGCGTATTTACCCGCTGAAACAACTGTTGATGGAATGTTGAGCTTTTTACACAGTGCCATATCCAACTCAAGATCTTCCCTCAGAAAAATCCGGCCGTTGCAGAAATATTTGTTTACAAGACGCCTGCACAGCGCATAGCGGTCGAATACCAGGACAATATCTGCACCCATAACTCCAACCCGGCAGATTGCCCGGTTGCAAGTAAGTACACCCTGGCGATTCCTGATATTGATGTATAAATCCACCTTACATATTCCGGCACCACGACACTTTCGCGCAGCCTGTCCAAATTGTACCTGGGCGATCACATAATGTACACGTCGTTCGTTGGAATCATTTTCATCCAGCCCGTGGAAAGATCCCACAGCAGGCTGTAACTTTGTATCGGGCATATCCGTTTTTCTTTCAACTTTAAAAATGGAGGGAAAAATTCCAGTTTTCTCGTAAGTTGATTGGGGTGTGGATAAGCTCCTGCATATTTTCGCGAGTAGTAAAAACCTATACCTCGGGGATATCGCCCTGTTGCGTAGCAAAACCAGGACAATGCATGACGAGATTGTACCGCAGGGATGGCAGCTTTCTGCCAACCCTTCGACACACCGATGCGTATTAATGACAGATGATATTTGCTATATACACGATTGTTACTGCAAAGTTATGGCCTTTACCTTCTGGAATTATTGACAATCTGGATGATTTTTTTTGGAAATTTTTAAGATAAAAGCAAATAGCTTTTTATCTAAAAAATTGATTACCAATTATTTGTGATTGTCAATTTAGCGTATTATATTTTGTTTGATCTAGCCGGTTATTTTTTAGGGGAAAAGCAACGTCTTTTACGGCTAATCATGCCCCCACTGCTTGAAATCTGGCAGTTGTACACGGGGCAATAATGTCAATTAAGATATTCGGTTTCATAGTGTGTTATTTAGGATCTTATAAAATGATAATACAAAAGTACTTCTGTTATTCCCCCTCCTTTTGGACAATTTACAGGTTTTTTTTTAAAAAAATATTATGAAAATTATGTATTTGTATTTTACAAATAAATGAATTACAAGATAATACAAAAGTACTTCTGTTATTCCCCCTCCTTTTGGACAATTTACAGGTTTTTTTTTAAAAAAATATTATGAAAATTATGTATTTGTATTTTACAAATAAATGAATTACAGGATATTACAAAATCAATTAAATTTCACTTATTTCATTAGTGTCCGGAAATACCGCAAAAAAGCCCGGTGGGTTTCCCCCGGCTTTTCTGACCCTCGAGGATTCCCCTCAGAGGTTGTGCAAAAACCCCTGAAGCACCAGCGGGGTGGGACAATCGCTCGTCCCAACAAAGGATTCCAACATCAATCAAGGGAAGACGCAGTAAGAATAGAAAAGGACGATTAGGCGTTTCAGCGCCTTATCCGCCGATGGGTATTTTCCAGGGTATTGAGGGCGATCTCCCACATATCTTCGAAGGGGATTACCTCGATTTCAAAGGACTGGCCCATCATATTTTGCGGGAATTGCTTCATCTTTTGCAGATATTTCTCTGCCTTACGGACTACTGCCACCTTATTGAAGTGATTTTCCGGTATCGTAAGCAACATTTTGATGAAAGTATTGCTGCGGAATGTTTCATCCTGGCGGAGGTATCGGGAGCAATATTTCTCGATTGCCTCGATCCGGTCAACCGCCTGGTCATATTGCCGCTCCAGGATCATATAGAGGATTTGGATTACCAGGATAGGGATGTTCATGCCCCTGCGGTCCTGGGAGAAGATTGGGGTTTCGTTGATGAACTTCCCAATCCTGAATTTAGCGAAGTGGGCGTCGTCCGGGGAGGGCTGGACAAGACCTAACGCGATAAGGTAGAACATATAGGCTTCATAAATTTTCCAGATTTCCTCAATGGAAGGCGGCAGGAATTTGAAACGTTTATGCTCCATCGTCGTCGTGAGCACCCTGTAAGCATCCTGATAATTACGGGTGTGCATGGAGAGTATAAAATAAAGCTCCTGGTACTTAAACCAATTAAAAGAGCCCTCCTGGAGGTATTGCAAACACTTCTCCGCTACGATTTTACCCGCTGAATAGTCGCGCATTTGGGTATAGCAGATCAGCTCCTGGTAATAGCATATTTGTATCGGCACATGAGCGTCATAGGGTTTCGCAAAGAATATTTTCAGGAAGGTTTCGCAGATTTCGATCGTCTTCTGGAAATCGTTCAGGCTGGTGTAAAGTTGAATTTTTATCAGCATTACACATAACTGCATACGATAGGTGGGATAACGCTCCAGTACGGGCGCCAGCTCATCGAGCATTTGCCTGGCTTTTTCCGCAGTTTCACCTGCATGTGCCCTGCTGTTTACATAGCGCAATACGAGCTCGGAATAATATTCCTCGGCCCTGTTCTCTTCCCTTAGTGCAGCATCGTAGTAGTGGAACTGCTGATTGTATGTTTCGAATTTTTTGATGTGCCCCTCCCGGGTGGCATAATACAGGCGCAGGATACGCAGCACATCTACGGCGAGGTCTATAAATTCAAATTCGATTGCGGTTTTTAATACCTTTCGGCACAGATCAGTACCGATGACGTAAGCGTTTTTCCCGAGCAGGATTTTAGCGGCTGCCCAGTATTTATATACCTTGAAATAGGCAATCTGGCGGTCGTTCAGTTCTCCTTTTTTATGCTCGAAAAAGAACACGCTGTCTAAAAGTAAATCCCGCAATTTACGTCTGAGCGCCTGATAAACAGGGCCATTTTTATCTCCAAGCCCCAGCTTTTCGGCAGCAGCCTCATCGTGTTGCAGTTCCCGCTTTACAATACCATAATAGAATTCCTCCAGTACCTGCTGTTGCTCAGGTAAGGCATTGGAAGCAGGGAATGGGCCTTGGCCATTGCCATGTACAATCAGTGCAAGTTCTTGTAGCGCGCGCATATTTTTCTCGTAGATAAAACTTGTTGCCCCGAACCCTAAGGTGGTCCGAAACCTTTTCGACTTAATGAATCATAATAAGCTCCCGGTCCTGCCGGTGTACATCCGGGCGCAGAGCTGAATGTGGCGGCAGTCCAATGACTGTGTATTTCTCAAAGGTATGGGGGGGGAATATCCCATTCCGCGGCTTAAACGGCAGGCAAAGAAACGCCTTAGGGATGCAGATAATCTCAACTTACCCTACAAAGATAAATTTTTTTCTTTTTAAAATAAAAAAATATCCCAGGGGGCTACGTATGGAGAAGATACGGCCTATATAATTTTTATCTAGCGAAAGACCTTTCTGATAATCCTTTCGGCACCGATCCGGATAGCCAGGAGATAAGGTCCGGGGGGCAGATGTGCCATTGGCAGAAAATCACCCATGTGCGGGGGTATTACCAATCGGCCCCGGATATCAAAAAGGGAAAGCTCGACACCGCGACTTTCCGCGTAGCGCACCCAAACCCCCTCTGACGCAGGGTTAGGGAAAATCTGCAGACTGCCCGCCCACGGAGGTTCTACCAATTGTACAGGCTGGCTGCCCCATTGAGCAACAAAAATATCAAACCCGCCCGATGGCGGGGGCAGAGATAATCCACCCCACTTCGGAGTACCCTGATAAACGCCGCCCACCGTCCACGACTGGCCAGCCCCGGAAAGGACGGTTTCCGGAAAGACCGGCCGGATGCCCGGCAGCGCAACTAAATCCCTGCCCTTGCCGTCGGTGTGCATTATGGCGAGAAATCCGTTAAAAATATTGCCACCGGACACCACCTGGCCATCCGATCTCAGGTTTTCCTGAAAATATCCCGTTATGGCAAGCAGGCTGTCCTGTACAGCCAGTGCACGGGCGACCTGAATCTGGTCGCCGCCGAGGACTTTGCCCCAAAGTGGCGTACCGTTGGGCTGGTATTTTAATACAAAGGCATCTGCATTTCCGTCCTGGCTTTGTATCCCCTGCCCGGAAACAAGATCGAGTACGCCGATGAACTGGCCGGTAAGGTAGATATTCCCGCCCTGATCCGCAGCAACATCGTGTACCTCGTCATCATATACCCCGCCGGCTTTCCTTGCCCAGCGCAAAGTACCATCCATACCCATCGCGGCAAGAAATATGTCCCAGTCGCGGGTGTTGGCTGTCATGAGGGCATTCCCGAACGCCACCTGGTCGTTGAAGATACCTGCAATGACCAATGCCTCCCCAGGGGCAAGCACCATTGACTTAATACGGACGTCCCCACGCCCGCCGAATTTTTTTGCCCATAGCGTACGGCCAAACCGGTCGAGCCTAACCATAAAAGCGTCCGTCTTTCCTACCGACACCAACTTTAACGTATCTATCACCAGGGTATCGCTGAAATAGCCGCCCAGCAGCAGGCCTCCGTCCGGTGCAGCAGCGACTGCACATAATTCTTTTATATTTCCACCTTCGATTACCCGGGCCCACTCCAAAGATTTTTCAGGGCCAGGGGCAAACTGAGCAGCAAAAATGGCCTTCGGGTTTCTGGAAGTCTCGAGAATAGCACCGCCCGGAAGCGATAGCCGCTGCCAAAAAACACCCCCACAAAATATGCCCCCTGTACTGCCCAGCCCCAAACCGGTGAGCAGATCCTGCCCCGGACCGCCAAGCTGCAGCAGTAATTCCGGACTACTGCCCGGATTAAGCGCGGCAATGAAAATATCTTCCGCACCGAACGACTGCAGAACCCTCGTCCCCATAACTGTCCGCCCAGAAAATGTTCCGCCAGCCAGCATACGGCCATCCGGCAGGGGCGCCAACGCATCCAGAGACTCGTTCGAAATGCCGCCCCAGGAAGCAATGGACAGCCATGCTTGTCCATGTAAACGATGCCCCCACAACAGCGTGGCAAAAATGGTTGTTGTGATAATACCTTTTGTGGACATACGTTATTTTTGGCACTGGTTTGGTCATATTAACCACAAAATCTTCATCAAAGTCCATCCGATATGAAAATTGCCGTTTTTGTACCCCGCCCGGCTATAGCAGCCCAAACATTATTCCTTGCCCTTTTCCTAACCGCCTGCAACTCCAAAGATAACCAGCAGCGGGCCGCAGATGTTGGCACTTCAGACCCCATAATTTCCCAACTGACCCAGGAAATCGGAAAAAATCCAAACGATGCCTCCCTTTATTTCAACAGAGCACAACGCTACTACCAAAACGAAGGCTACGACGAAGCCATCCAGGATCTGGGTAAAGCCCTGAGCATAGACACTATCAATCCCGGCTACCTCCATTTACTTGCAGATGTCTATCTCGATTATTTTCGTTCACGTGAAGCCCTGAAAACAATGGAAAAAGCAGCCTCCCTGCATCCAACACGGATCCCGACCCTGCTCAAGCTGAGCGAGTTCCAGCTAATCCTCAAACAATATGAGCCCTCTTTAGCAACAATTGACCGCATCCTTCAGGTGGACCCGCAAAATGCCGAAGCATTCTTCATGATGGGCCTGAATTTCAAAGAGAGCGGGGATACAGCCCGCGCCATCAACGCCTTTCAGCAATCTGTTGAGTATGACCCCGATCTCATAGATAGCTGGATCAACCTTGGCCAGTTGCAGGCAGCACTCGGAAACCCTATCGCCGAACGCTATTTCGACAGTGCGATCCGCATCAATACGGCCTCAATTCCTGCACTCCATGCAAAAGCGTTTTACCTGCAATCCCAGGGCAAGCTGCTTCCTGCCATCCGGCTCTTCCAGGAAATCACCCGTATCGAACCCCAATACGCTGATGCACATTATAATGCAGGCCTGCTTTACCTCGATCTGGACTCCATCCCCCAGGCTTACCGCGCTTTTGACCTCGCTATCCAAACCGATCCCGTCCATATCCGGTCTTATTTTTACCGCGGCCTTTGCTCAGAAATGCAGGGGCGTTATGAAAAAGCACGCGCGGATTACCACCAAGCCCTTTCTTTCTCCCCTGATTATGCCGATCCCGCCGCAGCCTTACGGCGCATCCAGGAAAAAAAATAACCCATACGGCCCTTTTGTGCAACCCCGGGGCTTACTTCCTGTCATTACATACAGCTAGCTTGTTGTGACGGCGTAAGCATAGCGGGAAAATGTCCGGTCTTTCGTCCGCACCAGGACTTTTGAAGGGATATCAGAGCAGCTATGTGACCGGAGAGGGTGCAGTGAGCGCACAAAAAGGGCTTTATCCTGCGATAATCCCGTGCAAAATCTGATTTTGGTTTTGATTTAACACCTGTTATTTGGAACCCACACTTACGCACAAGACATTGGTAGAATCCTGCCAACGGGGCAACCGAAAAGCACAGTTCGAATTGTACCGGCTTTACTCAAAAGCCATGTACAACGTCTGCCTGCGTATGGTCAAAAACGAATTGGATGCAGAAGATATCCTCCAGAATGCCTTCATGGATATCTTTTCAAAAATGGGCACCTTTCGCTTTGAGTCTTCAATCGGAGTCTGGATAAAGCGCATCGTCATCAACCACAGCATTAATTTTTTAAAACAACGGCGCTTGACTTTCGAAACGTTTGATGATAAGTACCAGGACAGCATCTCCGATGCAGCCGATAGCGAAGATTATTCAAATATCGCCCTTAACGTAGAACAGGTAAAAAAAGCGCTCTACAACCTGCCTGATGGTTATCGCGTAGTCTTCTCGCTCTACCTCATGGAAGGCTATGACCACCAGGAAATCGCCGAAATCCTCGGGATTAACGAAGCAACCTCAAAATCCCAGTACAGCAGGGCCAAACACCGTATCAGGGAAATATTGCGCCACCAACAGGGCAGAACTTCAATTTAATGATTATGCAAAACAGGGACTACCTCGAAAATTTTATCCTGGAAAACCGGCATCACTTCGACGATGCAGTGCCCCGCGCTGAGCTATGGTCTCAGATTAAGCCAAAAGCATGGCACGCCCGTATCTTTAAACTAAATACGCCTGTGGCGATTGCGGCCAGTATCCTCTTTATCCTAACAGGAGCACTCGCTGGCACGTTTTTGTCCCGCCAGGCAACTTCCCGGCAAATTGCGGCACTCGAACGCAGTGCCCCGGATTTCCTGGAAACAGAACGCTATTACCAAGGGCAAATCCGCCAAAAAACCGCTCGGCTGGCCGGAATCCCCGCCGGCCACCCAGTCCTGTACGACCTCCTGCAACTCGACCAGGCAATGGAGGAACTGAAATCCGAACTGCTCAATGCCCCTAAAGGCAAGGAAGAAGAAATTATCTCCAACCTGATCCAGGGGTACCAGATGAAAATTTCCATTCTGGAACTCGTCCTCCAAAAACTCGACAATCCACCTTCCGTAAACCAGAAAAAAAATACACATGAAATCAGCATATAATGTTATCTGCTTCGTCAGTATAATCCTGCTCACAGCATCACTGCCCGGAATGGCATTCCCCAAGGCCGAATTTAACAGGACCGTCAAAAAAGAATTCCCGATCCCCCTTAATGGCACTACCTATCTGAATAATAAATACGGAAAAATGGAAGTAAAAACCTGGGATCAAAACCGTGTCAAAATCACTGTAACCATTAAGGTCAAAGCCAGTAGCGAATCTGCTGCAAATGACGTTTTTGACCGTATCGGCATCAACTTTACCTCCGGCGAAGGATATGTGAAAGCCGAAACAAGCATCGAACCTACTGGTAAAGGTTGGCGGTGGATCTGGATAGGGAGCACCAGCAGCGATTACAGCATCAATTACGAGGTGTTCCTCCCTGCAAGCAACAACCTCGATATCGGCCACCGCTATGGCGACCTCTTTGTCGCTGCAATGAAAGGCAGAGTAAAACTGGATGTAAAATATGTCAACTTTAAGGTAGAGGCTATGGGCAACAACTCCTCTATTTTATTCGGTTATGGCAATGGCACTATCTCACGTGCCGGCAACCTCAACGCCGAAGTCAGTTATTCAAAACTCCAGGTAGAGGAAGCGGCGGATATCCAGATCACAAGTAAATACACCCAGGTCAATATCGGAAAAGCCAAAGACCTCAATACCACTACCAGGTACGATACTTATATCATCAACCAGATCGGGGACCTCAAAAATTCCGGGGCATACGATAATTTCAAGGTCAATAGTGCTGCCAGCATTGACTTTAACTCAAAATATGCCGGCCTGAAGGCTGAAAAAATCAGCCGGTCGCTCAACTGTAACCTCTCTTATGGAAATGTGGATGTCAAAATGTCCGAAGGCTTCTCCAAAGCCAATTGCACCGGCAGCTATGGAAATGCCAAAATCGGACTGCCGCAAGGCACCGCATTTGCGCTTGACGCAGCGACCAACTACGCCGGGGTAACCTATCCCGACAATCTGGACATTGACTACCTCGTCGAAAAAAATACCAGTACGACTATTCAGGGAAAAACTACAAAAGCGGCAGAAGCGGTGATCTACCTTCGCCTGAACTACGGCGGCGCAAAAATTTACTACTTTTAACCCGCCTGGCCTGATTGCTGCTTGTATGTGTATCGGCCAGGATTGTGCAAAAACTCCTCTCGCTGCTCATGGCACAAAGAGGCTGTCGCATCATAAGACTTGTTGCGATAGGTCCTCGTGGCGGAAAATAAGCTGTTTTTCGTCCTCGCAAAGGCTTTCCGTGGGAAAATAGCCAGGCGATGTGGCCGAAAAAAGGCATCGTATGGGCGGAAAAGAGCCGTTTATAGCCCGGGATGATCCTGCGGAAACAAGTCTATGCAAAACAGATGGCGATAAAGTAGCAAAAATGCCCTGGCCGTTGTATTTTACCGCTCAAATACCTAAGCTATGACCATCAAGTTTTGTGGTGCCGCACAAGAGGTGACTGGCAGCTCGCACCTGCTCACCCTCGACAACGGTTTCAAAATCCTGCTCGACTGTGGGATGTATCAAGGTGCCAATCCGGATATGGAGCGGTTTAACCGCGAATGGCTCTTTGACCCTGCCGAAATTAACTGCCTGATTCTTTCTCACGCCCATATAGACCATATTGGCAAAGTACCCCGCTTTGTCAAAGATGGGTTTGAAGGTTCGATCCGCTGCACCCATGCTACCCGCAGCCTCGCCAGCATTATGCTCCTTGATAGTGCGAAAATACAGGAAAGCGATTCCATGTTTTACAGACATCGCAAAGGCAGCTATGACGACATCCCCTTTCACGAGCCCCTCTATACCAAAGACGATGTGGGCAGGGCCATGGAACTTTTTGTCGCCTATCCTTATGAAAAATGGTTTAAAATACATGACGATGTAGAAATCCTGTTTCGGGATGCCGGCCATATCCTGGGCAGCGCAAGTGTCACCCTGAAAATACGGGAAAACGGAAAGACCATTTTTTTTGGGTTCACCGGCGATATTGGCCGTCCTTCGCGCCCGATCCTTCGCGACCCAATCCCGATGCCGAAAGTAGATTACCTCATCTGTGAATCTACTTACGGCGACCGCGAGCACCTCTCCGCCCCGGAAGAAAGCGGCAAACTCCTGGAAATTATCCTCGAAACCTGCATAGAAAAAAAGGGGAAGCTCATCATACCCGCTTTCAGCGTAGGACGTACACAGGAAATTGTCTATCTCCTCGACAAACTCGAAAATGAAGGCAGGCTACCTAAAGTACCAGTCTATGTGGACAGCCCCCTGGCCGTGAATGCGACAACGATTTTTGGAGCACACCCGGAATGCTATGACGAGGATATGGCAGATTATCTACTCACCGACGATAACCCATTCGGCTTTAACGGGCTTGCTTATGTGCGCAATGTAGAGATTTCCAAAGGCCTCAACCATTCCAAAGAACCAGCAGTCATCATCAGCGCCTCGGGTATGATTAATGCCGGGCGCGTGAAGCACCACGTCTATCACAGCATTGAAAACCCCCGGAATACGATCCTCCTGGTCGGCTATTGTGCCCCAGGGACACCTGGTGGCTACTTGCAGGACGGCGCGACGGAACTACGCCTGTTTGGAGAGACCAAAAAAGTCAATGCCCGGATTGTCTCCATGGATTCTTTCTCGGCTCACGGGGACAAACTCGAAATGCTGGACTTCATAAAAAATCAAATCGGCTCCGCACGGCAGGTATTCCTCGTCCACGGTGTGCCTGAAGCACAGCGCAATTTCAAAGGACTTTTGCTCCAGGCTGGTTTTAAGGATGTTGAAATCCCAAAATTGGGGGAAACCTTCGATTTAAAAGCATAACCCCTCCACACGCGCTCAGCATGTGCAGGTATCTTGAATTCTTGCAATTCTAAAAAATACTACTGTATGGAAACAATGCGAATCTACCTCATCTTCGCAACCGCCTTGATCCCTTTGTTCGTCGGCGCCCTTTGGTATCACCCTAAAACTTTTGGAAATACCTGGATGCAGATTGCAGAGATATCAGAAGACAAAATCAAGAATAGCAATATGGCCCTTATTTTTGGGCTGACCTACGGATTTGGTGTGCTTGCCTCTTTTATGCTCGGAACCATCGTGGTGCACCAAACCCATATCTACTCTATTCTACTCGAAGAGCCAGGCTACGGGAATCCTTCTTCCGAATTAGGATTGTACCTCTCGGATTTCATGGAAAAATACGGACAAAACTACAGGACTTTCAAACATGGGGCACTCCATGGAACGATCGCGGGCATTTGCTTCGCAACGCCTGTACTGGGTATCAACGCGCTTTTTGAGCGGCGGGGTTTCAAATATATCGCCCTCCATGGCAGCTTCTGGGTCGTTAGCCTTGCCCTGATGGGTGGCGTATTATGCCAGTGGATGTAGCTGAATTACCAAAGCAGGAAAGAGGCTGTCTCATAAGTCCTTTGTCCTTGACGGCTTGCGCCGCCAAGGAATATTTCTTGAGGTTGTGTAAAAAATATTCCGCCGCCTTCGGCGGCGAAAGAAAGTTTTGAAAAAACACTGCCTTCACTGATTTTGCAAAGCAAAATCAGTGAAGGCAGTGTTTTTTCAAAATATTATTTGGCGGCATCAGCCGCTAAATGACAAATGAAGGCCTCCGGCCTTTTTACACAACCCCAAGAAAAAAGTATTCTGCCGCCTACGGCGGCAAAATACTTTTTTCACAGCCCCATAATCTTAAAAAAATATACCACGAGCAACAGCAGCTCATTCCTTAACCAGGACAATCCTGGAAATCAGCCTATCATATTGGATCAAGGTCGAGAATACGCAATCGTTTTTTATTGCCAAACCGTATAATCCGGTACTTAAATATCCGGGGGATTAGCCAGGACGTCCCGATTGTCGTGGACGACACCAGTGCATCTGACCAGCGATAATCGGGCACACCTAATTTTCCGACATCATCCGTTGCCGTTCCAACAATCGCGAATGCCGACCAGCCTACTCCAAACCAAAAAAGGGACTGGCCTATTGAAGCAGGCGCACGGCGTACATACCTGAAAGCATGGATTTGTCCAAGTTTTACAAAACGGTCGTGAAACAGGACGATGCTGTCCTCCGGCAATAAACGGACGATCTCCCCGGTGTACCAGGTGGCATCCCCTGACAAACGGTAGGTAAGTACTTCGCCTACCGGGATTTTCCGGGTGTACAGACTCCCTTTCTTTTCAATCTGCAGGAACTTCTGGCCAAAGGCCGTTCCGGCAGGAATTACGCACAAGCAAATGGCCAGAAAAGCCAATCTGAGAAATGATTGGACCAGCCCATGTCCATCATTTGAAAAAAGATAATTCCCATTCTTCGTCTTCATGACCGATCATTTCGCTTTGGACTATAAGAAAGGCTGTCAATAAAGCCTTTTATCCTGCCTTAGCTACCTGTTTATACATTTTCTTCAGCAGCCGGGTCATTGCCCCTTCGATATCGCCGAAAGGCAGGGTTTCTGCTGCGGTATAGAGTACCATCAATACTACAGGACGTTCTATCCCCGTCAATAAACCCTGTTGGATACGAAAAGCCTCCCGTACCTGCCTCCGGATACGGTTGCGGTCAACAGCATGGGGAAACTTCTTTTTTGCTACACTCACCCCCATTTGTACCGTACAGTTTTCAGGGCTTTGTTCCACCGGTAACCATACCGCCCTGAGCGGGTACATCCCGAAAGAATGCCCGTTTTTAAAGAGTTTTTCGATGATTTTCCTGCGCTTTAATCGCATGGTTTTGTCAAACTTCAGGTCGTGCATCCCATGGAAATTTATTTGGATGGCCTTTACTTCTGCTCAATAAACGCATAATTTTACCACTGTCAAAGTATTTTGCCGGAAATGCACCGGTTGATCCATTGCCGGACGGGCTTTTCCGCATCGCCGCACTGGATTTTATCCACCCTGTTAACAAGAGGCTGTACCGTGGAAGCAAGGTGTTGTTTTTTATACACCTGAAATTTTCCTGAGACCTCCAGGCTACGCTAACCGAACAAAATAACAGGGTAAAGGAAGATCGGCTTGTTGAGCAGCAGGGGCCGAGTCATCCTACTATTGTACGACTGCGCAGTAAAAAGGTTTAGTTTTAAAAAAAATACCTGGTTATGTCAGAATATTCCGAAAACAAAATCACTATGAAGCACCTGGCCGCGGAAGACCGCCCCCGGGAAAAGCTTATGACGCGCGGGAAAAAAGCCCTTACCGATGCAGAGTTGCTGGCTATCCTGCTCGGATCGGGATCAAGGGACGAAAATGCCCTTACCCTTTCCCAGCGTATCCTCAACTCCGTTGAGTACGACCTCAACACCCTTGGGCGCTGGAGCGTAAGGGAGCTGATGCGCTTCAAGGGAATAGGTGCCTCCAAAGCCACCCTTATTGCGGCGGCACTGGAGCTCGGGGGACGCAAGCAGCACAGCCAGCCAGTGGAAAAACCCCAAATCCGTTCCAGCAAAGACGCATATCTCTGTATTGCCCCGGCAATTGCCGACCTCCCCCATGAGGAATTCTGGCTCCTGCTGCTCAACCGTGCCAATCTGGTAGTTGCAAAAGAACGCATCAGCTCAGGTGGGATCGCTGGTACAATCGTTGACCCCAAGGTCGTTTTTCGGCGGGTCCTCGAACATTCGGCCTCATCGGTCATCCTGGCCCATAACCATCCCTCCGGCACGCTTCGTCCCAGCGATGCAGATATCGCCCTGACAAAAAAGCTTGTCATTGCCGCAGAATCCCTGGATATTCAAATACTCGACCATCTTATCGCAACAGAAAGGGGCTATTACAGCTTTGCGGATGAAGGGCTTTTATAAGTTGGCTTCAACCATTAGCCGTACTGACTGTTTCTGAATAAGTTTGTTGCGATGGCTCGGCGTAGCAGGGACAATGCGCTATTTTCGTCCACACGAAGGATGAGGGGGCATTGCCTGGCGACGCGGTCGAAAAAAGATGTGGCGCAGGCGAAAAAGCGCTATTTTTGACCCGCGATAGTCCCCGTTGCAACAAGGCTGATTATCGCTATTACGTCATAAGCGCGTGTTGGAGATTTTATGCCGGGGGCGAAACAGATTCACTTTGTGTCGGTTTTTGACTTTTCAAAGGAGTATAGCGGGGCTATATCGCTGAAAAAGGTAGGGGATGGCAAAAAATGCGTCATTGCCGGCTCGCTGATAAAAATCCAAACGCGCCCCGGGGTTTATTCCCAAACTGCCGAAATTACCGGTAGTACGCTGCCCGAACACTCTAAAAAGCAATACTTTGTCAACTGCAAAAGCAAACCAACTCGACCTGAACATCCTCGGAAGGGTAATGGCGCAGACCAGGCCTTACAAAGCCGCATTTTGGCTATCTGCGCTGCTGGCCATCGTGCTTGCACCCCTGGCCACCCTGCGGCCTTACCTGGTACAAAAAATGGTGGACGACCATATTTTCCATTTTGACCTGGCCGGCCTTGGGCGTCTTGCCATAATTTTTGCAGCAGTACTCCTACTACATGCCGCCCTGCAGTATTTGTTCATCTATCTGACCAACTGGCTGGGACAGGTCGTCGTCAGGGACCTCCGCATAAAGGTGTTCGATCACGTCACCTCCCTTCGGCTCTCGTTTTTTGACCGTACCCCCATCGGCAACATCACTACCCGGACGATCAACGACCTGGAGACAATCAACCAGGTATTTTCCCAGGGGGTCATTACTATGATGGCCGATGTGCTTACCCTTTTAGTCGTCCTGGCCATCATGCTCATCACCAGTTGGAAGCTCACGCTCGTATGCATGGTCACCATGCCTTTTCTGGTACTGGCGAGTTACATCTTCAAAGAAAAAGTAAAAGCTTCTTTTCAAAGCGTCAGGACGCAGGTAGCGCGGATGAACGCATTTTTGCAGGAGCGGATTTCGGGGATGCGAATTGTACAAATATTCAACGCCGAGCGACAGGAAGAAGAGCGTTTCAAGGCCATCAATAAGGATTATACGCAGGCGAACCTCGACTCGGTGCTCTACTATGCCGTCTTTTACCCTGTCGTAGAAATCATCTCTGCCGCTTCCCTGGGGCTTATGGTCTGGTATGGTGCACGGGGCGTAGTGGCGGAAGACGTGACCCTCGGTGTATTGGTGGCTTTCCCGATTTACCTCAATATGCTGTTCAACCCGATCCGGATACTCGCGGACAAATTCAACACCTTGCAAATGGGGCTGGTGGCTTCGGAACGCGTATTTCATCTGCTCGACCAGGAGGAGCAGGTCGAAACAGGGGGTTCCCTCGCCCCCCAACGCATGAAGGGCGAAGTTACTTTTGACCGTGTTTCCTTTGCTTACTCCGATCACAACCTGGTTTTAAAAGAAGTCAGCTTCCAGGTAGCTCCCGGCCAGACGCTCGCAATTGTGGGGGCAACAGGCTCCGGAAAAAGTACCATCATCGGGCTGCTAATGCGTTTTTACCAATATAACCAAGGGCTAATCCTCGTGGACGGAACTGATATCAGGGCATACGACTTACAGGCCTACCGTCGCCGCATCGCCCTCGTCTTGCAGGACGTATTCCTTTTTTCCGGAACGGTTTTGGAAAATATCACGCTCAGGGACACTTCCATTTCCGAGGCGGAAGTCATCAATGCTGCAAAAATGATCGGAGCCCACGATTTTATCGAAAGGCTGCCCGGCGGTTATCAATATCAGGTTATGGAACGCGGGGCTACCCTGTCTATGGGTCAGCGCCAGCTCATCTCCTTCGTGCGCGCGCTCGTTTTCGATCCCGACATCCTCATTCTCGATGAGGCGACTTCTTCCATAGATCCCGAAAGCGAAGAGATCATCCAATTTGCGATTGAAACCCTCATCGCGAAGCGTACTTCCATTATTATCGCCCACCGCCTCTCGACCATACGGCACGCCGATCAGATCCTTGTTTTACATAAGGGCAAAGTCGAGGAAACAGGCACAGAAGAAGACTTGCTGAAAATCGAGGACGGATATTATAAAAAATTGCACGAGATGCAGTTCCTGCAATTTTCCGAAAATATCGGGGATTGAACCCTGTCTGCCCCCTGCGGGAGTTATCCAAAAATATGCTTGCGGTTGGATAAAAAGTCTTCCGCGGCCTTCGGCGGCGGAAGAAAGTCTTGAATGGGCATCGTTTTACCTCATTTTGCTTCGCAAAATGAGGTAAAACGATGCCCATTCAAAATTATTGTTGGCAGTGCAAGCCGCCAAATGAAAAGCCAGTGGCTTTTTACACAACCCCAGGATAAAGGACCTGTGAGCCAGCCTCTAAAAAAACTTTTTGTCGCCGAAGGCGGCAAAATACTTTTCACAAAACCCCATACTTATGTGGCAGCCCTTTTCATTATTTTCAGGGTCGTTCATTCAACCCGGAGAATCATTTCGAGATCATTTTTTTGAACTGCTCGATTTTATCGTTAGGGACGGTCAGCGAAAGCTGATAATGATTAATTTTCCAACCTTCAGGAGTGCGTTCAAGGACACCGGAACCACGACACGTTCCCATCCAGGTGTCGAGTAATTCGTCCCACCACGCATTCCGACCATCATCAGATACCCTTATTGTTCTGTCTTTTGAAGTAAATGCCCAGGCACTTTCCCTGTCAAAAGCACTTTTGGCCCAGGTTTTGAGCTCATCCCTGAGCCAGCGTTCAGAGGCATCCGTTCCGATATAGACACCGTGGGGGGCCATCAGGCCAAAAAAAGTATCTTCATCAGCAACTGCCGCGGCCCGGTGCCAGTTGTCAATCAGCTGTTCGAGCTCGGATTCTGCCGACTCAGGTTCCTGAATACACGTAGTCTTGCGGCGCGTATCGGTAATCTGGACGATTTTCCACCCTTCCTCGCCTTTGAACAGGTGGAATGCGTTGACCCCGCAATGGCTGAAATCTGATCCTACATAAAAGGTGTAATCCGTCCATACAGCGGCAAGTCCCTGGTCAATACGGACGTCATAAGAGTGGATACGTTCGTCGAGCATAACCCCCTTTCGGGAAGCAATACTCGCGATGAAGCGGTTGATCTCGGTAGTAGTAAATTGTGGCTGCCCCGCTCCATTGACAGATGTACTTTGAAGTTGTGCCTGAGGATGAAAGACTGTACGCACCATTGAAGTGTCTGCCGCACGCATCCCGTCAAAAAGTTTTTGGATAACAGCGATGACTTGCGCGCGTTCGCTTCCGTTTTGCGCAATTATGGCTATCGGCAGGGATAAAAAAAAGCATAAAAAGAAGTTTTTCATAATTCGGCAGTATTGGTGATTTTGTGGAGTGATTTGATTTGACGTGGACTATTTTAGGTTTTCGCTGCAGCGGGTTGTGTGGCGAATTTATGGCTAAGCGATCATAAGATGGAAAAAAATACTCCGGAAGAAAGTTTTTTTTTATTTTACCCTTGAATTAAATGCCCTGATGCCCTATTTTTCTCCATCATTGAACAATTGTACAAGGTTTATGCGTAGAATAACCGATTATGGGCGGTATGCCCTGGCTGCTTGTCTTTTGCTTTCGGCCGTCCTTACAGTTAATGGGCAGCAGCGTTTCAAGCTGGTCCCCGGCAGTGATCCGGCGGAAGACCGCTGGGTGGATTCCGTCTTTAATGCGCTTGGAGAAGATCAGCGCATCGGGCAGTTGTTCATGATCCGCGCACATTCGGATAAGGGCCCTGAACACGTGGCCCTGGTAGAGTCCCTGATCCGGGACTATCAGGTCGGTTCGCTATGTTTTTTTCAAGGGACCCCTGAAAAGCAGGCGGAATTGACAAACCAATACCAGGCTTTGTCCAAAACCCCATTGATGATCGCTATTGATGGCGAGTGGGGCCTTGGAATGCGCATGAAGGAATCCGCGATGAGCTTTCCCCGCCAATTGATGTTAGGGGCAGTACAGGACAATGACCTGATCTATCGGATGGGCAGGGAGATTGGACGGCAGATGCGCAGGGTGGGCGTACAGGTCAATTTTGCACCTGTAGCAGATGTCAACAACAACGCAGCGAACCCTGTAATTCATACCAGGTCTTTTGGCGAAGACCGGTATAACGTTACAGTAAAGTCTTATATGTATATGAAGGGGATGCAGGATGTTAACGTGATGGCTTGTGCCAAGCACTTCCCCGGCCATGGGGATACAAATGTTGACTCCCACTACGATCTTCCTATTATCCGGCACGACCGCCCGCGGCTCGACAGTATCGAACTCTATCCTTTCCGCGCATTATCCGACTATGGCATCGGCAGTATGATGGTGGCACATTTACAGGTGCCAGCATTGGATGACCGGGAAAACCGGCCAACGACCTTATCGCGCAACACAGTCACCAACTTATTGCGCAAAGAACTGGGGTTCAAGGGTTTGATTTTCACAGATGCACTCGAAATGAAAGGTGTGACGAAGCATTTTGGTGGAGGGATTGTCGAAGCGGAAGCATTACTGGCCGGAAATGATATCCTTTGTTTGCCCGAAAACCTGGGTGCTGCCTTGCGGGAGATAAAATCCTACCTGGCCAATGGCACGCTGGACCGGGAACAGCTCATGGAGAGCGTCCGCCGGGTACTCAGGGCTAAATACCGCCTCGGGCTGACCCGGGTGACCCCTGTGCCAACAGAAAATATCCGAAAAGAGTTGAGTACCCCGGAAGCAGAGGTACTGCGCAGGGAGCTTATCAAAGCCTCGTTGACGATGGTGCGCAACAAGCAGCGTCTGATCCCGATACAGCGGATTGATACCCTCGGGATGGCCTCATTGAGTATCGGGGCGGGTGCAGAAACAGCATTTCAGAAGCGCCTGTCGGCTTATGGGAATATTGCCCATTATCAGACGAGCAAGGAAATTTCCCCGGAGCGTGCGGATGCCTTGCAGGCCCTCCTGGAGAAACAGGAGATAGTCTTTGTAGGCTTGCATGGGATGAACGCTTCGAGTGTGCAGCAATTTGGCCTTTCATCAAGCGCACTTGAATTTTTAAAGGGGTTGAACCAAAAAACCCGTGTTGTCCTGGTCGTATTCGGGACGCCTTATGCCTTAAAGTATTTTGATGACTTTGAATGGGTATTGCAGGCCTACGAGGAAGACGGCGCTACGCAGGACCTCGCTGCACAGGCTTTATTCGGGGCTATCGGCCTGGCGGGCAGGCTGCCGGTGAGCGCTTCGGCACGCAGCACCTACAATACGGGCGAGGATACGCCGTCTTTGGGGCGTATGGGATTTGCCATCCCCGAAGAAGCAGGCCTTCGCTCCGATACCCTGGCACGGATTGCCCGGATTGTAAAGGAGGCGATTACAGAAGGTGCCACACCAGGCTGTGTAGTCCTCGTCGCACGAAAAGGGCAGGTGGTCTATCACGAAGCCTTTGGCGACCACACCTATTCCATTCAACATCCCGTACAAAAAGATGATGTATATGACCTTGCTTCCGTGACCAAGATTGCGGCCACCACACTTGCGTTGATGCACTTTAAAGAGCAGGGCAGGATTGACCTGCAAAAACCCCTGAGCGAATATCTGCCGGAATTAAAGGGGACCAATAAGGAAAATATCCTGATATCCGATATCCTCGCTCACCGCGCAAGGCTGCGCGACTGGATACCCTTTTATGAAGCTACACTGGTCCGGGACAGCCAAAAAGAGGTCAGCCCATCGGCAGACTTTTACCGCCCTGTACCTGAGCCGGAATTTTCTATTCCTGTGACGGAGCGCATGTTTTTGCGCGATGGTTTCCAGGACAGTATCTGGCATCAGATTTGGTATTCCGGTTTATTTGAAAATTCTGGCTATAAATACAGCGACCTGGGGTTCTTCCTTTTTTCAAAACTGGTTGCACGTATGGCCGACCAGCCTTTGGATGCGTTTGTCAAAGAACGTTTTTACCAGCCGCTCGGGCTTCAAACGACCACCTTTCAGCCCTGGAAGACCATTGCCCTCGACAGGATTCCGCCTACAGAAGAAGATAACTATTTCCGCAAGCAGCGTATCCATGGCTATGTACACGACATGGGTGCGGCGATGCTGGGCGGGGTGAGCGGCCATGCCGGCTTGTTTTCCAACGCCCTTGACCTGGCTACGCTTATGCAGATGTTGCTACAGAAGGGTCAGTATGGGGGGCAACGCTTTTTTGACCCTGCAACCGTGGACCACTTCACCACCAGGCATCCTGCCGGCAACCGCCGTGCGATGGGCTTCGACATGCTTCCAGTAGGTTCCAGATACCCACCTAATGTTTCTGCCCGGGTCTCGGAGAGCACCTTCGGCCATGTCGGGTTTACAGGGGTATGTGCCTGGGCTGACCCCGAGGAGTCCCTGATTTTTATTTTTCTGGCAAACCGTACCTATCCCTCGATGCGCAACTACCGGCTCAACAAATTAAGTATCCGCAACCGGATACAGGCAACGGTTTATGATGCTTTATTTGACCGTCCGGCACCCTTGCACGTTGGTAAGCTGGAGCTACCGGTTTTTTCGGTGAACTGATTGCCAGAGGCGATCCAAATTCCATTGCACCGCTGTAAACGCCTGCCCTGGGAGCTACAGAATTGACCTCATCGTACGTTTCGGCTTTTGCTTGGTGTGTTTTTTCCTTTATAAAGTTCAATATGCTATGCGTTTAACCCTTTCTTTTTCTTTCTTGTCGTTACTGCTCTTTTCTTTGAGCGGAGCGGCCCAAACACCCATCTATGACTCCGGGGGCGTATTAAGCCCTGAACAAGCTGCTTATGATGTGACGTTTTATGACCTCAACGTCCAGGTATTCCCGGAAGAGCAGCGAATAGGGGGTACTTTGGAAGTACGGGCACGTATCGTCCATCCGATGAACGTTTTGGTATTAGACCTGGATACCTTGCTCGTGGTTTCCGGTGCAGTGTTGCTGGATGCGGCAGGTGTGCGCCACTCTTTGAAGGTACAGCGCGAAGGCGGCAAGATTTGGGTTGCCCTTGGTAATACCCGCCAGGCCGGGGAAAATATCCGTGTGCAGGTGCAGTACGGCGGAAAACCCAGGGTTGCGCCGCGGGCACCCTGGGATGGGGGTTTTGATTGGAAAAAAACGTCTTCCGGGGCACACTGGATCGCGACCAGTTGCCAGGGGGAAGGAGCAGATATCTGGTGGCCGGTGAAAGACCATGTAAGCGATGAGCCTGATTCCATGGGGTTCCATGTGCGTGTACCCAAGCCCCTCGTCGCCGCCTGCAACGGAAGGCCGAACGGTTCGGAAGATCACGGGGATGGTACGGTGACCTATCACTGGTATATCTCTACGCCGATCAACGTGTACAACGTCGCGCTGAACATCGCCCCTTATCGCCTCATCCGGGAGCCTTATACCAGTATTGCAGGCGAATCGTTTCCCCTTATGCTGTATGTGCTGCCGGAGGATTATGAAAAGGGAAAGATCTTGTTTGAGGAAATTAAGGAACATATTGCTTTTTACGAAAAGCTACTGGGGCCATATCCTTTTCGGAAAGATAAATATGGTGTAGCGCAGACCCCCCATCTTGGTATGGAACACCAGTCCATCATTGCTTATGGAGCTAATTTTAAAAATACTTCGATGACCGGGGGGATAGACTGGGGCTTTGATGCATTGCACCATCATGAGTTTGGCCACGAATGGTGGGGTAACCTCGTAACAAATTATAACTGGCAGGATATGTGGATCCATGAGGGCTTTTGTACCTACATGCAAGCCCTCTATATAGAAGAAAAGCAAGGAAAATCCAAGTACCTCGAATATATGGGCAGTCAACGGCGCTTCAGGAACGAACTTGCCATAGCACCTAGGGAAATCCTCTCTTCCGACGGTATTTACCGGGCGCCAATCTATGCGAAGGGCGCATGGGTACTCCACGTTCTCCGTGGGGTGATGGGCGATACGACTTTTTTCAAAGCCCTGCGCAGAATGGCCTATCCCAGTCCTGAACTCGAGAAAATCACTGATGGCCGGCAATGTCGCTTTGCTACGACCGATGATTTCCTGCTACTTTGCGAAGCATTATCGGGGATGGACCTGGATTGGCTTTTTGATGTATATCTGCGGCAGCCGAAATTACCGAGGCTTTATTCCCGTGTCGAGGGCCAGGAGCTGACGCTTCGTTGGGAGGCTCCTGAAGGGTTGCCATTTCCGATGCCCATAGAGGTCGAGCTGGACGGGAAGGTACAGCGCGTGATGGTGGGCGATAAGGGCGTTACCCTGAAGATTCCCCGCAATACCCAGCCATTAGTGGACCCCAACCAATGGCTGCTGTGTGATTTGGTCAGGTAAACAAATTTTCTTGCAACCCCAGGCCTGCCTTAATTGTTTATACGCTATTATGCAACGTCCTATTTGGCCTATACTTTGGTTTTCTCTGCTGATGGCATGCTTTCATGCCCGTCCGTTACTTGCCCAGCCTGAGTACGACTTATTTTTGATTAAAACAGTCGTTCCTTTTGGGCAGGCAGGGTTCGTGGCTGTTTTTCTCGACCATCCGGAGCGCCCAACACAGATGCGCCTGGAATTTTTTGCCCCCGACAACCGTTCGCTAGCCAATAAGCTGGTCTCCCTGGAACGCAGGGGGGTAGAAGCTAAGTTTGAGGGGGTCTTTGCCTGGAATGGACGCCTTCAGGTGCTTACTTCCATCTATTATCCCGGGCCGCAGCGGAATTATCTGATGCTGCAGCAGTATGAAATCCCGGATTTCGAAGAAGTGACCGGTGTGGTCGTAGATGAGGCATATACGCCTCAGCTTTATCGCGTCCCATTCGGATATGCGCTTTCTCCTGACAGTACGAAGGCAATGTTTTATTCCTGGTCTTATTCTTTACCCGAAGATCCTGCACGGCTCACGGTCACGGTACTGGGAGAAAATCTGGATACCATCTGGCAGCAGCGCTATGTGCTGCCATATAAAAATGCCTCGTTATACCTCTATAATTGCCGGATTACCGATGATGGGCGGGCTTTTTTGCTCGGAGAAAACTATACCGGTAAAGTGGGACCGGTAATTGACGAAAATAAAATCGAGTACTTCGTCCTCAGTGCAGTGCAAGGTGAGGAGAATATGGTGATTTACGATATTAATCCTGAGGGTTATGCCCTGCGTGGCCTGCATATTGATCCTGTTGAAGGGAATGCAATGGCGGGAGCTGCTTTTTACCAGGAAGCCGGAAAAGAAGTCCACCTGGGACTGTTCGCGTTTTATATCCCTCCGGGCGGAGGGAAAATGGTACAGGGCAAAGTCGCAATTGACAAAGAGCTGTATCAATCGGCTTTTATCTACCCGCAGGGCGATGACCTGCTGAATGCCAACCGACATCGTTTCGAGTCCTATCAGGTAAGAAAGGTGAGGGTACTCGCCGATGGCAGCCTCCTCGCGATTGCAGAGCAGGAATATTACAGCCCCACAGAAGGGGTCTATGAATTCAACGATATGCTGGCCCTTCGACTCAGGCCAGACCTGCAACGCCTTCAATGGTTTCGTCGCCTGCCGAAAAGACAAACCGAAGGTTTCAACCAAAATGCCCTTTCTCCATTTTCCTTCAGGGAAGTTCATCGGGAAGAAAAAGTATATTTGATTTATAACGATCTTGCCATACACCATCAGCCTTCCGGCAAGTTCCGCACTTTAGGCCGCTATCTCGGGGACGATGGTGTAGTAATAGCGGCTGAACTGGACGAAATTTCCGGAAAAGTCCGTTTTTTCAACCTGAGTAAGGCGTTGCAACCCCAATCCATTCAAAAGGCCTGGATTTCGCATTGCTGGGATCTGGAGGGGCGCGAATTGCTGATTTTTGGCGGTTCGGATATCCTGGGTGAAAGCAAGCTCGTTGGGCTGAATTGGAAGACCATTCTGCAACAACCCTACAGGGAATTCTGACCGCTTGAGTTCACCCGAAATTTTCAGCATATTTTCTGAAGGCGCTTGCTT